>Ga0123356_10000663_pt1 | contig 37965 bp, 26 predicted proteins | sample TergutEmb28metaG_2_FD_92546 | JGI IMG/M metagenome (GOLD analysis project Ga0123356, IMG submission 92546) | Embiratermes neotenicus P3 segment gut microbial communities from Petit-Saut dam, French Guiana - Emb289 P3 | ecosystem: Host-associated > Arthropoda: Insects > Digestive system > Gut ...
AATGCAGGATATACACTCGATTTTGCTGATATTGATGTTGATGACCTTATGGTAGCTACAATTCATTCAGCACGAGGTGTTCGAGATGGATTAACCAAAATATTTTCATCTGCAATAAACCTTGCATAATAACCATATATGCACAATAATTTATAAGAACTCCAATCGGCGAGCGGCACATCATCTTGCATAGCGTTATATAAAAATTTTGGTGAGCCGGAAAATACATGAGGTGTTGTTCCGTCTTTTTTACGTCCGAAATCAGTCAGGTAATACGAATAGTTTGTAATTTCATTTTTCAACTTTTTAACGACTTCAATCAACGTATTGTGGTACTCCTGTAATGCTTGTTCATTTATACTCTCTCCGCCGTGGTTCATATTATGCATAAAAAGAGTAAGTGCCTCATCCCAAACGGATCCGGATTGCAAAAAACGTGTGTGAGACGGCATATTATCCTGAGCATATCGAAACAAGTCAAAAACCAAGTCTCCCCTTGCCAAATTTTATCTCCCAAGAATCCATGTCATTATTTCTGCAACCCAATCCCAAGTATCCGGATATTGGTCTAAAATTACCTGTTTTACTTCCTGTCCGCTGATAGAGGAAAAGTCACCTGCTCCCGAAGTATCTATAAATTCAAAAACACCTCTTACTTTTCTGCCTACAGCAATCGGAGCATATGCATTATCACCCACAGCTACCCGGGATGCAAGCGATAATGCACCTAAAGAATAGACACCTATAGATATTGCACCTATTGTGAGAAGACCTATTGCGATCGCTCCAATGGAGAAAGCACCTATTGAAATACTGCCGACAGCCATGAGTAATCCAATGGATAACAACCCAAAACTTAATAATCCTAAACTGACAAGTCCGAGAGATAAAAATCCTGTTGATACAAGACCGATAGATATTAAACCTGTTGCAATATTTCCGATTGCAATTACACCTTTTGCTTTCTTTACCCCAAATCCGATATGAACGTGTAAAAGCGGCAATCCGTTAAAAGTTCTCTCGCTTTTATATTCGTATACATTACCCCGGTTTACCCAATATGGTATTGAAATTGTGTTCTGATAATCAATTTCAGTATCGACATCCTTTAGTAAACTGTCAACTGTTACCCCGAATATTTCGCTTAGTATGACCAGCTTATCCGTTTCGGGATATGCTCCCCCGCTTTCCCATTTAGAAACCGACTGCCGGGATACCTGCATCATTTCTGCAAGCTCCTCTTGAGACAATCCCTTTTCTTTGCGAAGGTTTTGAATTTTTTCATGAAATTTCATTTAATCCACCATCCTTAATATTTATGAAGTCTGTTTTTATACGCATGTAGACTCCATATTTAATGGTTCTGATTTTAATAATACACACATTATAACACTACCAACCAATGATTGCTTTTTGTCAACTTTTGGTTGCATTTTATAAAACGCAACCTATATTATCCAATAAAAAACGGAAACGCACAACATATTTGTACGTTTCTGTTTGGATAACCGGTTTTTCTGCCGTCTTATACGTATATAGTGATTCAAGTTAAACGGATTCCCAGTTCTTCTAATTGCTTGTTATCAACTATATCCGGGCAGGCAGTCAGGAGTTCCGAGGCGTTTTGAACTTTCGGGAAGGCTATAACATCACGGATGCTGCTGAGTCCTGCAAGGTGCATGACTATTCTGTCGAGTCCGTAGGCAATGCCGCCGTGCGGCGGTGTTCCGTACTTAAATGCTTCAATTAAATGTCCAAACTGCTCCAGGGCTTTTTCATCGGAAAATCCGAGTGCTCTGAACATACGTTTTTGCAGTTCAGGCGTATTAATCCGTATTGAACCGCCGCCAAGCTCCGAACCGTTAAGAACCAGGTCATATGCTTTTGCACGGCAATTTATCTTATCTGTTTCAAGAAGGTCAATATCTTCATCCATTGGAGCAGTGAACGGGTGATGCTTTGCAACAAACCGTTCATCCTCCTGCGAATATTCAAATAACGGGAACTCTGTTATCCAGACAAATTCGTATTTTGGAATACAATGGTCCGGATTGCTTCGTGCTCCCTGTGCGCCACAGATTGCTCCCTGTGCGCCACAGATTGCGCTCGCAATGACGGATGGGTCGGCTATGAGCCCTAAACGTTTTGCACATTCTATGCGTAAAGCTCCGAGTGATGCAAAAACAACGTCATCTTTTACGTCTGCAACGATTAGAATTAACCCACCCGCTTTTGCACCTGCACGGGTTAATATTGCGTTATTCTCATCTTCTGTTAAAAACTTCGCATAAGAAGAGGACATACTCCCCTCTTCATTGCTTGGATAGTTTTCGCCAAGCTTTGTCCACGCAAGCCCTCTTGCTCCATATGTTTTAACAAATTCAACGAGCGCATCAATCTGTTTCCGGGGCATTGTCCCTCCGCCGGGTACATAAATCATCCTTACACTTCCGCCGTTTTTTACAGGTTCCGTGAAGACTTTAAATTCACATTTCCCGACAATATCACTTATATCACACAGCTCAAGTCCAAATCTCATATCAGGTTTGTCAGAGCCGAATCTGTCCATCGCTTCTCGCCATTTAAGCCTTTTAATCGGCAAAGAAATATCGACACCAAGTATTTCACCAAATAATCTTTTAATATACCCCTCGTTCATTGAGATAACATCTTCTTCGTCCGCAAATGACATTTCAAGATCAATTTGCGTAAACTCAGGCTGACGGTCTGCACGCAGGTCTTCATCCCTGAAGCAGCGGACTATCTGCATATATCTGTCAAATCCTGCAAGCATCAATAGCTGCTTGTATTGCTGCGGCGATTGAGGAAGTGCATAAAATTTCCCGCGATGAACACGGCTTGGCACAAGATAATCTCTTGCTCCCTCGGGAGTTGATTTCGTGAGCATGGGTGTTTCAATTTCATAAAAACCCTGTTCATCAAAATAATCGCGCGTTATTTTTGCTGCTTTGTGCCGAAGTTCAATATTTCTTTGCATATCGGGACGCCGCAAGTCAAGATAGCGGTATTTTAGCAGTAAAGCATCATTAACATCGGTATTTTCTTCAATTTCAAACGGCGGGGTTTCCGCTGTTGAAATAATGTTTAATGACGTAACCTCAAGCTCGATGTCACCTGTCGGAAGTGCAGGATTTTTTGCAGATCGCTCCCGCACTGTCCCGGCTGCTTGTATTACAAATTCGCTGCGCAATGTAACTGCAGCATCAAAAACATCTCTGCAAGTATTTTCATCAAAAGCCAGTTGCAATATACCCGACCGGTCACGTAAATCTATAAACAGCAACTGTCCGAGGTCACGGCGGCGCTGAACCCATCCGCAAACTGAAATTTCCTTCCCGATACTATCAATACGCGGCTGTCCGCAATAAATTGTCCGTTTCATTTATTTGCTCCTTAATTTACTCGGAAATCAGTATAACAACTTTTTCTCAAAATTGGTATATATTTGTTAAATAAGACATGCTTATGTCTTATTTAATGTGATATACTAGCTTGAATAAAAAACGGGAGCATTAAAAAATATGTTAAATAAAAATGATTTCATCACATTCATGCAGGATGCGGGAGTCCTGACTTTTGGGGATTTTACCACAAAAAGCGAGCGGAAAACACCTTATTTCGTGAATACGGGGAATTATAAAACCGGAAAACATATTTCTGTTTTAGGGGATTATTATGCCGATTTGATTATCAAAAGCGGTGAGAAATATGACGCTCTTTACGGTCCCGCATATAAAGGAATTACTCTTGCAGCCGCTGCTGCAGGTTCCTTATACCGTAATCACGGAATTGACAAACCTTACTTTTTTAACCGAAAAGAAGCCAAAGACCATGGTGAAGGCGGTTCGCTTATCGGATATAAACCAAAAGACGGAGATAAAATCATTATCATTGAGGATGTTGTCACTGCCGGCACCGCCGTAAGAGAAAGTCTGCAGCTCTTAAAAGCAGCAGCCGATGTTACGGTAACCGCTCTTTTTGTCTCAGTTGACAGAATGGAACGAGGAACGGGAGCGCTCTCTACACTTAATGAATTAAAATCAGAGCACAATATAAATGTTTATACAATAATAAACGCAAGAGATATAATCGATTCATTCCCGCAAGGCGATGAAAGAATAGATAAAATGGAAACATATCTCAGTGAGTATGGCGGGCGGTAACCGGTAAAACAATATGTTTTCTTTGATATGAAGCACTTAAGATTCTTCGCTTTACTCAGAATGACAACAATAAATGAGGTGTAAATGGCACAGTTCAAAGTAATCAGCGAGTTTAACCCCGCAGGCGGACAACCCGAAGCAATTGAAGCACTCGCAAACGGGCTTGGTTTGGGTTTTGACGAGCAGACCTTGCTCGGTGTAACAGGCTCGGGCAAAACATATACAATGGCAAAAATAATTGAAAAAGTACAAAGACCAACCCTTGTGCTTGCTCATAACAAAGCCCTTGCGGCACAGCTATGCAGCGAGTTCAGAGAGTTTTTTCCCGAAAACTCGGTTGAGTTTTTTGTAAGCTATTATGATTATTACCAACCCGAGGCATATATGCCGACCACAGATACGTACATTGAAAAGGACAGCTCAATAAACGATGAAATTGAGCGTTTGCGCCACTCGGCTACCTCTGCACTTTTCGAACGGCGTGATGTTATTGTAATCTCATCCGTCAGCTGCATCTACGGTCTTGGTGACCCTATTGATTACAGCAGTATGGTCATTTCATTACGGCAAGGCGCACATTTAAGCCGTGATGAGCTTCTCGCCAAGCTTGTTGAAATACGTTATGAACGTAACGATATTGCATTTGAAAGAAATGCCTTTCGTGTAAGGGGAGATACGGTTGAAATATATCCCACCTATGCTCATGATTATGCGGTGCGGGTTGAATTTTTCGGCGACGAAATAGAACGTATCAGCGAAATTCATGTTGTAACGGGGTCAGCTACAAGAGAGCTTTCACACGCTGCAATCTACCCTGCATCACATTACGTTACAACAGAAGAAAAAATCCAAAACGCAATTGCATATATAAAAAACGAAATGAATGAACGCCTTGATTATTTTGAAGCAAACAATAAACTGGTTGAAGCTCAAAGACTTGGGCAGCGTACAATGTATGATGTCGAAATGCTGACAGAGCTCGGTTATTGCAATGGTATAGAAAACTACTCCCGTATAATCACCGGAAGAGAGCCGGGCAGTGCGCCTATGACATTGCTTGACTATTTTCCGAAGGATTTTCTTATGTTTATTGATGAATGCCATGTTACGATTCCGCAGGTCCGCGCAATGTATGCAGGTGACAGGTCCCGCAAGGACAACCTCATCAATTACGGTTTTCGCCTGCCTTCAGCATATGACAACAGACCGCTCAATTTTGATGAGTTTAACGAGCGGTTAAATCAGGTTATCTATGTATCTGCAACACCGGGTGAATATGAACGTTCACGCTCAAGTCAGGTTGTAGAGCAGGTAATACGTCCGACAGGACTTCTTGATCCTGAGATTTCCGTCCGCCCGGTCGAAGGTCAGATTGATGACCTTATTTCCGAAATAAATATCCGCTCTGCAAATAATGAGCGTGTACTGATAACAACGCTTACAAAAAAAATGGCAGAAGACTTAACCGCATTTCTAAAAAGCGCAGGCATAAAAGTCCGATACCTGCACCATGATATAACTACAACCGAGCGAATGGAAATAATCCGCGACCTGCGCCTCGGAGAGTTTGATGTTCTGGTAGGAATAAATCTGCTTCGTGAGGGTCTCGACTTGCCCGAGGTTTCCCTTGTTGCAATACTGGATGCGGATAAGGAAGGCTTCCTGAGAAGTGCAACATCGCTGATTCAGACAATAGGGCGCGCAGCAAGAAATGTTTCCGGTCTTGTAATTATGTATGCGGATAGAGTCACCCCTTCAATGAGTATTGCAATTGAGGAAACAGACATCCGCAGAGATAAACAAAAAGCATTTAATGAAGCCAACGGAATCGTACCGAAAACCATCATTAAAAATGTAAGAGACCTGCTTGAAATCTCCAAGCGTGACTCCACGGCAGAAGTTGACGGCGTCAAGCTTACCAAGCGAGAGCGTGATGAAGAAGTAAGAAGGCTCGAAAAAGAAATGGCCGCTGCTGCGAAGCTGCTCGAATTCGAGTATGCAGCTGCACTGCGCGACCGTATTATTGAACTTAAAGGGAATTAATCGGCTTCTCCGGATATACTTTCATCTGATATACCGGAAGAACCGTCCCCTTGACTTATTGCGTTAGAACTGCCTTCCGGAGAAACTGCCACTTCTTCGCCGGATTCGGTTCTGTTCATTATTCTCCCGAGTACCATAAACATAATGGAAATACAAAAACCGGCTGCAAGCATTATTCCGCCAAGTGTCCATGTGAAATTTTCTTCCGAGAGAAAATGGCTTTGGTATGCTATGCCAATTAATGAGCCGAACTGGAAACCAAGAACCGTTGTGTTTGATATCCCCGGATGTTTATCAAACACATATTTTATTCCTTTAGCCGTACACATCAAACCGATTACAGTACATAAAATAAATAATCCGATTGGTACTATAAATGAAAAATTCATTCGCATCAGTGCTTCAGCGGCATATAACAGCGGACCGTATACTCCGAGTACAACAAGCACCGTCGAAAGACTCATTCCCGGTATAAATGCAGTTATTCCTGCCGCAAAACCTCCCAACGCAAGCCCCCGCCAATCCGCCATTGAAGCAGTATCACCGGACATAAGTCCTTCTCCCGAAGCGAAGACACTGACAGTAACAGCAATGGCACAAGCAATTGCGGCACCGATAAGATATATCGGTTTAAATCCGATTTTTCTGACTTCGATAAAAACAAGCGGAATACTTCCTGCAATTAATCCTATGAAAAGCAGGTAAACCGCCTTTTCATAGGAGTCAAAAAGCTGCCTGAAAGCAAGTACAAAGACCACCGCACTTACCAGTACTCCGACTCCGAGAGGAATACAATAAAAAATGTTTTCCTTAAGCTTTTTAAATGGATTTGATATTATCCGCACAAGCTCATGATAAATACCCATTGCGATTGCAACAAGACTTCCGCTGAAGCCCGGTGCAAAAACACTTAGACCTAAAAAAAATCCGCACAAAATTCTATATAAAAACTTTTTCATATAAATTATCTCACTTTTTATTTTTCTTTAACAGGCTCACCCTTACGTTGGGTTTTTATTTTATCCAGAATTCCCGCTGTCAGGATTCCGTATGATGCTATTGTCTGCTCTCCTGTTGCCATATCCTTAACTTTAATCAAACCCTTGCTTATCTCGTCTTCGCCAAGAAAAACAACAAAAGGTATTCCAAGCTTATCTGCATAAGATATTTTATTCTTAAATTTCTTGTTTTCGGAATATATCTGCACTCTTAATCCCGACTCACGCATTGTTGTTGCAAGCTTAACAGCATGTGAACATTCTTCTGTCATAGGAATAATCAAAACATCGGCAGGTGCCGTTAAAAGCGAATCATTTAACAACCCTTGCTCCTGCAATATATAAAATAGACGTGTAAGACCTATTGACAGCCCGACACCCGGCATTTTTCTGTCGGTATAGTGCTCAGCCAGATTATCATATCTGCCGCCCGAGCATATTGCTCCCACCTCGGGATAATCCGTAAGATATGTTTCGTAAACCGTTCCCGTATAATAATCAAGACCTCGGGCAATTGACAGGTCAATTTTGTAATGGGTTTCAGGCACACCTAAATCCGAAAGATACTTTCGCAGGGTTATTATTTCCTCTGTCCCTTGGTCAAAGGTTTCATTTTTACCCTTGTATAAATCCAAAGCTCCAAAAGGTTCTGTTTTGTTGGTTATGAATCCAAGAAGCCCGTCAACCTGTGTTTGCGTCAGGCCTAAAGCATCAATCAAAGTTTCCGATAATTTTTTCTCTCCGATTTTATCAAGCTTATCAACAACCCGCATTACTTCGGTTGATAACTCATTTATTCCGAGAATTTCAAAAAACCCGTTTAGTATCTTCCGGTTATTTATCTTAATAATAAATCTTTTCAGTCCAAGTGATGTTAAGCTTTTATATATAACCCCCGGTATTTCCGCCTCGTTCATTAAGTCCAGGCTTCCATCACCGATTATATCTATATCCGCTTGGTAAAACTCCCGAAACCGCCCTCTCTGAGCACGCTCGCCGCGGTAAACCTTACCAATTTCATATCTGCGAAGCGGAAATGTTAAATCGTTGTAATATAATGCTGCATACTTTGCCAAAGATGCCGTAAGCTCATAACGGACAGCAAGGTCGTTATCTCCCTTGCGTAAAGTATATATTTGCTTCTCTGTTTCACCGCCGCCTTTTGCAAGCAGAATTTCCGACGCTTCCATTAAAGGAGTGTCCAGGGGTGTAAATCCATATAATGAAAACGACTTGCGAAGGTTTAGCATCATCGTATCAAAACACACTTGATCCGGGGGTAATAACTCCATAAACCCGGAAAGAGTGCGCGGTTTTATTTTGTTCATAAAAATTCCTCTATGTCTTTGGATTAAGTCTTTGGATTAAGTCTTCGGATTAACAATATCCCGCCAGTCAAGGTCACCCCTGCTGAGCCCGTGTATGAGTACCTCGGCGGTTGCAACATTTGAAGCAAAGGGTATATTATGCTGGTCACAGAGTCTTGCTATATCGGTTACGCTGCCGTGGTATTCCTCAATAAGCTGCGGGTCGCAGAAAAATAAAACCATATCAAGCTCGTTATATGCTATTCTCGAACCTATCTGCTGACTGCCGCCCTGATTGCAGGACATATATAAAGTAATCGGAAGTCCTGTTGCTTCTGTAATAAGGCGGCCTGTTGTATTTGTTGCGCATAATGAATGTTTTGCCAAAATTCCGCAATAAGCAATACAAAACTGCACCATTAATTCTTTTCTTCTGTCATGAGCAAGAAGAGCTATATTCAAAATCGGTCACATCCTATCTCTTGTATTACCGGAGCGGTACATCGTTTCCGGCAATACGGCGTGCGGTGTCCAGAAATTCATATGCGGAAAATCTTTTTTTGTACATTATAAGCGGTGTATTATCATGCAGAGCAGCAAAAATGTATTTATCTTCGGGTATCAGTCCAACAAGCTGTGCTCCTACCGTATCAATTATATCATCAATGTTGGTTTTGATTTTTTTGAGATTTTTCGGCAGCAATCTGTTCACAATCATTCGAATGTTATCGACACCAAGTTCCCGGACTGCATTTGCCGTCCTGTTTGCATCTCTTATTGCGGCAAAATCGCCTGTTGTCACAATTATTGACATATCCGCATCAGTATGTGCCAAACGAAATCCCGGACCGATTCCGGCAGGACAATCTATTAAGCAATAGTCGAACTCACGGCGTATATCTGAAAACATTGCCTTGAAATTTGAAATATCAATATCCTCGGGGACTTTTCCGGTTGGTGCCGAGAGGAAAAAGAGGTTTTGGATTTTCGGTGATTCACTACAGGCAGCCGTCAGATCCAAACGCCCGCTTACAACATCCATAAAATCCATGACTGCAAAATCTGTCATACACAAAGCAAGATCAAGGTTTTTAAGCTGCTCGTCAAAATCAATACATAGTGTTTTATGTCCGAGCACAGCAAGGCAGGAAGAAAGAGCAGCTGTAACCGTTGTTTTACCGGTACCGCCTTTTCCCGAAGCCACAGCTATAATCTTACCCATCTTTGCCTCCCGTCGGTTTCGTCCGAACAATATGGTATTATATACAAAATATAACTGCTTTTCAAATTAATTTATCTGTCCCATTTATTTGAAAGTGAATCTACTTGATCGGCAAACTTTGCAAGGTCTTTATTTGTTCCGCCTTTATTTCTCGATATAACATCAACCAGCCTTAAGCCGGCAAGCATAAGTCTTTGAAAAACAGGAGAGTCCCTGCGCTCCTGCCTGTCAATATCACTGCGTTTTAAGAGGTCCCGTCCTTCAAATTCCGCTTCGAATGTCAACAAATCATATATTGAAGTATACTTCGGCGCAATTGCTTTAAAGTCTTCTTCTATCAGCTTGAGTGTAAACCCGTTACAGATTTCTTCTTCTCCGTGGACAACAAATACACATTCGGGTTTCTTTATAAAGCTTCCTATCCAATGCAGCAGCTCTCCTTTATCGGCATGTGAGCTCATGCTTCGGAAATTATGTATTTGGCATCGAATTGCAATTTCTTCACCAAAGAGAGAAACACTTGATTCTATCCCGTCAACAATTATTCGCCCGAGAGTACCAAGAGCCTGAAATCCCGTAAATACCACAGCACATTCCTGCCGCCAGAGATTATGCTTGAGATGGTGACGGATTCTGCCTGCATCACACATTCCGCTCGATGATATTATTACCTTTGGTGTTTTGTCATCATTTAATCTTTTTGAATCTTCTGATGTTTCTATTATGACCAAACCGTCAAACGCAAGAGGTTGCACTCCCGATTCAATCAATGCAAGGGTTTCGTCGTTAAGATAGTCTGTAAGCTCTTCCGAATACAGCTTTGTTGCCGCCTTAGCCAGCGGACTGTCGAGGTAAACCGGGAAATCCGGAACAGAGCGTACAAGCCCTTTCTCTTTAATCTCTCTTATATGATATAGCAAATCCTGTGTTCTGCCTATCGCAAATGACGGGCATATAACGTTCCCGCCTTTTGCCAGTGTTGCCTCTATTACTTTTGCAAGCTCGGTAACAGTATCAAATGAATGGGCATGGCTTCTGTCGCCATAGGTTGACTCCATAACAACGATATCGGCTTCGTCAACAAACTCGGGCTCTCTGATTATCGGATGACCGGGTGTTCCGATATCACCCGAGAAAACGATTTTCTTTCTTACAAGCCCTTGTTCGGTATTATCCTCCGTCAGCCACATCTCAACATATGCAGAACCCAGTAAATGTCCTGCATCCGTAAATAGAAACGATACTGCCTCATCAATCTCTATTTTTTCTCCGTATCGGCAGGGAATCAATAACGGAAATACACGAAGCGCATCTTCCATGGTATATAGGGGTTCTGTTGCGGCTGCACCTGCACGGCGTTTTTTTCTGCTTGACCAAAGAGCTTCAAGCTCTTGAATATGCGCACTGTCTCTGAGCATTATATCAAGCAGCTTGCATGTCGGCTCCGTGGCAAAAATGCCGCCCTTAAAACCGTTTTTGACAAGCAACGGAAGTCTTCCCGAGTGGTCAATATGTGCATGGGTAATAATTACATAATCAATTTCTCCGGGATGAAACGGAAACGACTGACCGAACCCATTGCTTCCCCCTTGCTGCAAACCGCAGTCAACAAGAACCTTTTTGCCGTCCGCTTCAACGCAAAAGCAACTCCCCGTAACCTCTCTTGTTGCTCCATAAAAGCTTATCCTCATAATTCACTTGTTACCATTCCTCTTTATTTTATATCGCTGAGTAATTTGTCAATAAGTTCAATTGCTTCGTCATACTCCACTATCAGAATGTGTTTTGAGATATCCCTTGCAACCGCCATTACATTATCCTCGAGTGCCGAACGCAGCAGATTGTCAATGCTTTGATTTGTTACATCAATATCGAAGTTCTCCAGTGCCGTCTTCAGCTGACCGAGCAGCTTTTTTAAATCCGCGGCATCAATTTTCTTAACATCCTTGTCGCTTGCGAGCTTCTGTTTGAGCAGCTCATCGTTAATTTTGCCGAGCAGCTTTTCAAATGCCTTTAAAAACGGAACATTATTATCAGAAACAAAATCCATATCCTCATCTATTGCCGCATGCTCAAGATTTGCAGCCATCTCCGAGACTTTATTCGCACCGATATTTGCAGAAGCACTTTTTAAGGCATGAACATTTGTTATATACATAGGAATATTTTTTGACTTAAGATACTCAGCGATGGTATTCAGCCGCTCAAGCCCGTCACTGTGGAAAGTCGCAAGAGTTTCAAGATAGTATTCAACCGTTCCGCCTGTCAGTGCAATTCCTTTTTCTACGTCCACTCCTTCGATTGCAAACTTCGAGCCTTCTTTTGCCGGTTTTATTTTTACAACTCCCGGATTTTTTCTTTTCTCTTTTGGTATAAACTTTTCAAGAACAACAGCAAGCTTGCTTGTGTCAATCGGTTTTGACATAAATTCACTAAATCCGCTCTCCATAAACATTTCTTTCATGCCCGAAACGGCATTTGCCGTTAATGCGACAATAGGAACATTAGCATAATACGGATTATCTTCTCCCATCGCTCTTATCCGTTTTGTAGTTTCCACACCGTCTATACCGGGCATCCTGTGGTCCATAAATACAATGTCATACTGTTTTGATTTGATTGCTTCAATTGCTTCAAATCCGTTATTGCTTAAATCAACCGACATTTCATAAGGCAGAAGCAACCCGTTTGCGACTTTGAGATTCGTGTTTATATCGTCGACAACAAGTACACTTGCATCGGGAGCGGAAAATCTGACTGTATTTTTTTCGTTATAGCTATACGTGTAACTGTCACTATCGCTCACACGATTGAGAACGCTTGCTATTGAAATTGAATGTGTCGGCATAGAAAGTGAGTTCCAGTTTCCTGCAGGAATCGAGTCTCCGAATTCCGTTAAGAAAACGATTTGTGAGCTTTTGCTTGACTCAAGAACAGGCTCTTTATTTCGTTCAAACAGCAGATATGAAACAAATATAAAGGAAAAGCCGTGCTTTATGCGTTCAAGAAACTTATCTTCACTTGTAACAAGCTCATAACTTACACCAAGGTTATCAAGCGACTGGGCAATTGAGTCTGCATAAATTGCTCTGCGTTCAAAGAGTAATACAGTTTTTTCGCTTGCGTTCTCTACTTTTGCAATCTTGTCGGGTTTGCAGATTTCCTGAGGCAGTTTTATCGTAAATATACTTCCCTCTCCATAAACCGATTCGACAGAGATGCTGCCGTTCATTGCCAAAAGTATATTTCTTGAAATCGCAAGACCGAGTCCGGTTCCTTCGATTTCTTTGTTGTGCTCTTCTCCGGGCTGAAAATAATCCTGGAACAGATTGTCTATATCTTCTTGTTTTATGCCTCTGCCGCTGTCCACAATATCGACTGTTAGGTTTACTTTATTTGTTTCCTCATCTATCTTACCTGCAAGTGTAAATGAAACAAAACCCGTTTCGGTGAATTTTACGGCATTACCTAAAATATTAATCAGAACCTGACGTATTCTGGACTCGTCACCGATAAGTGCATCGGGAATATTACTGTCGATATTAACAACAAATCTCAGCTGTGAATCAAAGGCTTTAATCCTGATAATGCTTATTACATCATTAATAAGCGAAGACAATGAATATTCTTCCAAAGTAATCTGCATTGCTCCCGACTCGATTTTGGAAAAGTCTAAAATATCATTAATTATGGAAAGAAGATTCGTTCCCGCTTGTCTTACGGTAACAATATGATCCCGGACGGCATCCGATACATCCTCACGCAGTGCAAGCTCTGCCATTCCTATGATTGCATTCATCGGTGTGCGGATTTCATGACTCATTTTTGCAAGGAAGATTGATTTTGTCTGGCTCGCAAGCTCAGCCTCTTCACGTGCTTTGCGCCGTTCATATGCGGTTATTGCCAAAGCCATAAGGTCTGATAAGGAGGATGCAAAGTTCTGCTCTTCCGCCATCCATTCACGGCTGTCCGTATACGTATCGGATTTCATCTGTTCAATACTTAATGTACCTGCCAGATTGCCGTCAATAAATATAGGCGCTTCAAGTGATGCACACATATCCTTGTTTGATTCTTGAATATAAGGAAGAACTTTTTTGATATCCGAAACGGAGTTCATTGCAACAAGTCTTTCCGACCTGAGCAGTTTTGCATATGTATGCCGGATTGAAAGATCATAAACTTCATTAGATTCATCAATACCTTTTAGTGCACTGAACCGTGTTTGGCTGATTAAAGAATTTTCATCTGCCGATAAACGCCAGAACCCTACACTGCTTGCATTCATAGCCTCACATGCCGCTTGCGTGATAACCCGTGCAGCAGCCTTTAAGTCACCTGCCGAAATTGTCGGTGATTTTGTAATGCTTGCAAGAACCTCCCTCAGAGCGCTTGCATATTCGTATCTTCTTGCGGTAAGTATTTCAGCTTCGAGTGTTCTTTTTGCAATAAGCGCATGCCTGTTAATTGCGCTTGCCATCATGAGGCTGACCGAACGCAGGATTGAAATTTCTTCTTTCGTAAAGTCACGTTCGTTATGACAATCGTCAACACTGAAGAATCCCCAGAATTCTTCATCTAAAAATAACGGGATGACAGCAATGGACATTACATCATACGGCTTGACAAATTCTTGTTCTACAACCGACATTTCGGAAAGCGGACCGCTTATGCTTTCGCCTTTAATAAGCTTCTCATGCCATCTTGGCCCTTCGTCAAAATCAAGCTTATAGTCTTTAAACATTTCCTTTTTTTCAGCACCGATTTCATTATACCAGTTATATGAGCAAACATGATACAGCTTGCCGTCGATCGCTTCATTTTTCCATATGTGTACCCGGTCAACATTATTTGCCCGTCCTACAAGCTCCATGCTCGCCATCAGGTTTTCATCGACATCTTCACCGTCTTTAGTTGTTAAAAGCATTGCAGCTGCCTGATTGACCGCCATAAGAAGCTTATCTCTTTTACTGAGGCCGTCCATCATTTTATTATGCTCGCGCAGATCTCTTGTATACGCAATTATAACATCACCGCTGTCATAACTTGCTCTTATTATAGTAACCTCCGTCGGCATTTCAGAGCCGTCGGCGGGAATGCGGTGCATATACTCAAAAATTGCATGGCCTTCTTCAAGTGCAAGATTATAATAATGTCCGGCTTTTTCATTAGAGCGCTCTCCGTCAGGCTGAAGCTCCGGCGAGCATGTTTCAAGGAAGCTTGCAAACAGTTCCTTTTTATCCTTTAGCCCGAAAAGCCTGACCGCTGCTTCGTTACAGTCAACTAAATTTAAGTCTTTATCCCACAAAATAGTACATAGCGGCGATGAATCAAGCATCAGCATTGTACGTTTATTTGCTTCGTCTATCTCTGCTTCCAGGCGGTGGCGGTCTGTATTTTCCAATGCTACCGAAATAAAGTTTGCGAGGATTGCAATGAAGTTTTGCTCTTTTTCACCCCATTCGCGTTTTTCGGGATATGCCTGACAACGGTGCTGTTCAACTCTCAGTATTCCGTAAAGCTCTCCTCCGACTCTGACCGGTGCGTCCATATATGCACAAAGTGTTGGGTTATAGTCACGTGTCGAGCTTGATAGCGCATTCGGAACAGAGATATCGTCTACGACAAAAATCTGTTTTGTATTAATCAGCTTTAAGTATGTTGAATTTCCCTTAAGATTGATTTTGCTTTGCCCAAGTACCTTCTGCGACCTTGTATCATATGTATTTACCCTTGTAAGCGTAGACATGTCATCTGAAAATTTCATAACAACGATACTTTGTACATCAATCGCTTTACAGCCTTCTTCTGAAATTAAATCCGCAGCATCATCAAAAACTCCCGCATATAAAATCGGCGAGCTCGTAATTGCTGTCATAGTATCCCTGAAATGTGAAGTGTGCAGGTTCTGAACATATGTTGTATATGAAAGGTACACAAACGGGATAATTGTGAAAAAGTATCCTATCGGCGAAAGGTCGTAAGCTGCTCCGAATAATCCGAAAATATAGAACAGATTCAAAATGTAGGGGATTATTATTGCTATTCCCGTAATAATCAAAAACGGGTAGCGACGCAGGTTTTTTGTAATATATGTTACAAGCTCTATATAGAAATATACAATTAATGACGAAAGAACGACATAATGAAGCCAGAAGATAAACCCTGTCTGAGGAATTATACGGGGAGCTACGGGATAATCCATATTCATGAAAAACAATCCGTGAAGGTTGGTAGTAAGCAACAGAACTATGGTAAATGCCGGCATGAAAACCAAAAATGCCCGCATTGATTTGGAAACAACCAGTTTAGATTCTATATAATTCAGGATAAACCAAAATGTTAAAAACGTAACTATGATTGAAAGAGATATTTTCGCCGGATATGTAAATGCAAAATAAGCGGGAGCTGCAAAAATATTGGCAGTAGAAACAGCAATCCATGCCAACGCCGCAACACACATTGGATAAAAGCCCCTCATACGGCGCTCATTTGCAACTATCGGCCGCAGCTTATAGAGAAAAATGCTCGCTGTAGGAATAATTGCTATTGAAATGTAAAAAAGTATTGTATCTCCCATTTCCGTTATTAATCCTTCCCATAAATACTGATGCTAACGAACTACTACATTACTTTCTCCCAGCATGGTGCTAAGTTCGGCTATAAACGCATCATGTATTACACATTTAGCCCCAAGCTTTTTGTTTGTGTCTCCAAAGAGAATAACCATCTGTTCTCTCCCCGGAAACATTGTGTGAACAAGCTTTAATCTTTCATATTCCGGTGTATCCTCGCTGCTTAGTTTTATATATAATTTTTTCTCCGGCTTTACGGGTGTATTTATCTGCGATTGCTGCGGTGCTTCCGTTGGAGGTGGTTCCCTGTTGCTTATTTCCGGTGATGTTAAATTTTCCGAATCCGATATCGGACGAAGCTTGTCTAAAACTATTTGCGGTTCTTTTTCATCCCTTTCGGAGATTTTACCATATGCAATTACCAGTGATTCCGCTTGCATATATCCGCCGGACTCATCTATAACCCGTTGGAATGCAAGCATCTCTATGGTGCCTGTTCCGTCATCAAGTGAAATATATGCCATCAATGAATTATTGCGTGTCGGTTTGGTTTTTACCGATTCAACTACACCTGTGATAATAACCCGCTGGTTATCTTTAAATTTCAGCTTTCCTTCTTCCCGCGCATAATCTGAGATTATATCACCAATGGATACAGCGTTTAATCTTTTTACGGCATCTCTGTATTCATCCATCGGATGACCGGATAAATAAAGTCCCGTAACCTCGCGCTCCATTCTGGTAAGCTCACCCTTTTTATAGTCAGGTACATCGGGAAGCTCTATTTCTCCGAATGATTTTTCACCATTATCGCCCGACATACCGAACATGTCTATCTGACCTTCTACATTTCGTCTGTTATGCTCGGTAACACTGTCAATAACAGTCTGGCATATCATCATAAGCTGTCTTCTGTTTGCACCAAGACCGTCAAAGCAGCCGCATTTTACAAGGCTTTCAAGTGCTCTGCGGTTTAAATCCCCACCGTGCATACGTTTGCAAAAGTCCTCAAAGCTTTTAAAGTCACCATTTTTATCACGTTGACTTGTTATCTCATTAACAAATCCGGAACCGATATTTTTTACGGCTACAAGCCCGTATCTTAAATCATTACCCGAAACAGTGAACATCGCATTTGATTTATTTATATCGGGCGGTAATAGTTTGATGCCGAGGTTTTGACATTCATGTGTATACTCCGCAATATGCCCGAGAGAATATAATACCGATGAGAGTAGTGCCGCCATGTATATCTGAGGGTAATGACATTTTAAATAAGCGGTCTGATAGGAAATTACCGCATATGCTACAGCATGGCTCTTGTTAAATGCATAATTTGCGAAAGCATATATTTCATCATAAATACTTGATGCGATTCTCTTTGGGATGCCGTTTTCAACTGCGCCTTTTATGTTACGCTCCGGGTCACCGTTAATAAATGCTTCTTTTGCACTTTCAATCTCTGTTACCTTCTTTTTTGACATTGCGCGCCGTATCATATCTGCCTGACCGAGCGAAAATCCTCCAAGCTTTCGAAGAATGTCTATAACCTGTTCCTGATATACAATGCATCCGTATGTAACAGATAAAATTGATTCAAGCGACGGATGTTTATATGTTATTTTATCGGGATTGCGGCTGCTTTCAAGAAAACGCGGTATTGACTCCATCGGACCCGGGCGGTATAGCGCAATAATTGCAGTGATATCTTCGATGGTTTTTGGGCCGAGACCGACACAGACACCGGTCATACCTTGTGATTCCAGTTGAAAAACACCCGCAGTTTTCCCTTCGGTCAGCATTTTATATGTTTCCGCATCATATTCCGGTATATCTTCAATAGAAAAGTCCGGCTCCGTTTTTCGTATCTCCTGCACGGCATCTTCAATAATCGTAAGGTTACGAAGACCTAGGAAGTCCATCTTCAAAAGGCCTAACTCCTCGAGGGTATTCATTGAGTACTGCGTAGCAATCGAATCATCTTTTTTTGATAATGTAAGCGGAACATACTCACATACCGGCATTTTTGTGACAACAACACCCGCTGCATGTGTACCCGAATCCTTCGGCATATCCTCGAGTACCATCGCTGTGTCAATGACACGTTTGATTCGGGGGTCCTCGTCATACATGGAACGAAGCCTGTTTGATGCTTTAAGAGCTTCTGCGATTGTTATATTCAAGCGGTCGGGTATTTCCCTCGCAAGTTCATTTTCTTCTTGAAACGTCAGGGACAATGCTTTTGATACACTTCTGACTGCGTTTTTCGCTTTAAGAGAATTAAAGGTTACAATCTGTGCAACTTTATCCGCTCCGTACTTTTGCTTAACATAGTCAATTACCTCGCTTCGTCTCCGTTCGCAAAAGTCCATATCAATATCCGGCATACTGACACGTTCCGGATTTAAAAATCTTTCGAAATAAAGATTATACTTAAGCGGGTCAATCGCAGTAATTCCAAGGCAATATGCAATTATACTTCCTGCGGCGCTGCCTCGTCCGGGACCGACGGGAATTCCGTTTTTCCTGGCAAAATCAACCGAATCCGCAACTATGAGAAAATAGTCGATAAACCCCATATCTTCAATCATATCGAGCTCGTACCGGAGCTGCTTACCGACATCAGGGTTATCCGTTCCGTAGAGCTTTTTCGCGCCTGCAAGACATAGTTCCTTTAAATAATCAGCGGCATTTGTTTTCCCGGGCGGCAGTGAAAATTCCGGAAGATGGTATTTTGAAAAATCAAAGTCAAAATTGCATTCATCAGCGATTTTAGTTGTGTTGTCATACGCTTCGGGATATTCGGGTAACAACAAACGCATTTCATCCTCGGATTTTATATAAAACTCTTCCGATTCAAAGCGCATCCTGTCGGTATCGTCAACTGTTTTTCCGGTCTGGATGCACATAAGCACGTCCTGTGCCTCTGCACCGTCCTTGTTTGTGTAATGTGCATCATTTGTTACAACAAGCGGAATACCTGTTTCCTTATGAATCCTAATAAGTCCGTTATTTGTTTCAGACTGCTCTGTATAACCTTGATCTTGAAGCTCTAAATAGAAATTACCTTTGCCGAATATTTGCTGATATTCCAAAGCTTTTTCTTTTGCTTCCTTAAATCTGCCGCTTAAAATTAATCGCGGAATTTCTCCGGAAATACAGGCAGAAAGTGCGATAAGACCACTGCTGTATTCTTTTAGCAGGCTTAAATCAACTCTGGGTTTTATGTAAAAACCTTCCGTAAATGAAGAACTGACTATATGGCAAAGATTTTTGTACCCTGTTTCATTTTTACAAAGCAATATTAAATGATGTCGTGTGGAATCGAGCTCGTAATCTTTGTCGAATCGTGTTCTTGCTGCTACATATACTTCACATCCGATAACAGGTTTGATTCCGGCTTCTTTTGCTTCCTTGTAGAAATTTACGGCTCCGTACATAGCTCCATGGTCTGTAACGGCAACACTTGTTTGTCCGAGTTCTTTAACACGTGCAACAAGGTCGCGTATTCTGCATGCGCCGTCAAGTAAACTGTATTCACTATGAACATGCAAGTGTACAAAACCCATACTTAACTCACTTCATAAAAGCTGTATTTTTATCCGAGTATAATACCATAAAAACGCCTGTGTGTCAAAATGATTCAACCCCGCTCAATGCTTTTGAGCGGGGTTGAATTTCATGCATTATTTATCTTATTATAAACTCTCCCGCAATGTAAAAAGCAGGTTTATCGGAATTTGAATATTTAATCTGTTTTACAATACGGTATGTCCCTTCGGGAAGAGGTCCGTACATCACCGACCAATCGGCTATCAGTGAAATGTCATCACCCGGCTGCCCGATAAACAGTCCGCCGTTAAAACCAAAATCACTCTCTTCTGCAACTATGTCGACCCATGTTGCGTCACTAAATACCTGTATGAAAAACTGCTCGCCAAACTCTATTTCATCATCCTGTTTATTTGAAATAGTATATATTACTCCGGCCGGGGTGAGAGAATTTTCATCTATGGTGAGCGGTATCAGCGGTTCTGCCGATACTTCTATATCCGAGCTGCGGGTTTGGAGTGGTCCCGTTTGTGAACGCCGTGATGGCAATGGTGCCAAGTCATCTGTCACCTGCGACGTCATATCAATACTTTCATTGGTAGCAGAACCTCCGGTGGTAAACCCTCCGCCGGTGTCCGCCTCCTCAGGAGCCATATTGTCTTCACCACCCATATCATAGGCATATGAAGCAGTTTCAGGCATGACATTTAATGCGTCCGATGTTTCAGGTGCGCTGCTTCCTGCAGGCATAAATGCTCTTATAGGATTCCAAAATTGAAACACAAGAAGCATAACTACCAAACATGCAGCTATCGGTGCATATCTTGTAAGAATATATCTGTATTGCCTTCGTTTTTTGCTGATTGTCGCTTTTTGCGGTGTTTCCTCGTTTTGGATTCTGTTCATAACACCTATACATAATGCATCAGGTGCAGGAACGTTTGTATCATTTACAGAGCTTGATATTTCACCGTACATCTTAAGGATGGCGGAGCAGTTTTCGCAAATAACAAGATGATCTTCAACAAACTTCTTATTTGAATCATTTAACTCGCCGTCTGCATATGCACACAATAACTCCGCAATTCCAACACAGTTTTTCATCCTACTCCACCTCCTTTTGGTGTTCTTGAATATTTAGACGGAAACTGTCGGGAAATGTTCCTTTTTGTTTAAGTATCTCTATTAGCTTCAATCGTGCTCTGGCAAGACGCGACTTTACAGTGCCTTCATTAATTCTGAGAGACTTAGCTATTTCGTCATAACTCATGCCGGCTATTTCCCGCATAACGAGTACTTCACGGTGTTTGAGCGGAAGCTCTTTAATACCTTCATCTATGTTTTTCCGCATTTCCTTGCGCAGTATTGTATCCTCCGGAAGATTGCGGATATCAGGTATCTCAAGCGGAGCCGTATCGCCGCTTTCGTCTTCATGATAGAGTGATGTTGTGGTTGTTTTAGGTTTTTTACGCAGAAAGTCAATGCACAGATTATAAGTCAGCCTGTACATCCAAACCGAAAAGCGGCTGTCTCCGCGGAAATTACGAAGCTGCCTGAACGCTTTGACAAATGCCTCTTGAGATATATCAAGCGCATCATCTTCATTGCGTGTCATTTTCAGAGCAAGGTTATATACGTTTTTTTGATTTGTAAGTACCAAACCTTCAAACGCATTCTTATCTCCGCCGATGACTCTTTGTATTATTTCTTCTTCCAGTTCTTTGTTCATAACTCTCTTTTTATGCCCTCGGTAATTTCACGTAAATCATCAATTGTGGTTGCTTTGGAAATTTTTTCTTTAAAGTATCCTGCGTACGGTACTCCCCTTAAATACCATGAATAGTGTTTTCTCGCTTCGAGACATGCTATCTTTTCACCTTTTTGCTTCGCTGCTATTTCAAATTGCCTTAGTGCGGTTTCCGCACGTTTCCCTATCGGCGGTACAAGAGATCCCGGGCCGGGAGGACGGTTCTCGCAGTCAAGGGGACGGTTCTCGCGGCTGTCGTTTTTCAGCAGCTCTGCCGCCAGCTCAAAGAGCCAGGGGTCACCCATTGCACCTCTTGCTATCATTGCCATATCGGCTCCGGTGTAGTTAAGTATCTTCACAGCATCTGCAGGTTTGAAAATATCGCCGTTTGCAATAACCGGAACACTTACTGCCTGCTTAACTTCTTTAATTATATCCCAGTCTGCCTTGCCGGAGTACATTTGCGTCCGTGTTCTGCCATGAACCGTTATTGCAGACGCTCCTGCTTCTTCTGCCATTTTCGCAAACGAAACGGCATTAACATTTCCTTTATCCCAGCCTTTCCGTATTTTAACTGTTACAGGTGTTTTTACTGCTTTTACTACGGCGTTAATTATTCCCATTGCTTTATCAGGGTCTTTCATAAGTGCGCAGCCGTCGCCGCTTTTTACAACCTTACCGACAGGGCAGCCCATATTTATATCAATAAAATCTGCTCCCGATATTTCAAGCGCTTTGATTGCTGCTTCCGCCATACATTCAGGCTCGCTTCCGAATATCTGAACTGCCGACGGGTGTTCATCATCCCCGAGCTGCAGCAGGCTTTGTGTCTTACGGTCCTGATATACAAGTGCTTTTGAGCTTACCATTTCGGTATATGTAAGCCCCGCTCCAAGCTCACGGCATATCGTACGAAACGCAAGGTCCGTAACCCCCGCCATAGGCGCAAGAGCAAGCCTTGAGTTGATGATAATATCACCTATTTTTATCATAAATACATAATACCACACTGAGCAATTACTGTGCAATTGTATTTGTATTGTTGAGCAGCAGACGTTGCGGCGAACACGAAAAGGAACTGTTGCAAAATGTGCAACAGTGCATGAACTCCACAAGGTAATCGTTTTCTTTATAGAAATTTATTTTTTTTGCAGTATATAAGTTGGCAAATTAAGTTATTATTGAAAATATGACACACAGTTGTCATATTTTCATGTTATATTGACATGAAGAAGCTCCAAAACGGCATTTTGTTTACAAAAGTTTTTGATTTAAAGTATGGCATTTTGGGCATAAATGTGATATACTATGTCACTATTTGTAACTTTTAATTAACTTTAGAAACTTTGGAGTTTGGAGAATTCTTGTGCTCGAAATATCATCTCCTGCAGGTTCGCCCGAGGGAGTTATCGCATCAGTTCAAAACGGAGCTGACTCAGTTTATCTGGGTTTTAAAGAGTTTAATTCATGTTTGGACGCAGAAAATTTTACATTTGATGAGTTCGGGCGTGCTCTTGAATATTGTCGTGTTCGGGGTGTAAAGACCTATCTTACACTTAATACTCTTGTGTCCGATTATGAGCTGCCTGTTATTGCACATCAGGTAAAGGAAGCAAACCGCTACGGTATTGACGCTGTAATAATACGGGATTTTGGTGTTATGCAGGCAGTTAAAGAGGTTGTTCCCGAGGTTCCGTTACACGCAAGTGCCGATATGAATGTGCATAACCTTGAAGGCGTTAAAATGGCAGCAGCAATGGGGTTTTCCCGTGTCACCATAGCACGGGAGCTGTCACGGAAAAAAATAATACATATTTGCAGATATTCTCCCATTGAAATAGAGATATTTGTTCACGGAGCCTTATGCATGGGATATTCCGGGCAGAGTTATATGAGTGGGCTTTTAGGAGGCAAAAACAGCAACCGCGGTCCCTGCTCCGAACCTTGTCAGTTGAATTACAGCACAGCAGGACATGTAATCACATATCCTCTTGCCCTTAAAGATAATTGCCTTGTAAGATATCTCGAAGATATTGAATCGATTGGTGTTGCAAGTGTAAAAATAGACGGACGTTCAAAACGCCCCGAGTATTCTGCGCTGGTAACAGGTATATATTCAAGAGCAGTACGAGGCGTAAAGGCACCAACCCAAGAGAGCATTAAAATGCTTCAGAAATCATTTTCCAGGCAGGGCTTCACCGACGGGTATTATACGGACAGGCGTGATATAAATATGCTTGGTGTCCGTGACGAGGATAAAAGGTCGGATACTGCATTATTTTCATCAACCCGCAAAAGTTACTTAAACGGCGAATTTCAACGTGTGCCTATTCGATTTGTAGGTTCGGTTAAAGAAGGAAAACCGGTAAAGCTTGCTGCTGCCGATGATATGGGAAACTCTTCCGTTGTCTACGGTCCCGTTCCCGAAAAGGCTTTTCATAAAGAAATAACAAGTGCTTTTTTACAGACGCAGCTCCACAAAACATCAGGTACGCCGTTTGTCTGCCTTGGTGTTAAAGGAACGGTTGAACCGGGGTTGACAATACCGATGTCCGCTTTTAATGAAATGCGCCGTGAAGCATTCGCAGAGATTCTTGAACAGAGAAAACCCTTATCGATGCGTGCCGAAGGCAAATATTCACCAAACTGGTTACCCGATGAAAATGATTTACCCGAAGAAGATGAACCGGTTGTCCACTCGTCAACTCCTCCCGCAATAACGGTTTCTTTATCCGGAGAAAATCAAATATCTGACGAGCTGATAGAGCTGAGCCCAAAAATACTATATATTCCGGTCACGGAGTTTGATTTTGAATCAAAAATGATAAATAAATTAATTAAAAACAGGGAAATAACAGTTGCTGTTTCGTTGCCGCGTGTTATTCATGATAACGAAAAAAAGCAACTTACGGGAATGCTCGGGAAGGCAAAAAAACTTGGTGTAAATACTGCGCTTGTAAGCAATATAGGTCACATACAATTTGCAAAAAAGCATGGAATGGTTGTGCGGGGTGATTTCGGATTTAATGTTAATAATTCCGAGACCTTGTATGTTCTCCAAAAGCTGGGGTTAATATCCGCAACATTAACATTTGAGCTTCCTCTTACCGAGCTTCGGGATATTGTTAAACCGATTGATACAGAGCTTATAACGTACGGACGTTTGCCGCTGATGATTACGGAAAACTGTATTGTAAGAAATTGCACAGATGCATGTACATGTGACAGTTTTACAGGTCTTATAGATGAGCAGGGTGCAGTTATTCCCGTAGAGCCGGACTTTAATTGCCGAAATATCGTATTAAATCCAAAGAAGTTATTTATGGCAGATAAAAAACGGACAATATCCACTCTTGGAATTTGGGCTGAAAGACTTAGTTTTACAACAGAAAATGCAATCGAATGCGTAACTGTATTAAAAAGATATATGGGTCAAGGGGATTTCACGCCGACGGGATTTACAAGAGGAATGTACTTCAGACACACAGCGCAGGATTAGTTTTAAGCAACAAAAAGGCATTGGTATAATTTTATGAAAGCACTTATTACAAAAAGGTCAATAATAATAGCATCGGCTTCGGTGCTGATTGCGTTAATATCACTTGTTTCAATTAACCTTTTCAGCAGCGCAGGGCCTGTTACGGGGTTTGCAAACACGGTTACAAGACCTGTTAGAGCTCTTGCAACAACCGTTGCCCGCACATTCGGAAATATATTCGCATCCATCTACAGGTATGACGAACTGGAAAAACGTCATGAAGAGGTGCTGCAGAGACTTGCACGATATGAAGCAGACCTTCGCGAATCAGAAGCACTTGCGTTAGAAAACGAACGCTTGCGCAGAGCTCTGGATTTTCGTGAACGGCGTCCCGACTACACACAGGAAATGGCAACACTTTCAGGATGGAACAGTGATAACTGGTCTCATTCATTTACAATTAACAAGGGGTATATGAATTCCAATATAACTACAGGAATGGGAGTCGCAACCGAATACGGTGTGTTGATCGGGCAGGTTTCGGATGTGGGGCCGACCATATCAACAGTTATATCTGTGCTTGATACAACATTTTCGGCTGCAGTATACGTAGGCGGCGATACAGAAAGCACTTCGGACGGTACGGCAACTGCAAAAGGAAGCTTTTCGCATATGCGCAACGGGTATTTAATACTTGATTATATAGACGAGGATCTTATTGTCTTAAACGAATCCACCATTGTTACTTCGGGTCTTGGCGGTGTTTTCCCGCCGGGTCTTACAATCGGTGAGGTTGTACAGGTGTTCGACCATCCGAGCGGTATCGGGCGATATGCAACAATAAGGCCGATGCGTGATATTGAAACACTTCAGGTTGTATTTGTTATCCTTGATTTTGAAAATCCGGAATAGAGAAATCTAATGAGAAGAAAAGAACTTATAATCTCGATATTGCTTCATTCGCTATTTATAGTTTCGGTATATGTTTTTCAGGGAGTTATATTCCCTCATATGCGGATTCTCGGGCTTGTGCCGCTACTTCTTCCAATTGCATGTACCGGAGTAGCACTGTATGAAGGGCGGTATTACGGAGGTATAACAGGTCTCTTTGCAGGAATATTATGCGATGTGTCATTTAATCAGCCTGTCGGTATTTTTACGGTTTTCTTAACACTGACAGGGCTTGTTGTCGGAACTATGGCGGAAACCGTCATTCTTCGCGGATTTGTAACGTATTATATATGCTGTGCATTTGTACTTGCCGGCTCGGCGTTTATCGGAATGTTTCCGCACTTCTTTATTACTCAGGTTCAAAGCGTCCCGATTCAGGAGATAATTCCCGAAAACCAAAGCATACCCGTACAGGCACTTATAACAACAGCAGTCCAGCAAACTATTTATTCATTAATTCTTGCTCTCCCGATATGGTTTTTTGTACGGGCATTAGGAAACAGGACAGATCGGATTTCACCATCGGGAAGAATGTATTAACGCGAAAGGAACGAAAAGCTAAATGCAAAAGATGTACACTCCGGCGAGAATAGTAGTTATATTTTCTATCCTTGTCGTTATGCTAACGGTATATGTGTCGGCTCTTTATATAATTCAAATACATGACCCGATGATTGTGGATGATAATCAGGGTCCGCGGAGATTTATAACCCGCAGGGATACACTTGTAGCGGCAAGGGGAAATATTTACGACCGCAACGGCGTTCTGCTCGCCTCCGGCCGGCCGTCCTATAATGTAAAAATCGACAGAAGAGCAATGCTTGCATCGGGGCGCCCGAATGAAATTGTGCAAGAGCTTGTATATACCGCTATGGATGAAGGTCTCACATACACGGATACATTCCCTGTTACACGCGGTGCACCGTTTGAATTTCTCACAGGAATGACAGGAGTGCAGGAGAACAGGTTAAACGCATATCTCGAATATTTTAATCTGGATCCCGATATCAGCGTATCAGATTTGCTTTCATGGATGCGAAATCACTATAAAATTGATTTTACAGTCGGGATTCTTGATGCACGCCTTATTATCGGGGTGCGTTATGAGCTTGAAATAAGAGCAATTGTAGGTTCAATCAGCCCGTATATATTTGCATTCGATGTAGACACGGATTTTGTATCATATCTTGAAGAAAGAAGCTTAAACGGTGTATATGCCGACAGTACTTTCGTTCGTGAGTACCATACTTCAAGTGCGTCACATATGCTTGGGTATACAGGACGGATGACAGCCGAAGAATATGAAATATACAAAGAACGCAATTATCCTATGGACGCAATAGTCGGAAAAGTAGGGGTTGAGTTTGCGTTTGAAGAGGCACTCCACGGCTCGCCTGGTGAGAAAATTACAAGAATGACAGAAAACGGAACGGTTGTGAGCGAAGAAATCCTTTCAAATCCGCATCCCGGACAGCATGTTACCTTAACATTGGATATCGGACTTCAAACTGCCGCTGAACACGCTTTGCGGACAACTGTTGAAAAGATAAATGTCGACCGGGCAAATGAGAGACTGCTTACCGAAGACGAAGAGGATAACTCGATTCAGGGTGGTGCTGTTGTTGTAACAAATGTTAATACCGGTGAGGTTCTTGCCGCTGTTTCGTACCCTTCATTTGATTTAAATACACTTTCCCAGGACTGGGCATACTTAAATACAGACCCTGCATTTCCAATGCTTAACAGAACAACACACGGAAGATATGCTCCCGGGTCCACATTTAAGATGGTGACAGCACTTGCCGGGCTCCGGCATATTGCAGGTGTAACACGTTACAGAACTATTGACGATACGGGTGTTTTCGACAGATACAGAGACGGCGGATTTGTAGCACAATGCTGGTTTTACGGTGAACACAGAGTCGGGCATGGCGAATTGAATCTTGAGCAGGCGCTTGAGCGTTCATGCAACTTCTATTTTCTTCAAGTCTCCGACTGGTTTCCCGGCGGTGCAGAACCGGGCTCAAGATTTCTTGCAGAAGCTGCAGTCGAGTTTGGCCTTGGACTCCGAACCGGTATCGAAGTACCTGAAACCGCAGGAACTCTTGCACTTCCGGAGGTAAAAGAGGAACTGACCGGAGAGCTTTGGTATGCTGCCGATACACTTCTTGCAGGCTTCGGGCAGGGAGACAACCTCTTTACGCCGGTACAGCTTGCAAACTATGCGGCAACTATCGGGAATAACGGGTATTTATATACTCTTTCAATTCTCAGTCAAATAAGAAGCTCGGACTTTAGAGAAACACTTCATATACATGAACCCGAAGTGCGAAGTGAAATTATGGAGAAAGATTATCTGGAAATCATACAAAGCGGTATGGTTATGGTTTCCCGGTCAAATCACGGAACAGCAAGAAGTGTTTTCAGAAATTATGATGTGACGGTTGCATCAAAAACAGGAACGGTTCAAATTGAGGGGCTTGCAATTAATAACGGAATATTCGTTGCGTATGCACCTGCTGAAAACCCTGAAATTGCAATTTCCGTCGTTGTAGAAAAGGGTGGTTCCGGAGCGGAAATTATGAGTATCGCCCGAATCGTATTTGAACATTATTTTGCTTCAGACAACACATTTCGCGCAATCCCATACGGCGAACTTATACCCTAAAGAGAAAGAAAGCAGGTAATAAACCCCGAATGCGTAATAATATATACATCAATAGGAGCAAGCTCCTTTTACAAAAAGAAAGCAGGTTATAAACCCGGAATGCGTAGTAATATTTTTATAAAAGGAGCACGCGAAAATAATCTTAAGAATATCGATTTGGAGATTCCAAGAGATAAGCTGGTTGTGATGACAGGGATTTCAGGGAGCGGGAAGTCTTCTCTTGCGTTTGATACTATTTATGCCGAGGGTCAAAGGCGTTATGTTGAGTCGCTCTCGGCTTATGCACGTCAATTTCTCGGGCAGATGGAGAAACCCGACATTGATTATATCGAAGGGCTTTCCCCTGCTATATCAATTGACCAGAAAACAACAAGCCGCAATCCCCGCTCCACTGTAGGAACGGTTACAGAAATTTATGACTATTTGCGTCTTTTATGGGCACGTATAGGCATACCTCACTGCTATAAATGCGGAAAGGAAATTAAGCAACAATCGGTCGACCAGATAGTTGACAGTGTGTTAACACTTCCTGAGGCAACAAGAATCCAAATTATGGCACCGGTCATCAGAGCAAGGAAAGGCGAATACCAAAAGATTTTCGAGGATGCACGAAAAAGCGGATATGTCAGAGCCAGGGTTGACGCCAGTATTTATGATCTTTCGGAAGAAATCCGGCTTGATAAAAACAAAAAACATAACATCGAAATTATTGTCGACCGTCTTGTTATAAAAGAAGATATTGCGCGCCGCCTGACAGATTCGATTGAAACGGCACTTACTCTTGCAGGCGGGATATTGATTGTTGATATAGTTGATGATGAAAGAGAGCTTCTTTTTTCACAAAATTACTCATGTGAAGACTGCGGTGTTTCGATGGAGGATCTGACACCCCGATTATTCTCATTTAATAATCCGTATGGAGCATGTCCCAAGTGTACAGGTCTTGGAACACAGCTTCGAGTAGACCCTGCGCTTATTATTCCCAATCCTTCAATGTCAATTGAGGACGGAGGGATTTCCGCATCCGGATGGGGAAATGTAAAAAATGACGGAATTGCAAAAATGTATTTTGAAGCTCTTGCAAAAAGATACAGATTTAAACTGTCCACTCCGATTCGTGAACTATCCGATGAAATCATGGAAATAATCCTGTACGGGACAAACGGTGAAAAACTGCAGTTATACTATGACCAACCTCGGGGTAAAGGTGTTTTATCACAGCCGTTTGAGGGTATTGTCAATAATATTGAAAGGCGTTATAAAGAAACGCAAAGCATGTCGATGCGCTGGGAGCTTGAAAGCTATATGGCGGAGCATCCGTGCCCGGAATGTAACGGAAGACGTCTGAAAAAAGAAGTACTTGCGGTTACGGTCGGCGAAATTAATATTGCCGAGCTGACAGCAAAATCAATCTCCAAAACAATGGATTTTATCGACGGATTAAAGCTGTCGGAAAAAGAAGAAATGATTGCAACCCGTATCTTAAAAGAAATCCGGGAAAGACTCGGATTTCTGCAAAGTGTCGGACTGGATTATCTTACACTCAGCAGACAGGCAGGAAGCCTTTCCGGCGGGGAAAACCAAAGAATCAGGCTTGCGACTCAAATCGGTTCATCATTAATGGGTGTACTATATATCCTTGACGAACCGTCGATAGGGTTGCATCAACGTGATAATGTCAAGCTGCTCAATATGTTAAAGCGCCTTCGTGACCTTGGTAATACCTTGCTTATTGTAGAGCATGACGAGGAAACAATGCTCGCTGCCGATTATATTGTTGATATTGGACCGGGAGCGGGTGTCCATGGTGGTGAAATTGTCTGTGCCGGTACAGCTGATGAGATAATGTCCTGTAATAAATCAGTTACGGGAAAATATTTAAGCAGAAAAAAGGTTATTCCGATTCCCCGTACACGCAGGAAAGGTAACGGCAGGTTTCTTACAATCATCGGTGCGGGAGAAAACAATCTTAAGGACTTAACAATATCAATTCCTCTTGGGATGATGACAGCTGTGACAGGCGTATCCGGCAGCGGTAAATCGTCGTTTGTTAATGAGGTTGTGTACAAAGCGCTTGCAGCAGAACTGAACGGCGCAAAGTCAAGAGCTGGTAAGTATGATTCCATTAACGGTATGGAGTTTCTTGATAAGGTTATAGATATTGACCAATCTCCGATAGGCAGGACACCGAGGTCAAATCCCGCAACCTATACAGGAGTATTCAGCGATATAAGGGACTTGTTCGCATCAACTCAGGATGCACGGGCAAGAGGTTATAAAGCAGGGCGATTCTCCTTTAATGTACGCGGCGGGCGCTGCGAGTCCTGTTCGGGAGACGGGCTTTTAAAAATCGAAATGCACTTTTTACCCGATATTTATGTACCCTGTGATGTTTGCAAAGGAAAACGTTATAACCGTGAAACTCTTGAGGTGAGATATAAAGGTAAAAACATACATGAAGTTCTTGATATGACGGTTGACGAAGCGTTGGATTTCTTCGAAAACCTGCCAAAAATCCGCCAAAAGCTTGTAACACTTGCCGAAGTAGGTCTTGGTTATATTAAACTCGGACAGCCGTCTACGACATTATCGGGCGGCGAAGCTCAGCGTGTTAAGCTTTCAACAGAGCTGAGCAAACGCTCAACAGGAAATACATTCTATGTGCTCGACGAACCGACAACCGGCCTTCATACAGCAGATGTCCACAGGTTGATAGATGTTCTGAACAGACTGACCGATGCCGGCAATACGGTTGTGGTTATTGAATATAATCTTGATGTAATAAAAACTGCGGATTATATAATTGATCTCGGCCCCGAGGGTGGAGATGCGGGCGGCGAGTTACTTTTTGAAGGTTCTCCCGAAGATGCAGCCTTGTGCGAAAAAAGTTATACAGGGTTCTATCTGAAAAAGGTGCTGCAGTAATGGACTTTGAAGCAGGACATTATGATATAGCTGTTATAGGCGCAGGGCATGCGGGAATCGAAGCTGCGCTTGCTTCCGCACGTCTTGGTATGAAAACGATTTGCTTTACCATAAATCTCGATGCAGTCGGAAATCTGCCATGTAATCCGAACATCGGAGGTACAGGCAAGGGTCATCTTGTTCGTGAGCTTGATGCTCTTGGCGGAGAAATGGCAAAATGCGCTGATCGTGCCTGTATTCAATTTCGTATGTTAAACAGAGGCAAGGGACCTGCAGTCCATTCACTCCGTGCACAGGCAGACAGGCGGTTATATCAGGAGCTGATGAAGCAAACCTTGGAGCAGCAGGAAAATTTAACATTAAGACAAGCTGAAATAGTTGATATAATTTTAGATAATAATGCAATAACAGGTGTAAAAACTCACACAGGAGCAATCTTCAAATGCAAAGCCGTAATTGTATGTACCGGTACATATCTAAACGGTATGACTATTGTCGGTGAAGCGATTCAATCGGGTGGGCCTGACGGCATGTTTGCGTCAACTGTTTTAGGAGAGCGGCTTTCAAAAATAGGGCTGACATTTCAGCGTTTTAAGACAGGTACACCGGCAAGGGTTAATGCCCGAAGTATTGATTATTCCGAGCTGGAGAAGCAGCAAGGGGACAAACCACCGCCGCCGTTTTCGTTTGAAACCAAAAAGCCGCTGACCAACAAGGTTGTTTGTTATCTCACATATACTAACGAAAAAACACATGAAATTATTCGCAAAAACCTTCACAGAAGCCCTATGCATTCAGGTGCAATTGACGGTACAGGGGCAAGGTATTGCCCTTCTATAGAGGACAAGGTTGTACGTTTTGCCGATAAAAAAAGACACCAGATATTTCTCGAACCAATGGGGTTAAATACTGAGGAAATTTATTTACAGGGGTTTTCATCATCAATGCCCGAAGGCGTGCAGCTGCAAATGATTCGTTCTGTCAAAGGGCTTGAAAACGCTGAAATCATGCGTCCTGCATATGCAATAGAATATGATTGCGTTGACCCGTTGGAGTTATTACCCACTCTTGAATCAAAAAAATTCTCCGGTTTATACGGAGCAGGGCAGTTTAACGGCTCGAGCGGTTATGAGGAAGCAGCGGTACAAGGTTATGTTGCCGGAGTTAATGCAGTTCTTAAAATAAAAAATGAAGAACCGCTAATAATAACCAGAAATGACGGGTATATAGGCACACTTATTGATGACCTTGTGACAAAAGGCACAAACGAACCTTACAGAATGATGACCTCGCGGACCGAACACAGGTTATTACACAGACAGGACAATGCTGATATAAGAATGTCGCATTTCGGAAACAGGGTAGGGCTTGTTTCCGACGAACGACATAAGAGGGTTTTGGAGAAATATGAAGCTATAAACGAAGAAATAGCAAGGCTTGAATCTACATTTATCCCTCCTTCGGAAGCGTTGAAAAAATTGCTTGAAGAAAATGATATGCCCGATGTAGAAAACGGCATAAGTCTTGCATCGTTACTGAGACGGCCGAAAATATCATATAATGATATAAAATCAATCGATGAAAAAGCTTCCGAACTCCCGGAGGAAATTACAGAGCAGGTAGAAATTTCAATTGTATACGCCGGTTATATTAAACGCCAGCAACGTCAGCAAGATGAGTTGGCACGTATGGAGAGCCATCTGATACCCGATGATATTGACTATAACTCGTTAAAGGCGTTGCGTACGGAAGCACGGCAAAAGCTAAGCAAAATAAGACCAAAAAACCTTGGACAGGCAACAAGAATCTCAGGTGTCTCACCCGCCGATGCAGCAGCTCTGATGGTTCATTTGAAAAATAAATAGAGGGTTATAACAAAAAGTATGAACGAATTAAAAAAGCAAGAATTGTTTGAAAAAAATGACAAAATCGCAAATATGGTCATCGAGCGGGCAAAAAGAGATTTCCCGGATGATATTGCGATAATCGGCTTATCCGGGTCATTTCAAACAGAAGATTTCCACGAAAACAGCGACCTTGATTTAATCATTTGACGAAGTATATGAGCAGTACATGAAATAGTATTTTATCCTCCAAAAGCTACTTCAACGTCTCCGCTCGATGATGTGATTTTAATATGATTTTCAAGCATAGAGCCGCTGATTATTGATGTTTGATCCCTTCGGCGCTCTCCGTCAAATGTCAGTCTTCCGAATTTTACAGAAATCTCGTAGGAGTAATTAATTTTTTCTCCCGATGTTGTCAGTTTAATACTGCCAAACTCATTGTGAATTATTATTTCACCGGAAATATCTCCGCTTATATTTATATCTCCACTATTTACGCGAATGTTTGGATTTGATGTGATTAAACCTGTTGCAGTCACTTTTCCAAAGCTATTTAGTATAAGTGCACTACCGAACTCACAGTTTGTAAACTGTAAGTCACCTGAGTTTGCCTCGGCCCTTATACTTTTTGCTTTTACATCTTGGAATCTGCCGTCTCCAAAGCGGTTATTATATATAAGGTTATTTGCTTCCAGGCTTAAAGCTGTAAAACGCCCGCTGTTGAGGTCGATTTGCATGCTTTCGCTCACTGTTATGTTATTTATATCAACATTTCCGAATGTGTTGTTTATTTCTAAACTTCTTGCATTAAATTCTCCCATGGTTATTTTACCGCTGCCGGTTTTCACATTTACAATATCCAGGTCTGCATAAGCAGGAAGATGAATCCTTACATAGTTTTGAGCTGCAGAGTTAAATCCAAATTGAAGTATTTGAATCCTTGAACCCTTTTCGTGTGTAATGTTCAAAACACCGTTTTCATGTGACCAAGTCCATTCCATATTATTGCCGTAAAGTTCAATACCAAATGTGTCGGAATTTATAAACTCAATATCACTAAATCCTGCGTCAATATAAATATCTTTAAACGGTGTCAGATTCGGTTCAATTACACTGCTTATTCCGCTGCCGGTTATATGGACTCCGGTTCTGTCTACGTACAATGAACGGCTTGCGCCGAGGGTTAATCCGATTATAGATACGATTATACCGACGACTATCGATACGATTATTATTTTCCAAACTATTTTCATTTTTGTTTTAACTTTTGTCTCCATTTTACTTTCCCCCTTTTTGCTTTCTTCTGAGTATAAAGCCGCCGATTTTTTTCGTCAGTAAACGAAAGCACATTCTTGAAAGTATCGCTGTTCCAATGGTAATTGATGCTCCAACTCCAAGCATAATAAATCCCGCACCTACATAAAACAAGGTTGTTGGTACACTTTGAAGTATTACAAGAAAACCGGCTATTATGCTTGCAATACCGCTGAAAAATACTGCAACACCTGATATGAAAAATGAAAACAAAATTGCAATCAAAACAATTACTAAGGATAGTGCCACGACTCCTATTGATAACGCTATCGGTATTGCAACCGGTGAGGCAAACACCGCAAGAATAACAAGCCACATTGTACGCCAGTTCTTTTTAGCGGATTTTTCAGTATCTGCTTCTTTTACAGCAAAGTTTGCTATTATTTGTGATGCAACAGCAGACGGTGAGCCAAGCTCAGCAAGAACAGCCTGTTCGTTTTCTTCTCCCGCATCACTGAAGTATCCTTCATAATAATCAACCGCTTCTTTTATTTCGTCATAAGGAAGCTTTCTCAGCTTCTTTTTTAGTTCATTAATAAAATCATTTCTGGTCATTGCCCGCTCCTCCCGAAAGTATTTTGTCGACTTTCTTTTTATATTCATCCCACTCACTAAGGTATTCATTTAATTTTTCCCGCCCTTTGTCCGTAATTTGATAATACCGCCTGTTCCGCCCGTCAAACGGCATATCATATGTTGTGAGATAATCCTCTTTTTGCAACCGCCGGAGCACCGGATAAAGAGTCGACTCCGAAACATTAAGAATCTCCTTAACATTCTGCGTCAATACATACCCATACGCATCTTCTTTAATAAGGATCGCAAGCACACACGCATCAAGCAACGCCGCCCCAACCTGAAAACTCATCCAACCACCTTCTTCTATACTATTTCACATCATCTGTATGTGTTATTATCATTCTCACAATATTATACGCCATATAGTATTGTTTTGTCAATAGGTGTTTTGAAAATAAAAAAAACTGCTTTTTCTGCAGCTCACCGTTCTCACAAGAAAAGCATTTTTATATAACATCGAAACAATAACCCCAAAATGAAAAAATCAGATTAAAACAGGGGATACCGAGTCAAGCTCGGTATGACGAAAACAAGGGACGGATGAACTGTCCCCTTGTCTTTTTCATAGCTCAATTCTTCAAGCAACCAAGCGGGATAACCCAAACTCCATCCTCACGCTTATGTGCGATTTGCGTTGCTGTTATTATTGCCAAAAATGACGGTTCTCCCATTTTTTCAATATTAACATTCTTCTTGAATTTCAAAAGGCTTCTTGCCGCTGCTTCTTCCTCGGTTCCACCCATTTTTACTTCCAATGCACCCCAGCGGCCATCGGAAAGTTCGATAATTGCATCTACTTCATTATCTACTTTGTCCCTATAATAAAAAACATTCCCGTTTAAGCTATCTGCGTATACCTTCAAATCGCGGATAACCATGGATTCAAATAGTAATCCGAAAGTGTTAAAATCATTAAACAATTTATTCTTGTTTGCTCCAAGTAAAACTCCGGCAATTGACGGGTCGGTAAAATTCCTTTTTGGAGTGGTTCTGAGTGCTGTCTTTGAACGCATCGATACACTCCATACCGGCAGCTCATCAACAACATACAGCTTTTTAAGTGCATCCATGTAATCAGCAATTGTTTTATCGGAAATTGTATTATCATTTGCTGATAAATCTGCCATTATTGTAGAGTTATTTGCAGGAGCGGAAATATGTCTCGCAATTGAACGAAGAAGATTACGTACACGAGTTGCATTTCTCTTTTTCCCGTCAATACGTGACATATCATCATTGATTAATACATCAACGTAATCAGAAATTGTTTTTATTGCTATATTTTTCCTTTTTTCTTTTACAGCCTCAGGCCAACCTCCCCGGAGCATAACGAAAGCTATATCATCTATAGAAAGCCTTGATGTACCTACCATTCCTTCATTCCCATTAAATAAATCTGCCAGAGAAATATCACCCGTTGATTCGTTTGATTCAAAAAGCGACATTGTTCGCATTTCCATCCTTGAAATACGCCCCGCTCCACTATGCATATTCTTTGTTGTTGCCGGAACAACCGAACCGGTTAATATGAACTGCCCCTTCTTTTTTCTTTCATCAACAGTAAAACGTACAGCATTCCATAAAACAGGAGCATCCTGCCATTCGTCGATAAGTCTTGGTGTGTGCCCCTCCAATAACTCCGAAGGTTTTAAGGATGCCATTTTAATATAATTCTCTGCATAGTTCGGATGCTGCATATATAAAATACTTTTTGCAAATTGCTTTGCTGTTTCGGTTTTTCCGCACCATTTCGGACCGACAACCAAAACAGCTCCTGATGATTGAAGTGCAGTATCCATTCTTTTATCTGCTAATCGTTGCAAATATTTAGTTTCCATTTTTATCACCTATATATATTATACCACAAGTTCCGTATTTGGCAATAAATATATTCCGTATTTGGCAATAATAAAATTCCGCAATTGGCAATAAAATATTTCCACGGTTAATTGCCATTTGGAATGCAAGATAGTAGGCAATAAGTCTGTCAGTGCCAAAAATCGTTGCTTTTTGAATGGCAGTAAGATTAATCATTGTGCCCAAACCAGTCCGCAGACTGGTGCGGGAGAGGCAGACATAAAACTTGATATATAGTAACGCTTGACTGCGCCTGAGCATGGCACAGTCTTTTTTTGCACCCCCCGCGTGCCGCGCCCGTGCTCCCCACCCATTATTGGCTATCGCCACTTTTCCGTTGCACATTCAGATAAATCTGGTTATCATTGAGCGAATGGGCGTTTCCCCGGTTGCTGTGACAATGGAAGGAGGATGGTGTCATGCAAAATGATAAAACGTGCGCCCATACACATTTAAACTTAGAGAAACGGGAACTTATCGAGCGCGGTCTGAATGAAAGAAAAACCTTTACATTCATTGCCAACGAAATCGGCACTACAATATCTACCGTGCGCAGGGAGATTCTTCGTAACAGACGTTGTGACCATGCTTCACACTCTAAAGGTGCAGAAAAAACCGATTGCGCTCACCTACCGCATTGTAAAATCAAAGGATTATGCGAGCTTTGTTATGTAAACAGGCTTTGCAAACGTTGCCATATCCCTTGTCAGAACGTTTG
>Ga0123356_10000664_pt1 | contig 37939 bp, 29 predicted proteins | sample TergutEmb28metaG_2_FD_92546 | JGI IMG/M metagenome (GOLD analysis project Ga0123356, IMG submission 92546) | Embiratermes neotenicus P3 segment gut microbial communities from Petit-Saut dam, French Guiana - Emb289 P3 | ecosystem: Host-associated > Arthropoda: Insects > Digestive system > Gut ...
ATGTTGTTGATTGTTAGGGTTGTTTGTGGGTTTTGTTTTGGCATACATGGTTTATACATTGTTTATACTTATAAGTTTTGCGATTAATGGATGTTTAAAAAATACCGGGAGCTGAATACATACAAACAGACAAACCAGGGTTAAAATGTAAACAGATATTTATCTTATAAAAATATTAAATTGACCAAAGAGAGAGAGGAAGTTAGCTTAGAAGCAGATAAAATTTAGAGAGAGAGGGGAAACGTCTGCTTCTAAGCTGACTTTTTCTTATAATCATATTTCACCTTGAACCATAAATATCGATGTGATCACCGTCGACAGCAACAATTTCAATACCACAGAGCTAAAAATAGGTGTTAAGCGGATTCAGCCGCGTGCTAACGTTGAGAGGACATAAAAATACTTGAGCCATGCCGCCTCGGCGTTAACAGCCAGACCCGCCCAACTTGTCGGGCACATACTGCTTTTCCACACAAGTAACCTAATTTAAAATAAAATAAAAAATGATGCTGGTTCAGCCATACAGTAACAAAACGATAAATGCGTTGTCTTAGGGCGACTTCGAATGCTTTTTCACGCCGATCACAACCACTATCAAAGGTCTTAAAATATAAAATGCTAAATTTTATGGAATTAAAATTTTAGGTTCAAATGTTCAGCATAAATATCATCATAAACGAAATAAAACCATTAGTTTTAAGTTTTTACAAAAAGCGATACCAGCCAGTACTTTTGGGTTTTTAGCGAGATTTGTTGTCATTTAGATACGGAAAACAAGGTGTGCATTGAAAATTAACAAAAAAAGGAAGAAAGAAAAGCAAGACAGCGATTAATGGTGTTTAATGTGTTTATACAAACCTATGGCTATGACCGCAGCAGTTACAGCAATGAGACCTGTGGCTAAAATTTTTTTTCCATGACGATGATGACCCAAAAAAAATCACCAAAACATTTGAGGAAAAATTCATTATAAAGTTGTGCTGGTCCAGGTTGCAGTCACTTTACAGGGGTTTTTGGCGGCTTGGTACAGTCACAAACTTTTATGGTTAGAATTATTTCCTTTTGTTCTATTAGGTGCTATGTTTGCCCAAAAAAACTCACACCATTAAACCAGAGACAACCCCGGATGGCAGATATATCTGCAGAGCTGATAAACTAGTTTTCAACACACGGAAAGATTATGATAGACACTACACAGACACCCATTTGACCCAAGCCAGCAGAGCTTGGTAAACGACAGTTATAGTTAGGAGATAGCTTTTTTCTAAAACTTGGATAGCCGTGTGTAGTTTAACTATGAATTAGGGAAACCCTTTAAAGCTACTCAGAAAAACTATCTGACTAAGCGGGTAACTCTGCAGCATGGCAAAAGAAGAAAAGAAAAAGCTGACTTTCGATTACCGGTCTTCACGGTTTTTTGCACTTCTTTTTCCAATTGTATATATTATAGCCATAGCCATTTTTAGTATCAATTATCACATCATTCCCGGTCCGGAATTTTTGGTTTTAGCCTTTTTGATTTATGCGGCTTACAATAAAACGACTTGGCGGTTTCTCAAGGATTGGTTACCGTTTATTACTGTGTTTATCTCTTATGAAATTACCCGCGGCATAATAGGCAGTATAATCACCCAAGAGGTGTGTCATGCTGGACCATATAACCTTGAAATGATCACATTTGGCAACCAGCTACCCAGCCTCATACTCCAAAACATCATCCGCTTCCCCGTTCTCGACTATGCAGGCGCCTTCTTCTACTCCCTGCACTTCTTCGCCCCAACCATATTTGCCTACATACTCTGGAGAGCCAGCCCCCCAAATTACTGGAAATATACAGTAGCATTTGGCATCTGCACCTACGGGGCCCTCATAACGTTTCTATTTTACCCAGTGGCACCACCTTGGATTGAAGTGCCCAACGTGATCCGCATACTAACAGAGTCCGTCGACGTCAGTCTAGGCATCCCTGTTTATCGGACAATGTTTGATTTCCTAAGCCCCAATCCCTTCGCTGCATTCCCCAGTATGCACTCTGCCCTGCCCTTACTTATTTCATTGTTTGCCATTAAAATTTGGAAGAAAAAAGCCCTGCCCGTTCTCATCTTCCCCATCGGCGTATGGTTTAGCGCCGTCTATCTAGGTGAACACTACGTAGTAGATGTTTTAGGCGGGATCGCCTACGCTTTGATAGCATTTGTAGCAGTAGAAAAGCTTTTGCCTCTTTTGACCAAGAAGAATGATTTTCTTAGAAAGTATCTACCTCAGCTCAAACCACCTGAAAAACAGAACACAAAAAAGGAATAAGGTTTTTGAGGTTGTCGCCTTTGGGTAGCTGGCGTAGTAACAAATAAGAACCGGCTGGACGCAGAGTTGAAGTTGCTGAAATCGACACATTGCATTGAGACGTTTCGGGATTATTGATGTTGATTTTGTTTCTTTGTTGGTCAAGTTGAAGAAATTGCTTGGAGTTTACTGTTGAGGGCCGGCTTGAAATGTTTGAATAGCCATCTTGGTGTTTATTGGGGATGAGGTTGGTTTGTGGGGTGACTAAGCATATGAAGCGGTTGGACTATTGTCTTTGTGCGGCCTAAAATTTTGGATTTAATCTGCTTTCTGTAGGGGTATGAAGCTCACGTCCCATATGGAGGTTAACCCTGGAGTTTAGAATAACTTGCCAAATAGACTGTAAAAATATATGAAAGCATCAGTTGAAAAGCGCAATATTAGCCGTATTAGGCGCTAGTTCCGTTTAGCTGTTGTTGGCATTTCGGTTAGAAAAACCGTCGGTGGAGTATACACCGTACCAGAGCTCAAATCAAAAGTTCAGCTAGCCGATCCAAATTGTCAAACATAACGCAGTGTCCTTGCCGAGGAAATACCTCTAGACCAGTTCCCTCAAATTTACGTGCTATTCTATATGCGTTGTCCACTGGGCAAGTCTTGTCTTCTACACCATGCCAAATCCACAGCTTGTTGCCGATTCCCTTAAAGGCCTTAAAGGGGAGGTTCCAGGTTTTTAAAAAAAGTCTGTGTTCTTCAAGCACCGCTCGAACACCATCATTTTGGCGGAATGCTTCGGCCATAGACTGATACATCAGCTCTATCCAGTTGGGGTTAGAGAAAAACACCAAGTCACGGCTTGAGCACCCATGAAGCATTTGTCGGCCTGTACTAGAACGCAGAAAATCCTCTGAGCAGTCTGCCTTGAGTATCTGCCGCCGCATGTTTTTCATGGCTAATGCACCTAGTACTGGAAGCTTCATCATATACTTGGCAAGCGGCATATCGTGTGCGGTTGAGGCATCAAATGGTAAATCGGGCGTACCCACGACTACACCATGGTTTATTCGCTGGGGAAAACAGGCCATATAAGCGAGGGCAAAAGTGCCGCCACCTGACCAGCCTAAAACGCTGAATTGAGTGATACCTAAGTGATCGGCTAAGAAGTTGAGATCACAATTAAAGTCTTGAATGTTTTTTCGGGGTTTATATGTCGATAGGCCGTATCCCGGGCGGTCGATTGCTATGATTTTTAGGTTTTGGGTGGAGAACCGTTTTAGGAGAAGAGCTTCTATGCGGCTACTGGCGGTGCCGTGAAAATATATGACGGGGACGCCTTTGCCGGCTACAAAGTAGCCCAGTTGTCGTCCGTCAGGTAAAGTGAGTACATGACTGCCCAACTACTACAGCTCCATTTAGCCGTTGCTGTTATTGACTATAAACAGGGACTTGACAAATTTTTTGAACATATAGTCAACCCATAAGCAACAACGGTTAAACTAAAATTTATATTCACCGCACCCCATCAGAACTTACCAAACCTCCAGGCATCTAAATGACAACAGGAAAATCTCAAACAGCAGTTAAAACAACCAGCAATAGCTTTGTCTATCCTCAATACCACCAAAATTGCATATCAAACATACCCAAACTGATCCTACAGCTACTGGAAATACAAACTGCAGAACATAGCCCGCTTAAAAACCGCATAGAAACCGAGAGTAGACATAGCAAAATTGTGCTTCTGGTAATCGATGGTTTCGGATTTAGCCACCTCCAAAAACATCAGCAACAAAACCCCTTTCTCTCATCGCTTGCCTCCAAAGGATCGGTATCACCCATCACAAGTGTGTATCCTTCACAAACAACCAATGCGCTCATGACTCTAAACACGGGATTAACGCCTCAGGAGCATGGAGTTTTTGAATATTATATCTACCTAAAAGAAGTCGGGGTAGTCAATGCATTACGCTTTGAATGCATTGGCACAAAACAAAGAAAACTCTCAGAGAAAGGATTTAGCCCAAGTTTGATGTTTAGAGGAAAAAATATTCACCAAACACTCAAAGACAAAGGAGTTCAGACGTTTACACACATACATACAACAAACGCCTCAGGGGCATGTTCAAAACTGATTTTTGAGGGAAGCACCATAGTACCTGCACAGAAAACCTCCGATTTGATTGTTAACCTCAGAAAAAACCTAGAGAGAGTTGATGACGGCTACTTTTTTGTACATCTAGACAGCCTTGACACAATATCGCATGAATATGGACCTAAAAGCGATCAATTCACAGCAGAACTCTCAGCCATAACATATCTACTTCAAAAAGAACTTATCGAAAAAATTGACAATAAAGTCGCCAAAGAAACCCTGTTGCTAATAACTGCAGACCACGGCGCTATAGATACCAACCCCAATGACATGATTTATCTTAACCGAACCCAAAAACCATTGACTTACTGGCAACACGGAAAAGATCGCAAATGCATCCTACCTACAGGAAGCCCAAGAGACATTTTTCTACACATAAAAGAAGAGAAACTCAAAAAAACCAAAGAGGCACTAACTCAACAGATCGGCTCTAAAGCACAAGTGATTGAAACAAGCAAAGCAGCCGAGGCAGGCTTGTTTGGAATTGGAGAGGCCTCCCACGAATTTTTTGAACGCGCTGGAAACCTGTTGATTCTACCCTACGACAAAGAAACAATTTGGTTTAGCAACCCTGAGGGAAGAAAAATCACTCTTTTTGGACAACATGGCGGCTTAAACAGCGAAGAAATGCTTGTACCATTTGCCGCTGTAAACTTGGAACACCTAAGAAATAAACACTAAACACAAGCCGGGTAAAACACCGTCAGGCGCTTAAATTTGCTTTTAGTGTACAATATGCCCGATGATTTCACGCCCAATTCAGCCACAAAACAAAGTTTTGGGACGAGGTTAGACGAACCTTGCAACAAGAGTGAGGAAAGGTTCGTCTATTCTCCTTTGACCATGGGTAGTCAAGGGTCAGAAATGCTTCATAAGTGAGCACAGAATGTCTTTATAATCGCTGGGTGTTCATCGTGTATGCGTTGCTCAGGGGTTTGGTCTTCATTTCGTCTAAGTCAACATGGGCAGATATAAAAAGACAGCCGGCTTAGTCAGTTGTGTCTTCAAATACGTTTAGTATTTGTGGGTCAAAGCAAACTTGTACCTTATCGCCGATGCTTAAACCTAACGCTTTTACGGTACTCATTGGAAGCCTTGCATGCAGAGGAAAACCGATGTTTATGATTGTTTGTGCAGTGGATCGCATTTGTGTTATCTCAGTCAGGGTTCCTTCAATATAGTTAGTTAATTCGCCTCTTAAACGGGGGGTATCTGATTTTAACAGTGTAATATCCTCGGGCTTTAGTGTTGCAACAATTTTTTTTCCTACCAAGTTAGGTGACACTGCCGCATACAGGTTGACACCGTTGATTTCAATCTCTAACAAATCGCTATGCACCCCCAGCGCTCTACCTGCATAAGTGTTGAAGCCAAGAAACATAGCGACATATCTTGAGGCAGGTTTATCAAAAATCTCTTGGGTGCAACCAATTTGTTCCACATGTTTTTTTCCCATAATTGCGATTCTATCAGCCATTACGTAGGCCTCAGACAGGTTGTGGGTAACGTAGACGACGGTGATTTCGAGTTTGCGTAGATAATTTTTGAGTTCTAATTTGAATGATTCTCTTAGCTGAGGGTCTACCGCGGAGACCGGTTCGTCGAGGAGCAGAACGTGTGGTTTAGTTGCTAGCGAACGGGCGATGGCGGCGCGTTGTTTTTGTCCGCCGCTTAGCTGATGGGGGTAATATTTGGCGTATTCCCTCAACCCTATGAAATCAAGGAGGTTATTAGTTTGGGTTTTAACTTCATTGTTAGACAGATGCAGTGCCCTTAATCCGTATGCCACGTTATCTTCAACGCGCATATGGGGAAATAGAGATACTGTTTGGAAAACGTAGCCTATTTTGCGGTCTGAAGGGTTTAAATTGATCTTTTTTGTTCCTGCTTGCCCATTTACCAATATACCGTTGATGTGAATTGTGCCACTGTCCTGAGGTATCAAACCTGAAATCAGGTTGAGCAGGGTGCTTTTTCCGCAACCGTTGGGACCAAGCAGGCAGAGGATTTCTTTTTCCTTCACTTCAAGCGATAAATCTTTGAGAACCACTTTTTCGCCAAAGGATTTTGTGAGATGCTTGATTTGTATCATTTTTTGGCTCCAAATCGTTTTTGCTCCAACAGCTTAACTATAACTAATACTGTAAAAGAGAGGACAATCAATATTATCGACAACATGATAGCGCCGGATGGGTTTGAGTAGAGCAGGGTATAGATGGCCAACGGCATTGTTGCGGTTTCACCAGGTAGATTTCCAGCAAACATCAAAGTCGCACCGAATTCACCCATAGCTCGGGTCCAAGTCAGTAGAGTTCCAGAAATGATACCACGCATAGTCAGGGGTAACGTTATAGTTAAGAAAACGCGGATTCGTGAACCACTCAAAATTCTAGCGCTGTTGTAAATATCTGGGTCTTGGTTTTCAAAACCTGTTTTGGCGGCTCTAAATAGAAAAGGGGAGGATACAAACACCTCAGCTATGATGACAGCTACAGTGAAACCCGGAAGAGTGATTCCCAAACGGGTTAAAACTGGCCCCAGAACTCCGCGGGGTGCGAAAGCGTAGAGTAACGCGATACCTGCCACAGCCGGCGGCAACACAATGGGCAGATCCAGTATGGTGTCGATGATTGTTTTTCCTGGGAATTTGCGTGTTGCCATAAAATAGGCAGATGGAACCGCCAAGATAAATGTGAGAAGAGCGGCAATTGCTGAGGTGTAGAGGCTGAGTTGAATGGCGCTTATAACTTGCCAATTCTGCAACTGATCACCAATTTGTGTATGATCAATTTTTAAGAAAATAGACGCTAGCGGTAGAGTGATAAAAATAAAATAGGTGACAACAATGAGTCCAAGTATTACAATTGAACTTTTATCGATAAACGAAAAAAGGCGCTTTGACCTTTTTGGCGGTATATCATCTAATACATCAAGCCTTTGGTGATTTGTGTCAGAGCTTGTTTGAGTCAATCTATATACGCACCAGTTATGAAAAGGGGTTGTTTATACATCTTTTAGATGCCGAACCCATAGTATGCAAGCAATGATTGCCCTTGTTGCGATATCCAGAAGTCTAGAAATTTCTGTGCAAGCTCTGGTTGGTTTGTTGAGCCTATAATAGCTATGCTGTATATGGCTTTTTGGTTTACCTCAGAGGGTATTTTGAGAAACTCGGTTGGTTGACCAGACAAAGCACCATAGACACCATCAGAAGCATACACTATACCGGCATCATAAAGACCGGTAGCACCTGAGAGCGCAACTTGGCCGACAACGTTTTCCACGTTAGACTCATAGGATCTAACATTTTGATAAATGCTGGCGTTGTAATTGATATAGGTACCAGAAATGACATATTGAGGGTTGCTAGCGTTGCCCCAGGTTGAATCAATTTTCCATATGGTCTGGTTTGCATAGTTACCTGCAGGAACAGAGGGTTCAGCTATGACGAGTTTTACGCCGGGTTTAGCTAAATCTGCCAGCGAAGTTATGCCTGCAGGGTTACCGGGGGCTAATATGATGGATAGGCTGTTGTTTGTGAAGTCTATGGCGGTGTCTTGGTATAGTAGGTCGTTGGCTTTTAGTTGGTTGGTCCATTTGTTGTCGGCAGACATGAAGATGTCGCAGGGTGAGCCTTGGGTGATTTGGGTGTAGAGTGCGCCTGAGGAAGCGGAGTTGATGAGTAAATTGCAGTTGTGGGTTTGTTCGAATTCTTGGGTCATGTTAGCGACGATACTGGTTAGACTGGCAGCTATGAATATGCGCAATTCAGTGGATGGGCTAGATGCATAGTTGGTATAGATTAGATAGCCGGCAATTGACGCTGATAATAAGATTAATGCTAGGGCTGTTGCGGCAAATGTCTTATGCATATAGTCCACACTTATTCGACATTATTATACAGTCATATCGGTTGATTCTCATATAAATATTGCTGAAAACAAACACCAAACATCATTTCGCCGTGTTTGCTAGTTAGGCTAAACTCTTTCATGGAATGCAGGTAAAAAGTTGCATACACCAAAGACTAATGTCCATGGCCATCAAGCATTCCATAGATGTGCAGTAAACCTGGAAACAGAACCGCCAAACCCTCCAAAACCGCTTGGGGACTGCCGGGCAAATTCACAATAACCGTATGACCCCTAACACCACTTACACCCCTTGAGAGCATCGCAGTCGGCGTCCGCCTCTGGCCATAAGCTCTAAGCACCTCAGAGATACCACAAGTCTCTCGATCCACAACACGCAAAGTGGCCTCGGTAGTTACATCTCGGGGTCCAAGCCCAGTTCCGCCACAGGTAACAACCAAGTCCAGTTTTAAGTCATCACAAAGCTGCTTAAGCTTGATCTCAATTCTTTCAGCGTCATCAGGTATAATTTCATAGCTATTCACGCTAAGGCTGTAGTTTTGCAGAGCCTCAACGGCAAGCTTACCAGACTTGTCTTCCCGCTTTCCCATCGATACGGAGTCACTGATAACTAGAACCGCGGCTTTTAGCGGCCGGTCGTATTTTTCTTTGAAGCCCTTGATGCCCCCTGCTTTTCTAAGCAGCGCCACAGATTCAATACTGAGAGTTTTGTCGATTGGTTTTAGCATATCATAAACGGTGAGCGCGGCAATTGAGACAGCTGTGAGAGCCTCCATCTCGACGCCGGTTTTCCAGATAGTTTTTACCTCTGCTTGAACTTCTATGGAGGCATCCTTTAGGGTAACATCAATATGAATGTAATCGATGGGTATGGGATGACAGTAGGGTATTAAATCTGAGGTCTTCTTGGCCGCTATAGTTGCGGCTATCCGAGCAGATTCTACGATATCACCTTTGGGAGATTTGCCCTCCCTAATCAGTCTGATTGTTTCTGGGCTGACATTAACGGTAGCCTGTGCAACGGCAATCCTCAGGGTATCGGGTTTGTTTGTAACATCAAACATGCCCATCTTGATTATCCTCCAGCATTACTCCCTCAACCCACCTAGAGCCCGTCGCTGATATTTCTTTCTTCCAAATCGGCACCGATCTCTTGATAGCGTCGATTGCATACCGACATGCTTCAAACGCTTCTTTACGGTGCTCTGATGAAGCAGCAATTGCAACACTTATTTCGCCAACCTTGAGGTTCCCCAAACGGTGAACTGCCATAAACCCCAGTAGATTCCAGCGCTGGGTCGTTTGATGTTCGATTTTTCTGAGAGCCTCTTCAGCCATTTCCGGATAGGCTTCATAGTACATTTCTGACACAGGACCTTTATCGCCATGATCTCTTACTGTTCCCAAAAACAGAGCCGTGGCACCCGAAGAATTGCTTGAGACTACCCGCAGTACAGCGGATACATCAATGGATTCTTGGACTATTGCAATCAGTCCTTTAACCTCCCGACACAAACGGCAATAGGGCTACTTCATCACTTGGCATTACCTTTACGGTACCGTCAACGATTTTTCGATTAACGGCTACAACAAATTGAGCCTTTAGAGACGACAAGTCCGGATAGGAAACAAAAAGATCCCGTTTTAGGCCATCAACAGTGATATCAGAACCGTTGAGGATGAGCGTGACTTCTTTGTTTCCCACAACTTCCCGCAATAAGCCAAACAATTTAACGCTCAAAATAACCGGTTTTTTGCTATCTGTCATATTCACACCTATTAGCCGCCTATAGTATTCATCAAGTTCAAACCTGATCGCAGAGTATTATGCTCAAGCAAGCTTATCAAACCCGGCGGTTTTTTTTGGTAACAAGCCATGAGATAATCAGCTATCTCCGTATCTGATTTGCCGGCTCGAATAAGTTTCTTGACATCGTTTTTAGGGCGCTCAAAGATGCAGGTCAAGAATTTACCATCTGAGGTTAACCTAAGCCGGTCACATGCCCCACAGAAGGGTTCACTTATGGACGGAATAAAGCCGATGGTTGCTCTGTTGTCTTTTATGGCATATAATCTAGCGGGATCAGATAAGTTGTTGTTTAGAGGCAGAAGCTCCAGCCCACTTTGACTGATGCGCTGTATCATTTCTTCTTTGGTAACTACAAGAGACGGATTCCAAATATGTGAGCCGTCCAGGGGCATAAATTCTATAAAACGAACAGGATAACCCGTAGCTATCGCAAATTTGGCAAAGTCCACGATTTCATCGTCGTTTTGTCCTCTGATGATTACGGTATTTATTTTTATCTCAAAGCCTTCGTCCCGCGCAGTCTGTAACGATAATAGTATTTGGGAAAGACCATCGATACGAGTTATGGATTTGAATCTGTCGGGTTTAAGAGTGTCTAAGCTGACGTTTATGCCATGTAACCCGGCAATTTTGAGTTGAGCAGCTTTTTTGTTGAGTAACAATCCGTTAGTGGTCATAGATATTGTTTTGATGCCGTCTATGCTTGAGAGAGCACAAACCAGTTTTTCAATTTCGGGTCTAACTAGAGGTTCGCCGCCGGTAAGCCGTATTTTTTTGATTCCAAGACCTGCAAATATGGCGGCTAAGCGTTGGATCTCTTCGTAACTAAGAATTTGGTTTTTGGGGTATAGTTGGAGACCCTCTTTTGGCATGCAGTAAACACAGTGCATGTTGCATCGATCTGTGATGGAGATACGTAGCTTCTGCGGTATCCGGTTGAGACTGTCTATTGGTTTTAGGCGGTCAGCCTCAAAGGCATTTCCGTTAAATTGCATATTAAACACTCCCTGCTCTAAGTAGAAGAACCTCGACTTTTTGGCCCTTAATAAGGCTAGATTTGCCGTTTGCTATTACCACTCCGTCGGGGCCTGTCAATGTTGAGAGCAGGCTTGCCGCTGTTGCACTCACCGGCTCAGCCATGTAGCATGAGATGCCTTTTGGGTCTGTTGTTGCTGTGAGTTTTACTCGGACAAATGCCTGCATACCCTCACGCAACTTGATACTTGAGGCCATTTTTGCGATTATTTTTGCTTGAGGCAATCCCTTGGTTTCAAGCATTGTAAGAATCAGGGGTCTACCAAAAGTATAGAAAGCAAAAAATGAAGCCACGGGGTAACCGGGAGTTAAGATGATGGGTTTGCCATCAACGATGCCCAGTGCAGTTGGCGAACCGGGTCGCATTGCAATACCGTGAACTATGATGCCGGGGTTACCTGTATTGTTTATAACTGCGGGAACATAATCTTTTTCACCCACAGATGAACCACCCGATATTACGACAAGGTCGTATTGCAGAGCTTTTTTTAGGGTGCCTTGTATGCTCTTTGGGTCATCTCTGCATATACCTAGGTCTACTGCTTCGCCGCCGCATTCGTGTATCATTCCAGACAGCATATAGCGGTTACTGTCGTAGAGAATGGCGTTGGTTGATAGTTCAGAGCCAGGTTCGATAAGCTCGCTACCTGTGGAGAATATTGCCACCTTTAGCTTGCAAAAAACCTTCACCGATGGTGTACCTACTGAGGCTATTAAACCGATGTTTTGTGGTCTGAGCCATGTTCCACGTTTGAGAAGAAGCTCACCTGCCTTTATGTCCTCACCTTTAACGATTATATTTTTATTACTTTTTATCTCTTTGAAAATCTTTACCGTTTTTTTATCTCCATCAGTGTCTTCTACCATTACCACGGCGTCTGCATCTTGAGGAATTCTAGCGCCAGTTGCTATGGCGACAGCCTGTCCGGGACTAATTTTGTATGGTGTGTCGTCGCCGGCACTTGCTGTGGCTATAACTTCAAGTGAAATGGGGGTTTTTTTGGATGCCCCTTTGGTGTTGGCAGCTATTACAGCGTAGCCATCCATGGCAGATTTGTCAAATGGAGGTATGTCTATGGGGCTTATGAAATTTTGTGCAAGAACTCGGTTTGTGGCGCCATGCAAATTGGTGGATTCTATTTTTGGAGTGAAGTGGGAATGTTCTGAGTATGAAACAAAAAGATTTTTGAGAGCTTCATTTACTGACATGTATTTTTTGAAGTCTGCTGGACTCGTTTTGTTATGCAACTCATGAGATGTGATAATAACAACCTCTCAGATTTATTTAAGATGACGTATTCTTCGATAGTACTACTTGGTAATAACACCTGCTCATACAATTAATAAACATTCTCGAACAGAAAACGACAACTCAGACCTCAAAAAACAAACAAAAACCAGTCGATAAACAAACATATCGCAATAAACTACATCATAAATGGCACGGTCATACAAATCAGGCATGTATTCAGCTCTCAGCGAATGTTACTGTACATTAAGACACAAATGCACAAAGATACACATCTAATCATGTTTTAGCGTCAAAATGTATAACTATGGAATGTCATGATTTTACGTCCCAATGCCGGTTAGCGAGTAAGCAATATATGAGTTATGGGGAAATTCATTGAAGCGAGTTGGGTAATATGATAGGGTCTCCCAAATTAGGCCGCACTAGTTTTTTGCATCAACTATTGAATTCCAAGCTAATTAATCCCCGCTTGGGACTTATTAAGCGAGCCGAACTACGTTTACTACTTTTTGTATTGTTAACTTCAACAGTGATGAGTGCCTTGTCTGTTAATTTGGCGGGTGCTCAGACCCACGCTACTATAACTATCTCATCTGATGGAGGTGTTAAGGGAACAGACAAGATTCAACGGGATGGCGACATCTACACCTTTACAGGCGACATTTATGGTTCTATAACTGTTCAAAAAAGCGGTATTACCATTGATGGTACAGGGTACGCCTTTCAAGGAGCGGACTTCTCAAGAGGGATAGATTTAGTTGGGTACGGTACTTTTCCCACTCGTTGCTGGGATGTTGTGGTGAAAAATCTACGGATATGCAATTCGGGGTCTTGGGGTATATACACTACTTCAAACAACAACAGTTTCATAGATAATACTTTTGATAGTTCGGGTATACACATTCTGGGTAGCAGAAGCGGTGAGGGGAATTTAATTAAACGTAACCTTTTCAATAATTCGTACATAACTATTGATTATAATAGTGGCGGTAAGGATGTTGTAACTGAAAATAACTTTGTTAACAGCGGAATATATGTTACTATATCTCGACCACCACATGTTGATGGTAATTATTGGAGCAACTACACCACAAAATATCCCAATGCTAAAGAAAGAGGTAATACAGGCATTTGGAACACCCCCTATGACTATGATATGTCAGACAGCTCTCACGGTACATACCCATGTATTGATGACACCCCCTTAGTGCACCCAGTGAGTCTTGAAATTTCTGATGCCCCTCCAGTAGAGAATGAAACAGAACCCTTTCCAACAACCTTAGGGATCGCCACTATATTGGCAGTAGCTGCTATAAGCATAGGCCTACTTGTTTACTTCAAAAAACATAATTATGCGCCATCATTTTAATCAGCGGTATGTATTCAGCTGAATACATACCAAATCAGTTAGCGTTTAACACATTGTCCCGACGCTACATCAAAATGATTTTTGCTACCGTAATCACAAGTTCTACAGTCGTTTGCTATATCTTGCCCAAAAGGGCAACCCGTCAAATCTGCCAATACCGTCACCATCTGAGGTATCATCACAACCAGATATTAAACTGTTCTATCCACTAATCTACCCCGAAAAAACACAGACACCATTATAAATCTGACAAAGATGATTAATTTGAAATATGAAACATTGTTGGTAGCCCAGAAGAGATTCGAACTCTTGTCAAGGGCTCCAGAGGCCCCTATGCTTGACCACTACACCACTGGGCTGCAGACAGAGAGAAATAATGTTTACATTTATTAACTTTAAGTTTGTGTTTACAGTTTAGTCGTTCTTGATTTTGTGCTTTATTTATGTAAGTGGTTCTGATTGATAGCAGAAGAAAATGCCAAGTATCTGATAGGTTGAGTTGGTTGTTTATATGACGTATTTATTTTGTAGAAAACTGGATCTTGCAAAAGCATGTAATCACTTTGTCATTGTGAGTTAAAGAATGACTCCAGTTTGGATGTTCCCGATTTTTTGAGCACCAACGCACAGTCTTTGGGGTCCAGAACTTTATACTCTAAACCTAACGTGACCAACAATCGCTGTACATCTTTACCAAGGCTGGGTGCTGCAAGAACGGCACGGACGGGACGATTAACTTTAGCCTTGATGGGTTCGATGTATTTTGAGAGCTGTAATGCTGCTTCTTTGGTAGCCGCTCTGCGCTTAACTTCGACGATAACAAGTCTGCCATCTTTATCTTCGCCATAGATATCTATGAAACCTGGTTCGACATGTTTTTCCCAGCTGATAGGTTTAAAACCTTCTTCAAACAGGCTGGGTTTGAGGAGTATTGCACGATGCATGTCGTCTTCGCTTGCATGTAACAGAAATTCACCAGCATCAAAAAGACTAAGGGCTGAGACCAGTAAAACTTCATTGAAAGTTACTTTCACACGCTCATGGGGTTTGCTACGGATACCCTGTATTTCGAGTTTGTCATCGTTAACTTCGACAGTGAAAACGCCACCTGCAGGTTGCCAGTTGACTGGTTCATACCCGGTTGGACGGTGAACAAGCAGGGACCCATCAGATTTGACGATGATAAAACGTTCGCCATTCTCAAGCGTCGAACTGGCTCTGCCGTCATAGTGCACATGACAGTTACCTGCGACAAGAAGAGTATGGCGTTGCGCAAATGCTCTCTCGATTAAGACAGCTGCCTCAGCCAAGGTTGGTTCTTTTAACACTGCAAGTTTGTTATTTTTGGTCTGCAAATTGTTTTCCGCCAAGGTATTTTAGTCAGGGCTGGGTACATAAGATTTCTTGAGTGAAACACCGTTGACCGCTTGGAAAACTAAACGCAGCATGATGAAGCGCTATGATATAACAGCCGAAATATATGATGAACGATACTTTGAGGAACAGAACAGGAAATACAAAAAAGCACTCGAAAATGTCGGTGTGAAGGGCTTGTCAATTTTGGATGTGGGATGCGGATCAGGTTTATTTTTTTCTCATGTAGCAGAACAGGCGATGCTGGTTGTGGGTGTAGATGTTTCACATGGGCTTTTGCTCAAAGCTAAAGAGCGACCTGAACGGAATGGAAACGTTTTTTTGGTGCAGGCAGATGCGGATCATTTACCGTTTAGGGATGATTTTTTTGGAGCAACATTTGCTTTCACTATGCTACAAAATGTACCCAACCCTTCAGAAACCATAACTGAACTCAAAAGGGTTGTTGAAGTAAACGGCAAAGTGGTTGTGACAGGGTTAAAAAAAGCGTTTGCTCTCAGCAAGTTTATGGATATACTGGAGGATTCTAAGATGACACTAACTGCTTTTGTGGATGAAAAGACCTTAAACTGCTACGTGGCCGTGTTAGGGTCACTTAGCATCTCTACATCAGCCGCTTCACCGTTGTCTGCGTAGATACCAACAGCCACTTGATTTATGCCGCTTGAATAGGTTCTATCAAGGGGCAGAACCACATACCAGTATGGGACCAGCGCTACAGAGTTGTTTCGTGGATGCGGGATAAACTCAATGTAGAAGGGGTCACCCTGAGAGTTAAAACCATTTACCTTTTCTCCATCTATGACCCATGTGAGGGTTTTGATATAGCTTCTGGCGACAGCAACTGCTTCCTGCTGGCCAATAGTTAGATCGGTACTGGCGATGGTATATAGGAAATAACCATCCATAAGTTTGATTAAAACACGATTTTGGAAAACCATAAGGAGACTTTTAGGGCTAAAATCTACATCGTTTTCGGTGTACAACCACATGAACTCGGCAATTTCACCTTTGAGACTTATTTGAAGCTTCATGTTTCCCGATGTAACCACTATATTCTCTGTTTGGTTAACAGAGTCAAGGAGGCGACTCATTTCATCTAGGTATGAACCTTCAGAGTACGCCTTGTAGCCTTCCAGTGTATTTTTGGCAGTCTGCAGAATACCAATGTTATCTGCCTGTGTCGTGTAGAGCTGGGAATCGAAGTTTAGCCTATCTATCCTGAGTTCATAGTATGAGAGGTGGTTGTTACGGAAACGGAAATCAGCATCAATACTGCTTTGGCTGATGGTGAGCGAGTACTTGATGATCTCCTCAGTTACACCTATGTCGTTGCGATACTGCAATGTGTTATCCAAAAGTTTAACTGCATATTTTGAAGTGTCAAGCCGTACAACATCTTGCAATAAGCTAACAACTTTGTTTGTACTCACACCCCATGAGAGCAACTGTTCGTTTTGGGCTTCAAGACTGGATTTAGCGACTGAAAGCTGATTTAGTGCATTGAGCTGGACAGCTGTAAAGGTGGAGAGCAGAATAACTGCAATTAATAATACTGAGAAGATAGTTTTCCATCTTGTAGATAGTTTTATGCGTCGTTTGGGTTCGATTTCAGGGGTGTCCTCCACACCCTTCATGGCACTAACTGTTGCCCGGCCAAACGATGAGAGCTTGTATCGACCGTTCTCTACCTTGTAGATAAGTTCACCTAGACTTTCTAGGTGGTAGGTCAAATTAGAGCTGGATACACCGATATTATCTACTATCTCCATAAACGTCATTGGTTTATCGTTTAGCATCCGCAAAATTTTGCGGCGGACTGGATGTTTAAGCGAGGTAAACATTATGGAGTAGATTTCTTCATCAGAGCCATCCATACCCTGCAGTATAAGCAACGTCTAAGTATAAAACTTCCGAAAAAAATCGCCCAAAAATAAGGCAACATTGACGGATTTTTCCACAGGTTAGCTCCAACAAACTCGGCGATACAGACACCTAGTTTGAGGCATCTATTCTACAGACAGGCTTGAACAACTAACTAACAAGTGAAGATCCACGATACTAAATACGGGTACTAACCTTTCATTGTCCAACTATAGGTTCAAAAGAACACACAGAATTTAGCGGATTAATCTTGCTCTGATGAGGGTTCAGTTTGTTCTTCCTGTAATGGTTCTAAGGCACCTGCTTCCTGTTTTTCTGCTGATAACAACAGTTCGATGAGTTTCTTTTGGTCCACTTCGGCCTGTGTTCGCCGGTCCAAAAACAGCTGGCCGCCTTCGTCCTGTGTGAGGTAGCCGTGACGGATATAGCGATCGATGTTTAAACCTACTTTCCATCCAGGCATTTTTTCGCCCAGCAACTTTTCGACATCTTTACGGTTTGCTTGTCCTTTTTTGCTGATAATGTAGCTGATTGTGATAGCTAAACCTGCGAGGTCGTCTATGCGCCATCCCATCAGCTTATCCTTGGAGGCAACATCTCGCAAAACAACAAAAAATCTAGCCTTGTCTAGTTGCTCAACTGTGGGTTTTTGGGGGGTTTTTTCTTCCTCAAATACGGTTTTAACTTCCATATCTAGCGGTTTTAGGTAATCATCTAAGACCTCGAGAACTTTGGGATAGTCGTTGCCCAGTGCTTTACGCAATTCCCAGCCTTTCACGCCAGGTTTTGCATGGCGTTTGTAGAAAAGTATCTGAGCGGCTCTCTTAGCTTTGCCTGTATAGAGGCTTTTTTTTCTTGTACTCATGGTTGTCTACCTTCTTTCCATTTCTGCCAGTCTTCACAGGACACTACGATTGGGATCGAGGTGGCCTGAATCGTTAAAGCTTCTTCTCGGGGTACCGCATGGGGCACCACAAAAATGGTTTCTTCCAAGCGATCAATCTCTAGTGAGGCATAACCGTAGGTTACCAGAAAACTTGTAAGAAATGCTCGTTGTACAGTTTCTTCGTAGGTATCGGCTCCTATGAAGTCCCAGTAGCTGATTTTTCCATCTGAGTCTTCTTCTTTGGCTTTGAGTTTGAGTTCCTGCCAACAGTCGTCAAGTTCTTTGCTGAATTCCTTGTTGCTTAGTACCCGTTGTTTGACCATTTCATCATGACTCACCGAACCGATTTCAACTGTGTTAACGTCTATATTTCGCCAGCGCGTTTCCATGGGCTCCAGTGCATCCCAGTAAAGCAACCCCTGGGCAAGATTGTGGATGCTTAGTTGTTCGAATTCGACCAGTGGTGCCCATACGGATGCAAATACTTGAACCATACTCTCCTTACTGGTCTGACGTATTTTCTCCTCCAAAAGGAACGGATCGGTGTAGAGTGAAGTGGAGCGTTGTTTAACCCATTCGCTTTGTATTTTGATGACCGAGGCAAGGTGATGGAGGGCTTCAGCGTCTAGTTGGAGTTCGTCTGGATGTTTCCAATGGGGAAAATATTGCTTCACTACTGCAATGATGTCATCGATGTTTAGAGTGAAGGGATCAACCTGATGGTTTTCTATGGCAGTACACATTTCAATAATGTATTCGAGACGTTCTTTACCAAGTTTCTTATCGTGCTTGCCTACGCTCATTTGACAACTTCTCGCACAAGTGATTTGCCTTCAAGGCTCTGAACGGTGATGACATTAGCGTCCTGTTGGGCAAAAGTGATTTGGCTGGGTGTGATAACAACATATTGAGATGTCGCATCTTTTATCAAGGCGACCAGCACCTTGGCGATCATTTCACGGTTTTTGGGATCCATATGGATGTCGTATTCATCAACGGCACGAAAGGGAGAGCGGACATGCTGTTGCAATGCTAATAAAAAGCCCATGGTAGCGGTTGTGCGTTCACCGCCGCTTTGTGTATAAGCATTGAGTGTAACGGGTTTGCTACCTTTGAAGCCCACATAGATTTCTAAGCCAGCAGTTGTGATGTCTTGGGGGTTGGAAAGTTGAATTTCGCCTGTCGCTAAGGTTTGGTTCATAATGCGTTGATACTCCAAGTTGACACGGCCTAGTAACTGCTCCATAACAGTGCGCCAAGCAGTCATACGAACCTGGACTTCTTCAAGGGTTTTCTCACGGTTTTCAGCGACAAGCTGGGCTTTTTCTTTGAGTTCAAAGTAGAGTTTTGAGTAGGATTCGTATTGCCGCTCGATCTCCTCTGAGACCCCTGAGAGTGCAACTAGATGCCCATCAGTTAACCCCATTTCCTCTTGGATTTCGCCTGCGGATTTAGCCACTGCAATACGTTCGCCTGATTCTTGGGCTTTTTCAAGGGCGGTATTGAGGTTTTCTTGAGCGTCTTTGAGTGATTTTTCGATATTTTCCTGTTCTTTGACCGCGCGTTCTCGCTTGAATTCCAAAAGAGCGAGGGTAACGCGTTTATCAAGTGCCCGGATGGCGATCTTGTTAGTGGATTCTTCGAGGCGTTGCATTATGGTTTGGTTAGCAACGATTTGTTTAGCGGCTTTCTCTATCTGTTGTTGGGATACTTCAAGCAGTCCTCTTAGTTGCTCAGGATGAAGGAGCGTAAATTGGCTTATGTCTATGACTGATTGGAGGTGTTCTGCTTCAGAGAGCAACTGTTCTACAAGGGAAAGCTTAGACTGGTTTTGAGCGACTGTCCGTTCCAAACCCAGACGTTCTTCAAACATGAGTTTGGTTTCATCTTTAAGTGTCTGCTGTTCGATACTCTGTCCATCCAGTTCACTGATGATAACTTGACGTTCGCCTTCGATTCTTCCCAATACCTGCTGAGTACGGTTAAAATTGGCCTGTAAAGTCTTCACGACGTCTTCTCTGCGTGCGATTTCGGCCCAAATTAATTCACGATCCAAAAATCGCCTTTTGAGTTGAAGTTGTTTTTTTTCTTGGAATTTTTCGTATTGCTCACGCCAGTAGTTGAGGGTCTGTTCGGCCTGTTCAAGCAATTTACCCACCGATTCTTCTTGTGTCAAGATACGGGAAAGTTTGGTTTTAGCGGCAACTACATTTTCGCGAAAAGGCTCCAAGCCTACGGCTTCTTCAACCATGCGTAGCTTGTCTATGTTGCTTAGCACACTAAACTGTTCAACCATATTTTGGTGCATGATAATGAGCATGTTGTCGGGATCCACACCGAATTTTCCCAAAAGGCGTTCCACATTTTGTTTTGAAGCGGCATGATTTTCGAGTTCAAACCAATATTTGCCGTCACGACGCAGAATCCGTGTTAAGAAAAGCTGGTCTTTATTGAATTTGGGTTCTGGGCGCCGGTCGCCTTGTTTTGCGTTATCTAAGATTAGGGTGACACGTGCTTGATCTTGTCCCCATCGGATGAGATCGCTGAGTTTACGGCTACGTTCCGTGCTGGTCTGGCCCAAACCTACGCTTATGGCAAGCAGAAGGGAGGATTTGCCTGCACCGTTTGGGCCGCCGATTACGTTAACACCCTGTTTGAATGGCACTCGGGCGTATTCGTAACTCATAAAGTTTTCAACAATAAGTTCTCGGATTAACACTAAATCTAGCCTCTATCAGGAACGTCAAACTATGGGAAAAACGCCGTATTAAAACAATTTGATACACACATACAAAAACAACCAATACACATAACGCCTTGAATCATTTAAACCAAGAGAATCATTTAATGCAAGTAACAGGAAACCACTTGGTCACGACAAACGCATGAACTGCCGTTTTGAAAAAATACGCTATTTACAGGCGTTGTCGGTTTACCTTAACACATTTACCGGCAACCTGATCTGCCGCCACAATCATATAGTCTACAACTCATCCAGCATGATGTGTTGGAGGATTTTTCGGTGCGATAAGGAGATTTTTAAGCTAAAAGCTTTTATTCCTCTACAAGGGGGAAGTAGGCTTTATGAAGTTCGCTGAAATCGCCATCTTACTCAGAGAGATAGTGGACAAGTGTCCAGGATTAGACGGAAACACCATCACGTTGATTCCTCAAAAAGCAATACACCCAGCCTACCAAGGATACCATATTAACATAAAGGGGAACGTATCCAAAGAATGCCTAGGTGGACTGCGGAAAATCGTCGAAGGTCACGATTTAGCTATGCAGATTAAAGCAGACTGCATAGTGGTCTATGAGGCACGACCGATCTAACACATCCAAGAAAAGGACCCGAACAGCAATCCACCGGTTTTAAACGGGCTACCGTTTATATGTTTTAAGTTTAAGGGACTGATAGCTTTAGGGACAGTAGCATAACTACAAACAACTAACAAATATATGCGTAGAACAGGCTTATCACTATGAATCTATTCAGCGGCGTTACGCCACCTAGCTAGCCGGTTCGCGGTCTAGACTTAGGTGATGCTTACGTTCTGAATATCAAAGTACCGTTTCGCTAAAAAGCGTAGACGTTCAGCATTTTTGCCGTTTTTACCTATTGCGACGCCCTTATCTTTAGGGTTAACTGTGATGACTGCCATCTTTTTGCCATCGGTGCGTTCACTAACTCGAATTTCGCGTACTGTTGCGGGTTTTAAGGCGTTTTTCATGAATGTTACGGGGTCTTCACTGTATTCAATGATTTCGTGTTTTTTGCCGGTCATGCGTTCAAGGGTGTGGATATTACGACCGCCTTTGCCGATGGCGACACCGACTTGACCTTGGTTGACGATGAATATTGCGCGTTCTTGTTCTTCGTCTATGATGCAGTCTTTTACACTAGCGCCGCTGATGCTTTCAAAGAGAGCTATGTATCGCATTTCGTCGCAGGTGATTTTTATGCCAGTTGTGATTTTTTTTCCTCCATTTTTTTATTTTTATTGTTCGATTAGTTTGAGAATATCGCTGTCCCCTGTTTCGCGTATGCTCAGCGCAGAGATAATGAAGAGTTTACTACAGACTTCAGCGAGATCCATTGAGCCACCTTTGTAGGTTATCACGGGAACTTTTGAGATTTCTCCATAGTATTCGATCTGTTCTTTTATGTCTTTTGGACAGTTTGCGGCTAAAACAATCATTTTAGCTTTTCCGGTTTTTGCGTTTTGCAATGCTGTGTTGGCTCCGAAGGATACTTTGCCGGTTTTCACTGCTGATGCTAACGCTTTATCTATGTCTATCATGCTTCTGTTTTTCCTCCATCTTTACTTTGACATTCGAAAGTTGACATGTAAAGTTCAACTAAACCTGTGCCGATTGGTATAGACTGCCCAACTATAACGTTTTCTGTCACGCCAGCTAAAGGATCACTTTCACCTTTAACAGCTGCTTCAACGATGTTAGGAACAGTGATTTCAAATGCGGCGCGGGCTAGCACACTGGCTTTTTTGCCACTGATACCGTGTCTGCCAATCTGCTGCACATCTCCAGTGGTAGTCATCATATCTGCGACAAGCATAACATGCCGGACGTCGACATCTAAGCCTTGATCTTCCAAGACACCCTTAGCTTCGTTAACCAATGCGTTTCTTGATGCTTCGACGCCTAATGTTTTGGCGATTTCATGAATATTGTTGGTTGATGTACGGGATGTATCGACACCTTCGACTTCGAGCACTTTACCAAGGTTTGAACCGTCAGTACGAATAACCCATTCGCCGCTTTCTTCAGTGACTAGTACACGTTTGATATCTGGAACGCCTTTAACTTGGAAATCGGGCACTTTGGTAAGCATACGTTTGATTTGCTCAGCTTTTTTAGGCTTGATTTCGACGGTGTTATCGGTGATTGTTACAGTGGCATTTTGGAGTTCAAGTTTTTCTTTGAGTTCGTCCATACTAATGTTGCGGTCATCCATCATCTGCTTGTTGAGTTCGATGATGATTTCTTCGCGGACAGGGTCTTCATAGATTGCGGATGCTAAGTTTTCCACTGAAGTGTATATGATGTTACGTGCGACTTCAACTGCAGCTTCTTTGCTTTTAGCGTGGTCGCCTGTGAGGTAGATGGTCATGATTGGTGTAGAGGGGATTCGGCGGGCGTCTACGATTTCTATGAGACGCGGCAAACCTAAGGTGACGTTTTGTTCTTTGACACCGGCATAGTGGAAGGTTCTAAGGGTCATCTGTGTACCAGGTTCACCGATTGATTGCGCTGCAACAATACCAACTGCTTCACCGGGCTCCATCAAGGCGCGTTTGTACTGTTGCGCCGTGGCGGTTACAGCTTTCTCCACACCCTTAGTGGTGAGCTTGTTCTTGGCAAAGTTTTGTTTAAGCTGGTTTAACAGAATCGGGGTAATCTGAGTTTCAACTGTTTTGAGTTGCTTCTTGATGAAATCAGCTGAAGCTGGGTCGCCTTTTTCTTCGCCGAGTTTAACCTGCTCTATTAAACGGCTAACGTTTACAGCTTTACCGTGGTCGCTCTTAGCTGGATCCACACCATCCTCTCCGTAGCGGAACTGGATGATGTCACCTGCGCTGTCACGAACGGTACTGTCGTATTCCAGTCGGATATGTTCTAAAGCGTTAATGAGCCTGCGTTGCATGTAGCCGCTTTGCTGTGTACGAACGGCTGTGTCAACTAGACCTTCTCGGCCACCCATAGCGTGGAAGAAGAACTCGATTGCATCTAGACCTGTTTGGTAGCTGTTGTAGACAAAACCCCTTGCTCTTGGGCGGGGGTCGTTGGGTGTAAAGTGAGGAAGGGCACGACCAGCATAACCTCTTAGGATACGTTTTCCACGAACTGACTGCTGACCAACACAAGCAACCATTTGCCCGATGTTGAGACTGCTACCCCTTGCACCAGTACGGGTCATAACGATACCTGCATTTTCTAGGGTGAAGTCGTCGTCTGCAATCTTACCGGATTCGTCTCGAGCAGTGGAGAGTTCATGCATGACATAGATTTCGAATGATTCCTCAAGTGTTTGACCAGGAAGACGTGGGAGGGTCCCGTTTTGGTAGTTAGCAATATGTTCGTCGATTTTTTTCTGAGTACGCTCCATGATTTTTGCCATACGATTTCGTGCGCGGGTTGAGAGGACGAGCTGCTCGTAAGTGTAGCTGAAACCTCTCAGCGATATGAAGAGTTTAAGCATGTGAGTAATATTGTTGAGGAATTCGCGTCCGGCTTGTGTACCATAGTCTTTGATGATTCGGTGGAATAAACTCTCAGACTGTTCAGAGCCGATACTACGACGGTCAATGATACCGGAGACGAGCTGCCCATTTTTGACGACAACATAGGCGTCGTATTTGCATTCAGTCTCTTCACACTTTGTACATCCCTGGCAGATGTTAGCTTTGAGCACATAGTTGAGTGTTTTTGGTAGGAACAAACTGAAAATTTGTTTGCCTGACCAGAGAGGCTGGGGTTCGGTGATTTCTGGTTCGGGCAAGTCACCTTGGTAGTTGGTAGTAGTTAAGATGCGGTCGATTTGCCCACGGGTTAGATAGTTGCCTTTTTTTGTGAAGTAGTAAGCACTTGTGATGAAGTCACGGATGGCACCGATGATGGGTCCTCCGAATCTGGGTGAGAGAATCTGGTCTTGGACTTGCATGAGCAGAAGTGATTCGGTTCTGGCTTCCTCGCTTTGGGGAACGTGGAGGTTCATTTCGTCGCCGTCGAAGTCTGCGTTGTAGGGTGGACAGACACAGAGGTGCATTCTGAAAGTTTTGTATGGAAGAACACGGGCGTAGTGAGCCATTATAGACATGCGGTGGAGTGAGGGCTGTCGGTTAAAGATAGCTATGTCGCCGTTTTTGAGGTGCCGCTCTACGATGAAGCCCAATTCGACGGCTTCAGCTATTTTTGTGCGATCCACGACGAATTCAAGTCGAATACGTTTACCGTCAGGACGGATGATGTAGAGCGCTCCGGGATATTGCTCGGGGCCGTTTACAACCAGTTTCTTCATTTCTTCGATATTCCAGGCGGTAACTTTTTCTGGAACACTGAGCCTCATGGCAACGTCTATTGGGACACCGACTTCATTTATGTCAAGGTTAGGGTCTGGAGAAATGACTGTACGCGCGGAGAAGTCAACACGTTTACCGGAGAGATTGCTTCGGAAACGGCCCTCTTTACCTTTGAGACGCTGACTGAGGGTTTTTAGCGCTCTGCCGCTACGGTGACGTGCGGGCGGTATACCTGAGGCTTCGTTGTTGAAGTAGGTGGTAACATGGTACTGAAGCAACTCACTGAGGTCTTGGATGATTAAGGTTGGAGCGCCTGCCTCCATGTTTTCCTTCAACCGTTGGTTAATACGGATAATGTCGACGAGTTTGTGTGTTAAGTCATCTTCACTGCGTATACCTGACTCCAAAGTGATTGAGGGACGCACATACACGGGCGGAACGGGCAGAACTTGGAGAACCATCCATTCGGGACGGGCAACTTTGGGGTTGAAACCCAAGATTTCAAGGTCTTCGTCACTAATGCGTTCAAGCCTTTCCCGAATCATGCTAGGAGTGAGGGGTTCAGACCCTAACTCGGTCTGTTCGATGAATTTAGTTGGTTTTTCGAAAGTGATTTTGTACTGTGTTGCTGCACAATAGGGGCATTGTTTGACTTTTATGTCGGTCATGATTTCCTTGTAGACTTCGTCAGGGATAGTTCCTAGAAGTGCGTTGAAGTGCTCGATACGCTGGCGAGCTTTTTTGGATGCTTCCTCGCTTAGGAGTATGCGACCACAGGTACGACAGGTAGATTTGAGCATATCAAAGATAATTTTGGTGAATTCAATGTGTACAATGGGAACCGCAAGTTCGATATGGCCGAAGTGACCAGGACAACGGATTGCAGTGTTACCACATGTTTTGCATCGCTGTCGAGGTTCAAGGGTACCGAGCCGCCCATCCATTAAACCGGCGGTAATGGGCGCACCATCTTCGTCATAGGTATCGGGGGTTTGAATTTCAACGACAGATTGTTTTCGGAGGTCTTTGGGCGAGATTAGACCAAATGAGATTTCATCTACTACTTTATGGATTAATTCTTCCGTTTGTGCCATGTTAAGCCTTCTCCTTTAGTCTGAGTTTGGGAGTGATACATAGACTTTGAAGCTCCTGTAAAAGAAGCTTAAAAGCGTATGAAACGATTACCGGGGCAATTTTGGCCTTTTCGTCACATATCTTACAGACATAACGTCTTTGTTTCATGTCGAAGTATGCGATTTGTCCGCAGTTCTCACATATATAGAGAGTGTACTTGTCGGATTCTTCTAGTAACCTATCACGCAACAACATTGCAGCGCCATGACCAATGAGGCAGTCGCGCTCCATTTCACCGAAACGCAGACCACCACCCCGAGCACGACCTTCAGTTGGTTGGCGTGTAAGCATCTGGACTTGACCACGGGCGCGTGCGTGTATTTTGTCAGCGACCATGTGGTGTAGTTTTTGGTAGTAGACAATACCAACGAATACGTCTGCAACAAATTTTTCGCCGCTGGTGCCGTTATAGAAAACTTCACTACCGGTATGGCTGAATCCAAGTTTGACTAGATTTTTACGTACTTCGTCGGGACCTTCATTGCTGAAAGGTGTACCATCTCCGGGTTTACCTCTGGCGGCGGCGGCTTTGCCTGAGAGTGACTCAATGAATTGACCAAGGGTCATACGACTGGGAATAGCATGGGGATTAATGATGAGGTCAGGGACCATTCCGTCTTCGGTGAAGGGTAGATCTTCTTGGGGAACGATTAAACCGATGACACCTTTCTGGCCATGTCGTGAGGCGAATTTATCGCCGAGTTCGGGGATACGCTGGTCGCGAACCCGGACTTTGACAAGTTGGCTACCCTCGCCGCTTTCGGTGATAAATATGCCATCGACTATACCGGTTTCGGATGGACGCATGTCGACTGAGGTGTCACGCATGCTTGGCCCTTTGACTTCGAATTCTTTGTATTCTTCGAGGAATCTTGGTGGGCTGATTCTGCCGATTAAAACGTCACCACCGACTACCTGCGATTCGAGGCTGATGATTCCGTCGGGTTCGAGTAACCGGTAGTATTGTTCGCCTCTGTAGCCGCGGGTACCTGCTTCAGGGACAGTGAATTTGTCTTTTAAGCCGCCTAGATACTGTCGGCATTCTGCTTCGTAGATACGATAGAAGGTGCTACGTGCAAGTCCGCGTTCGATGGATGCTTTGTTGAATATGATGGCGTCCTCCATGTTGTAGCCTTCAAAGCTTAACACTGCGACGACACAGTTCTGGCCGGTAGGACGCTGCTTGTAGCCCATAACATCCATGTTTTCGGTCTGGACAAGCGGAACCTGAGGATAGTGCAGGATGTGACTACGGGTGTCGACACGATGGTGGAAATTTGTTCCGTAAACGCCTAATGCCTGTTTAGCCATGGCTGCTTGGTATGAGTTTCTCGGGGACTGATTGTGTTCTGGGTATGGAATAGTTGAAGCGCAGATACCGAGGATTGTGTGGGTGGCGATTTCGACGTGGGTAATTTTGGGTTCGATTGCATCGTAGCTCAACGCGATAAATGCGTTTTCTTCTTCTTCAGCATCAAGGTATTCAACTAAACCGTTTTTGATGAGATCTTCCCATGTCCATTCACCTAAACTAATTTTTTCAAAGTGCTTGCTCTGTAGTCTAGGTTGTCCGTTTTCTACGATGATAAGCGGACGGCGAACTCTGCCTTCGTCACAGTTGGCATGGACCTCTTCGGTTTCGGTTTGTGGCTTAGAGAAATAAGTTACGTTGACTTCTGTTGAGATTTCTCCGGCACGACGTTTCTGGCGGAAACTCTCCACCATTTCGTGGGGGTTGCTACAGTAGCCGATTATGTTTCCATCCACGAAAACTTTGGCGCCTTCGATACGGAGTTCGTTGGTTGCTTCGTATGCTGGAACGGTTCCCATTTCAAAGAGTAGCTGCTTTATGCGGTCAGGATTAACACCTACAGCGATGGATGCAGATAGTGCGAGGTTCTTTACGAGTCCGCAGTTTGAGCCTTCAGGTGTCTCATTAGGGCATAATCGGCCCCAGTGGGTTGGGTGTAAGTCGCGGGCTTCGTAGTTAGGCTGGCTTCTGCTCAGCGGTGATTGAAGCCTTCTTAGGTGACTAAGGGTGGAGATGTAGTTAGTTCGATCGAGAAGCTGTGTGATACCAACTCTACCCCGGCCCCAGTTACCTGTTGCCAATGCATGCTGGAAACGTTCGGTGATAATACCGGGACGTACAGCGACTGAGACGGTTATGATTGGACCTTTAACGCCGATGCGTTCAAGCTGGTATTTGATGTCACGGGTAAGGTTGCGGAAGGAGACACGGAAGAGGTCAGCAAGGAGTGGCCCGCCGAGTCGAAGACGCTTATTTTTGAAGTGGTCCTTGTCGTCGGGTGTACGTCTTCCGGTTTTAAGCTGAATAACGCGGTATGCCATTTCACCGAGAAATATTGCTTTTTCTTTACGGTTTTTGTCGCTTCTGCCCAAATGAGGCAGGAAGTTTTTATCGAGAGCTGTTTCGGCTTTCTGGAGACGGTATTCTTCGACTTGGCCGTGAGCAACACGGTTACCGATGAACAAGATGGCGTCCTGAGGCGTATCTACGCCTATGGCCTTCTCAAACGATGCACCGAGTTGAGTTTGGATATCGCTGTCGAGGCTAACGGCTTCGGCAATATCTTTGTCTTTTTCCATACTAAGGGCACGCATGATAACAACGAAGGGGATTTCTGTTGGGACACCAGGCATAGTGACATAGATTGCATCATCTGACTTTAGCTTAAGTTCGATTCTTGCGCGGAATCCCACGGTTGTGGAGAAGATTTTTGCTTGATAAACAGGGCTGGTTCCTTTCTCGTCGACATCGACGATAACACGGTTAGGTGCCAAGTCCTCCATGGCAACTATGACACGCTCAGAACCGTTAACGACAAAGTACCCTCCGGGGTCGTCGGGGTCTTCACCTGCGGCTATAAGCTCTTCACGGCTAAGCTGGCTTAGGAAGCAAAGTTTACTCTTGAGCATAACAGGGATGTTACCGATGTAGACTAGTTCAGTGTCCTGTTCTCTGCCGTCAATAACAGGAGTCATCTCAAGCGCAATAGGCGCGGAATATGCCAAGTTTCTAAGGCGACCTTCCATTGGGTAGATTTCATGTTTTGTGCCGTCTACTTCGGTTGCATATGGACCAGTGATGCGACTCTGGGGGTCGATTACCCAGATTTGCCCGAGTTTAACTTTATATGGATTTTCAGGCACTTCGATCGGAATTTCGCAGACTTCATCCACGACTTCTTGGAGACCATGATCAATGAATTCGTTGTAACTGTCAAGGTGCTGGCGGACTAGCCCTTTTTCTGCAAAGAAGGTTTTAAGGAGGTGATGAACATCATCTTTTTGGATTTTTTGTATAGTCGTCAAATTTTTAATTCTCCCATAAATTTAATGTAAAACTGCAATAATTACTGTAATTTTTAGGTGATGGACTATTTTTCATGTTACATTTCCTCCGATGCTGGGATGTCCGGCGTCGAAAAAGGAATTCAAACTTTTCTAAGAGCACAAACACATGCTACACACCATAAATATAAATGTTGTTATCAGATCTATAGCAGAAAACAAGGGCTACCAAACTTTCACAAAACAACCCAAAAAACGCAAGAAAAGCTTGCCCCAACAACTACCTTATAAAACTCTACCAAAATTCTACCACCGTTCAGCATTATTGAGAGGGTTATAGTTTTTGTTGTGCCCAGTTTTTGGCTTGATCCAAATCGTCTGCGTTTGGCCTGCCGCGACGGGTAAATCCAAACGTTTGCCCTAGGCAAATAAAATAATCTGCCTCAAGCCTCTGCCCTTTTGTATCAAGCAACAGCTTAACACGTTCATACGCCAGTTTATTGCTTGCACCGCCTCCGGCCCACGTCATAAAAAGCACAAACCGCACCCCCGCTTTGAACTCGGCAGTTTTGATGTAGTTCTGGAGTTCGATGTAGGGCTCACCACCTCTAATACCGGTACCCAAAAAAACCAAACGACAATCGTCAAGAGATGACGTTTGGGTACCAGAAGTTCCAGTTAACTTCACAGCTGAACAGCCGAGATGTGTTGCTATTGCTTGAGCTACTTTTTCAGTATTGCCGCGGTGGCTTGAATAGATAACAGCTATATCCATGCAACAAACCCTAAGATCGGTTGGTGATTTCTACTTTCAAGCTCAGACATCTGCAGACTACTACCAAAGGTTATATGGTGCTGGACAGACATGCTAACCACAGTATAACAAAGTATGCTTTTTCTTTTGTGGTAAAAAACATGCAAAACAAAATGAATACTGATCAGAATTAGAAACAACAGCCAGTTGTAAGATCCACACGTTAGATGAAGCAGGCGTATCATGCTCACAAAACCTATCAGTGTAGAACAAAGGAGATGCTAAAGTACAACAACACCCTACTGAGAGACACAGTTTAAATACAGATTGATACACACATCCCAACCAGCTCTGAGTTGCGGCAAATAGTTAATAAGCCAGAATCAAACCTTTTGTACTGCATTGTAGGCTACGGTAACCAAGCCAGGTCAAAGGTGAAGGACTCAAGATCAACGTTTGGCCGGCAGGTCTGGCCTCCGCGGATGGGACATCCTTTCCCGCAGGGGTTCGCAGGTTCGAATCCTGCCCGTAGCACCAACAAAAACCCTCAAAAACGCCACGTTTACGCTTATTTTCGCTATTACGGTGATTTAAATTGGAATTAAAAATGGTTGTTTTTTGGTTCTTTTTGGTTCGAACCATCGAATTAAAAATTCACCCACCATCCCTGTATTGGTGAGTAAAGTGTTGACGCGGACACAGCAGAAACTGGCTTTGGCGTTGAGTAATGGGCAACCTTGTTCTAAATACCACACTTAATTGGCAACGATTCGCTATCTTGGTCATAATTCCATGTGCGCCACTGGCGAGATAATTTTTTGGGAAAAGAGTTTTGGTGCTTGTTTGTTTTATGGTTGATTCCAGTAGTACGTATGGAGGTATTTCCCTGTGACGTGGCAGTTTGGGTCTTCAAAAACTATGTCAAGTTTTGTGCCATATTGATCAATTCTAGCCTGTATCTGGTTCCAAATCTCAGTGTTGTTTGCGGGCCATATACCCCAAATACTATCGTTCGGATTACGCATACCCCACCCATAATTCTGAGGCAAAATCAGTACCGCTTCAGCCTTTAAACCCCCGTGAACTATGTTGGAGTTTTGCACAACATCATTCCAGAAACGTTCCAAAGCTTGGAAATGCTCGTCTTGTAAGATATTAGAACGGGTCGCATCTTCTGAATAATTGAAAACTATTACGTAATCTGCTCCGGCTTCGTAGGAGGTTTTCATTTGTTCAAACAGTTCAGCCCCATCGGGAAGATATGGCGCTTGGGTGTATTTCCAGGTTAGGATAGTGCCCCATTGCTTGTTTTGCAGATTTGCAGCCCCTCTCACTAGACCAATTTCTTGCGTGACAGAGTTGTTCCAACCTAACTGTGCAAGAACAAAATCATAACCGCTTTGATAATCCCACCAATAAAGGGCATAGTCCGATGTAAAAAGAGGCACGGGACTATTTTCTAAGGGTTGCAGTCGCCAAGCGGTTTCAGTTTCAAAAGCTTGAGTAGCCTCATCAAACGTCTTGAGGGGCTTTCTATCTAAAACATCACTAAAAGGCTCCACCGGGAGAAGCCGTGCACTATCATCTACCACAGTATCAAAGTAATCATAACTCTCCAAAACAATGATAGCCCCATCAGGATGATATGTAACAGCAATCTGGATCGATTCTGGACTAAACACAACGGTGGTTCCGTTAGGGTATTCTATGCGGTTTTCTTCTGTCCAGGGAACATTAGGTATCACCTCGGATGAATCATCCGGATAAAAAACAAGGAGATTACCTGGCTTTGTTTTATCTGGACTATGGGCAAGCACTTTTGCAGTACCGTTAGGATAGTAACTAGTTGTATAGGTGATCCACTCTATTCCACCCCTCTCTATACCTAGTTCAGATATGTGAATGATTCCAGTGGAACTCTTATGCAGGGTTGAATTGCTGTAGCTTAGGAATTCTACATTATCATCGAGCATTTTGCCTCCAGGCTCATCATAAAAATATATGCCGACGAAATGGTTGCCCCAGCGTTGCTGTGCATCATTAACCCAACCTGGAGGGACCTTGTTTTCAAAGTATGCACCATAAGATGGCGCAAAGTTGAGGCCAGATGCGATTGCATAATCTCCGATTTCTTCTACATGTGTGAGATTATGCTGTAGACTCCCTGAAGATAGGATGAAGAGATTAGTGTAGTCTTTAACTTTGTCGATTAAGAGCTTTGCACCCTCAACTGTATCTCCACCGTAGGTTATACCAACATAGAAGGGCTTATCAGCGGAAGGACTACGCACTATAAGAATAGTGGCTGAAACAATTACTACTAGAAGTATGGCGCTAACAGCCAGCAATACTGTACGCTTCATACAAGATCAAACCCTAGTCTAGCTGGTTGACAAACAAGCCACCCGCGGTACTTATTCCTATTCCCAAATGCTATGTTTAGCGTTGAGTTATTTTGGCAGAACGAAACATAAAACAACAAATTGTTTTTTGGCCCTATAAACGCCCCATCAAATTATTCCGTAGCACTTTTCATTAAGTCTTTGTTTTTGGAATAACTATACAGAGTAAAAATTATATTGAAATTAATATAAAAATCACATCTACTCGGTTATGCATAGATAATTAAGCCATTATTTTAGAGATTTAACAAAATGTTCTATATCATCGATGTATCTTAATTTTAAGACTGCCCGGGTGTCCTGTTTTGTAACATAATCTTTTAGCATCCAAAAGGCATGCTCTCTAACTTCTTGGGATGAACCACGTTTTTCATATTCGTTGTATAACTCTATGAAGCGTAGAATCTGGTTTTTTATATCGGTATTGCTGATTTGTTGTTTTTCTGGATTAAAAATCCACGGACGATCTCTTGCGCCTCTGCCAATCATGACGAAATCACAGCCAGTTTTGTTTAAAAGGTCGTTACCTTCTGCGTAACTTGTAACGTCGCCGTTGGCCATTAGGGGTATGGTGATTTTTTCTTTGGTCTGTTTCATTATGGTCCAGTTAACTTTTTTGGCGAGCTTTTGTTGTGCAGTTCGGCCGTGAATGCATATTGCCGATACTCCGGCATCCTGGAGCAGTGCAGCGACTTTTACAGCGATTATATGTTGTGCATCTAGTCCTATGCGCATTTTTACTGTCACTGGTTTTTCTGTTGAGTTAACCGTTTTTCTTATAAGACGCTCTAAAAGAGCAAGATTTGACAGTAAAAATGCACCGTAACCTTGCTGGAGGATTTCTTTTTCACTACAACCAACGTTGAAATCGATAATGTCAGCGAATTCTTCCACGTTTTTTACACTCTTAATCATGGAGTCTTCGTTGTTACCTATTAATTGGACACTTACGGGTCTTTCGGGTTCAGTTATGTTAAGAAGGTCTTTGATTTCTCGTTTGGTTTTGTTCTTGACGAGTTCAACATCGAACATTTGGGTATACACTAGGCCTACCTTGTTTTCTTTGCACAGCATTCTAAAGGCAGTGCAGTTAACAGCAGCCATGGGTGCGAGAACGAATTGATTGTTTATTGTGAGTTTCCCAATTTTCATCTGGATTCTTCTTTCACACAGGGTGATGAATGGGTGTTTTTAAGTTTATGTCCAAAAATAATTAAAGGGAATGATCCACGGGGATTTTATTTGTTGATTTTGTTATGATAGTTTGTTTGTAGCATGATGTTGCACAACAAAGTTAATACATCAGTTTACGGTATATGTGATGATACAAGTAAGCTGTTTCTATATAGTTGTCAACAACTACAATCAAACGCTTAATTGCATACCAAACCCAAAAATTAAATGGAGGAAAAACTATGAAAACAACAATCACCGCATCAGTGCAGTTCACCTGCCCCCAATGCAGTGCAAACTTTGAATTCGATGCTGTCGGAGAATACGAATTTGTACCTTGCCCAGTCTGCGGATCCGACTTTGTTACTATCAAAAAAGACTGCAAGATAATGCTTGAAACCTTGGAACAAACACTGATGTGCTAAAAGAACCCGACGCCTCCGGGCCCCAACCCGGATACGCCATCGGCCCCATATTTTCTGATTTATTTTTAATTTTTGAAATAAATCCGTCAATTTTTTCAAATCAAATATATAAAATTAAAAAATTACAACTAAATAAGCAATTTTGGGTTAGTAGAGAATAATTAACGGGAAACATAACACAGAATAACCCATCACAACACTATCTTTAGAGGTATATACATGGCATCACAGCAAGTTACATGGGATTTATCAGGGCTTTTTTTGGGTGTAACTGACCCCAAAATTAACATGGTCATCACTCAAGCAACTATGCAGGCAGATTTATTTGAAGGAAAATATCGCGGTAAAATGTCGGGTTTATCTGCTGAGGGATTGCTTGAGTGTTTCAGAGAAGTTGAGGCGTTTGAGCCGAAAATTGGTGATGTTTCGCTGTTTTCGAGTTTAGCATTTGCCGCTGATATGACACAGCCAGAAACACAGGCACTAAATGACCGGGTAAGCAAACTTGAGGCTAAACTTGCCAAACAACTGGCGTTTTATTCGCTGGAATTGGGCGAACTCGTGAAGGCTAAACCGCAACTCATAGATGACCCCGTCTTAGTCAACTATAGGCATATGTTGCGTCGCGTCTTGCAGAGAGTTAAGCATCAACTCAGTGAGGTAGAAGAGCAACTCATCATAGAGAAGGATCAGTTTGGCATAAATGCCTGGGAAGAGACACAGAGCAAATGGCTAAACACCCGACTCTTTGAAGTGTCAGTTTTAGGGGAGAAAAAGACACTTAGCTATGGTGAAGCAAATGGATTGTTCTCCCATTCCGACCGTGCTACGCGAGAATCCGCAAACCGGGCAATCTATGGCCTTCTGGGTAGAGACGGAGAAATCTTTACGGCGGCGCTTCGAAGCATATGTAATGACTGGGTCACTGTGGCTAAACGACGGAAATATGTTTCACCCATGGAAGCCAGCTTGATAAGCAACGATACCCAACAGAGTATAATCGATAATCTGCTTAGGACCATTGAGAAAGGCACCACCGTCTATCACCGTTACCTCAAGGTGAAGGCTAAACTGATGGGATTACCTGTACTGGCTAACTATGACATAACAGCACCTTTACCCAATATGCCTGAACAGAAATTTAGCTATCCACAAGCTCAGACAATAATTATAGATGCTTACAACCGCTTTGACCCCCAATACACCGAAGCAGTAAAAGAAATGTTCCAAAAACACCGTATCGACGCTTCACCCCGGTTTGGCAAACGCAATGGAGCCTTCTGTGCAAGCGATTACAACGGTAAATCTGCGTATATACTGCAGAGTTTCAATGACACTCTAGGCGATGTCTTTACATTGGCACATGAATTGGGACATGCTACCCATGACTGGTATATGTCTAGAAATCAAACGTACCTAAACACAGGCGTACCCTCGATTGTTGCTGAAACAGCCTCAATCTTTGGTGAGCTTTTGCTCACAGACGTGATGCTTAAAAATGCAAAAACAGATACTGATCAGAGGGCACTACTCTGTCTGGTTTTAGACGAGGCGGGTATGACGACATTCCAGGTTACAGCCAGAGTGTGGTTTGAGCAGGCACTCTACGAATCCATCGGAAAGGAAGAGTTTTTGGATTACCCCACTATATGCAGACATTGGACACATGCACGAAACCGTATCTTTGGCGATACTGTGGAGTGGTTACCGGAGATGGATGCAGAGTGGACAATGAAGCCTCACTATTATATGGCAAACTATCGCTTTTACAACTACCCCTATGTATATGCACAGATGTTTGTTTACTCACTCTATGAACGGTATTTAGAGGAGAACAAAGAATTTGTGCCCAAGCTGGTGGAGCTACTCTCTGCAGGCAGCAGTAAATCTCCCCAAGAACTCGGTGAAATCGTCGGATTGGATTTGACGGCGCCGGATTTCTGGAGAGGAGGCTTGAAGGTATTTGAACGCTTCGTCACTGACTTAGAAAAAACTGTGTAGAGACAAAAACGTGTTAACGCGGTGGCGGTTTGGCGATAGTACATGTGATTGGCCCATATACCACCGTTTTAAGGAGATAAAAAATACAGAAAAGAGCAAATGCGTCAAGGAGGCACGCCCAGCTAAGTTATCCCTGCAACAGCTATTTAGGCCATGATAATCAAACAGCAGATCATTGCAACCCGCCGCCAGATTATTTAAGGCATACCGAAAGTTTTGAATGATTACCTGCCATGCTTTGGTGTGTTAACAAGATTTGTGATTAATGGGTATCTCAGTAAATCGGTGTTCCAAAATTTATGGTGTAATTGTATTGGTAGGTAATACAGAAATATCTAGTATGCTGTGATGGGTGTCGGTTGTACACTAAATAGACAAACTGTTTTATGCCTGCCTTCTTTTACGGTGGGTGAGAATAAATCGGAGTATAGAATCCAGGACATAGGTAGAATTTCTGACTGATTTATACCTCCTTTTTAAGGAGTACTTTTGGTTATAGTTGGTTTATTGAAGTCACATAGGTTTATGTGGCGTGTGCAGGCTAGTAATTTGATTCTATTGTTTTGGAGGTGAATTTTTTGGAGCAAAAAAGGAATGTTCCTGCACCTGAAATGACTACCCAGGGTAAATTCAAATGCCGTGCTGACAACCAAGAATACGATAGCCGTGAAGACTATGAAGCACACTGTACAGAAGAACATGCGTCTGAAATGTGAGGGCGTTAAAAAGGGTATTGGAATTAAAAAATAATGGTTATCGTTTTTCCTCTTTTTCTTGGAAAAGTTTTTTGATTGCACTAATTCTTGCTTTCTGTGCCAGTACGTCGCTTGTGACTACTGTGAGGGCTTCTTCGGGGCACCATTTTACACATTGGGGTCCTTCGGTTTTTTCTCTGCACAGGTCGCAGACATAGACAACTTTGGTTTCAGGATGAAGCATCATTGCACCATAGTCACATGCTTCAATGCACCAACCGCAACCGTTACATTTCTCTTTATCAAGAACGATGTTGCCGATGTCTTCAGTTTGGCTAAGCGCATTTCGGGGGCAGGCAGCAACGCATGCAGGGTCTTCACATAGACGGCAGGTAACGGCCATGTTGGCAAGCTGATTAACGCGGACTAGACGAATACGTGATTTGAGCGGGTTGAAAGCTTTTTCTTTGTTGTATGAGCAGGCGTACTCACAAATTTGACAACCAACACACTTCTCAGGGTCAGCAGAGACAAATTTTCTTTTTTTAACCATTTTTATGCCTCTTTGTCTTGAGTTATTGTTTTAAAGTCTTGTAAGTCTAATTCTTGGAGTTTAGCCTTTGACGGGATACCTTCAACGGTCCATCCACGGGCTTGATAGTAATCATCTATGAGCAGATCAAGCTCATCTTGAGTTATAACTGCACCCTTTGATGGCCCATCGTCGGAGATGGGTTGATTGATAACTTTCCATGGCAGAGTATCATCGTCTCGGGTAAAACCTTCCCGGAGATTGATGAGTTTAGCAAGGGTTATGATTCGTTCGCCTGCAACGCCGAATTCTTGTGGAGTAATTTCGATACCTGTGACGGCACTGTAGAGTTTAGCCATGTCAGCGAGCTCTTTGTAGAAGGTGCCTTTGGCATTTTTACATACAATAAGTGAGTCTATGAGTGCGAAGAGGTCTTCATTATCTTTGACGAGTTTACCTTGACCTTTCCCAGCATCAACACCATCAACCCTACCCTTCAAATCCAACGCCACAACACCACTACGACTATGATCCGCCCCCCTAAAAGAAAC
>Ga0123356_10000665_pt1 | contig 37938 bp, 29 predicted proteins | sample TergutEmb28metaG_2_FD_92546 | JGI IMG/M metagenome (GOLD analysis project Ga0123356, IMG submission 92546) | Embiratermes neotenicus P3 segment gut microbial communities from Petit-Saut dam, French Guiana - Emb289 P3 | ecosystem: Host-associated > Arthropoda: Insects > Digestive system > Gut ...
CTTCGAGTCAGGCTTTTTCGTGAATGGGACGGAGATCCAACTGGGTCTTGGCAACCCCGGGAGTATCACGATACCGGAGTCGGCGGGCGCGGTATCATTCCACGGCGAGTGGATCGACCTCGGCCAAACCAGCCCGGGAAGCCGCACGATCTACCTCGTCGAAACGTGCAACCCGCAGAAAATCAGCGACGTACTGCAATTCACCTTGAAAACCGACGGCTTCCAGGGTACGATCGACGCCACGTTCATTTCCGGCCCGAAGATAGGTCTAGGCCAACTGCCGCCCGGCGTGAATGCGAACGACGTATTTGTGGAGGACGGCACACCAGTGCCCTTTACTGCCCCGTTCCTGACCGGCGCGGTTATCTCCGACCAAGCTAACCGCCACAACTGTCCATAGCTGCGGTCGGAGTGAGCAGCGTTCGGCCGCCACATGGGGCCAGACGCGCGTCCCTATCACAATCTATAACTCGACGGCGGCCGGGATCGGGAAGATAACCCGGCCGCTGTTTTCGACCGCGTTTTGGGCCACTTGGCAAAGGGCCTGCCATTTTGACTTCCCCGGCAGCGCTGCACGGTCCAGGGCGCTCCAATGGATCGCGGCTTGTCTGACCTATAGGAGGATAAGTCCTTAAAGTCGGCAAGGATTTACCTCACCGCCGCCAGCCGATTGGTAGTCACGAGCCGTTTCCCGTTACCTATTCTTTCGGCAGCCTCCAAATTGAGCTCGATGAGCGCATTCGCCTGTGGCTGTTGAAAAAGTACATTGACAAATCGTCTTTTCAGCTGCGAGTGTGCTTTTGGCCGAATCGACAAGACCTCCATTGCCAGCGACCACTTAGCCTACCCCCGGCCCACGACCTGTGGAGTTTAACGCCAACCCACCGTAGGCCCGGGCCCTCGCTCGTGCTTGTCCGTGCCCGAGGGACGTCAGCGCGATCAGGATCACACCAAACGGCAAAAATCGATTCACGGAAGCCGACTTTTCGGGATCAATCCAGCCTCGATGTGGTGGCGATACAACACAATGCAAGCGCTGGCGTTAGAAATTGCAGAACAAGCGCCGGGATCTGAAGTAGTCGCGACTCGGCTAGCCGAGGTTCTATTTTGTGGGCCTGATCAGCCTTAATCAGAATGAATCTCGGCAATATCGGCTAATATGGCTTATGCCCCGTCTGCGCCAATGGCACGTTCGTCCGAGCGGACTCTGAACCGTTCACGGGGAAGTCCGTTCGCGACCATCATTCCGGTTTTTAATCCAAGTTGGTGAACAGTTAGCCGCGAGCTGTGAGCAGGCCCCGGTTGCTCGATGGCTCAGGCGCCGCGCAAAGCAAAAAAAGAAAATGGCTACTACATATGACGCGATCGTCATCGGAGGCGGGCACAACGGGCTCACGCATGCGGCATACCTTGCCCGGACCGGACGGAAGGTGCTGGTGCTCGAGCGTCGGCACGTGCTCGGGGGTGCAGCTGTCACCGAAGAAGTCTTTCCCGGATTTCAATTCTCCGTTTGCTCCTACGTCGTTTCCCTCCTGCGTCCTGAGATCATTCGCGACCTCGACCTGCCCCGCCACGGGCTCGAAATACTTCCGCTCGACGGAACCTTTACGCCCCTGCCCGATGGCGATTATCTGTGGCGGGTAAACGACCACGCGAAAACGTATCGCGAAATCGCACGCCACTCGCGTCTGGATGCCGACGCCTATGAAGATTTCGGCAAGGCGATGCAGCCCATGTGCCACTTCGTCAAGCCGATTCTCAGCATGGTGCCGCCCGACCCGGCCGCTCTCAATCCGAAGGACCTCTCGAAGCTGGTCTTCATGGCGCGGCGGTTCCAGCGGCTCGCCTCCCATGACCGCTACAACCTGGTGCAGCTCATGACCATGAGCGCCGCCGATTTTCTCGACCAGTGGTTTGAGACCGATGTGCTCAAGGCCACGATGTCGGCCTCGGGCATCATCGGCACCTTTCTCGGGGTGCGCTCGCCCGGCACGGCCTATGTTCTGCTGCACCACTACATGGGCGAGATCGACGGCGCATTCCGCGCATGGGGATTTGCCCGCGGGGGCACGGGCGGAATTTCAAGCGCCATCGCGCGGGCTGCGCTCGAAGCGGGAGTTGAGATCCGCAAGCAGGCGGCGGTGGCGAAGATCATCGTGAAGCACGGCCGCGCGATGGGAGTGGCATTGGCCAACGGCGACGAGGTGTACGGACGGGTAGTTTCCTCGAGCGTCGACCCGCGGCATACCTTTGTGGAGTTCCTCGATGCCGGGAACCTGCCGGGCGAGTTCGTCGAGGAAGTCAAGCGCTACAAGTTCCGCGGTTCGTCAGGCAAGGTGAATCTGGCTTTGGATGCGCTGCCGGATTTCCGGTGTTTGCCCGGGGCGGGCGCGCACCTGCGAGGTGCGGTTTCCATTTCGCCGGCGGTCGAATACATGGAGAGGGCCTACGACGAGGCCAAGTACGGAATGTTTTCCCGCCGCCCCTACATCGACATGGTGATTCCATCGCTCACCGATCCGAGCGTCGCGCCCCCGGGCAAGCACGTGCTTTCCTGCTTCGTGCAGTACGCGCCTTACAAACTGAGACCCGGACTCCATTGGGACCAGCTTCGCGAGGACTTCGGCAACACGGTCGTCGACACCATCGCAGAGTACGCTCCGAATCTGAAGAGCATCATTCTGCACAAACAGGTGCTGACCCCGCTCGATCTCGAGCGCGAATGGGGCCTGAGCGAGGGAAACATATTTCAAGGCGAGCTCTCGCTTGAACAGCTGTTCTTCCTGCGCCCGGCGCCGGGGTGGGCGCGCTTTCGCACCCCGATCCGGAATTTGTACATGTGTGGTTCGGCCACGCACCCCGGGGGCGGAATCATGGGCGCCCCGGGAAGGCTGGCGGCGCTTGAAATCTTGAAAGACGTCCGTTGAAGTTCTCCCGGCGCCTCGAGTGCTCGAAAGTTTCTGCTTTCAGCCGCGTCGGGTGGAAGACCGCGCGAGCAGGACCGAAGAGGCTGTTGGACGGAGGAAAACGGAATTGAGAGCACAGCGAATGCCCCGTTCCCGCGACATCGTCATCATCGGCGCCGGGCACAACGGCCTGGTCGCAGCATTTTATCTCGCCCAAGCCGGATTCCGTCCGCTGGTCGTCGAACGCCGCCACCAGGTCGGCGGAGCGGCCATTACCGAGGAGTTTCACCCGGGATTTCGTGCGCCCACGCTGGCGCATTCGGCCGGCCCGCTGCGCCCCAACGTCGTCCGCGACATGCAGCTTGAACGACATGGCCTCGAAATCATCGCCCCGGAGGTTGCGGTGGCCTCCCTCGCCCCCGAGGGCCGGGCCCTCATTCTTTATCGCAGTCTGAAGAAAACTGCCGGGGAGCTTGCGAAGTTCTCCAAGACCGACGCCGGGAGATACCCGGGCTTTCATGGGGCGCTCAAGAAAACTTCGCAGGTGATTTCGCAGGCGTTCGCCATGACTCCCCCCGAGATCGCGCGGCCGACAAGGGCCGATCTGTTCAACCTCTTTCAGCTTGGCCGGTCCGTCCGCGGACTGGGCAGGAAGAACACCTACGATCTGCTGCGCTGGGCCCCGATGGCGGTGGCCGATCTGGTCTCGGAGTTCTTCGAAAACGAGCTTCTGCGCGCCACGCTTGCCGCCCGGGGAATTTTCGGCACGTTTCTCGGTCCATGGTCCGCCGGGACCGGGCTGGTGCTCCTGGTGCGCGCCGCTGCAGACCCGAATCCGCCGGGAGGGAACTACTTCGCGGCCGGCGGAATCGGCGCCGTGACGCAGGCCATGGCGGCGGCGGCGCGGAAAGCGGGCGCCGAGATTCGCACCGGCGCGGAGGTTGCGCACATTAAGATCAAGAACGGGACGGCCGAAGGCGTCGTTCTCTCAACGGGAGAAGAAATTTCCCGGCCGATCGTGGTTTCGAACGCGGACCCCAAAACCACGTTTCTCAAGCTAACCGATCCCGCCGTGCTCTCGCCCACCTTCACCCAGCGCCTCAAGAACTACCGCATGTATGGCACGGTGGCCAAAGTCAACCTGGCTGTGTCCGGGCTGCCCGATTTCACCGGCCTGAACGGGGACCCGGAGGCCCTCAAGGGCCGCATTCAAGTCTCGCCGGAAATCGACTACCTGGAGCGCGCCTTCGATGAATCGAAGTACGGCAGCTTCTCTCGCGCTCCGTATCTGGAGATCGCCATTCCATCGCTTGCGGACCCCAGCCTGGCGCCGCCGGGCGGGCACGTTCTGTCGATCTACATGCAATACGCCCCGTACCAGCTGAAAAGCGGGACCTGGCAGGAGCAGAAACATGCGCTCAGCCAAGCCGTACTTCAGACACTCGCCCAATACGCGCCGGGCCTTCCCGGCAGAATTCTCGCCGAGCAGATCATCACTCCGCTCGACCTCGACGAGACCTACGGCCTGGCCGGGGGTCACATCTTCCATGGCGAACTCGCTTTGGACCAGATTTTCACCATGCGACCCATGCTCGACTGGGCGCGCTACCGCACACCGATTTCGAACCTTTATCTCTGCGGATCGGGAACCCATCCGGGAACCGGGTTGACCGGGGGTTCGGGCGCGAATGCCGCCCGCGAAATCGTGAAAGACCTCAAGGGCCTGCGATGACCAGGCGCTCGGCCGTGCTCCTCCTCAGCTGTCCGGACCAAAAAGGCGTGGTGGCGGCGATCGCCGGCTTCATTTACCAGCACGGCGGCAACATCCTTCATGCGGACGAACACAGCGATCGAGATTCGGGCATGTTTCTCATGCGGGTCGAGTTCGATCCCGCAGAGTTCGATATTCCCCTGGCCGAGTTTCCGCGCTGCTTCTCGCCGATTGCCTCGAGCCTTCATCTCGAATGGCGGCTCGCCGGATCCGAGGAGCGTCCGCGCATGGCGATTCTCGTCTCGAAACAGGACCACTGCCTGGTGGACCTTCTTTATCGTCATCAGAGCGGCGAACTGGCCTCTGAGATTCCATGCATTGTGTCCAACCATCCCGACAGCCAGGCGATTGCCGATTTCTATGGCATTCCCTTCTTCCGGGTCTCGGTCGACAAAGACCACCGGCAGGCGGCCGAGCGCGAGGTCCGCGCACAGCTCGAGCGCCATCACGTCGACTTCGTCGTGCTGGCGCGATACATGCAGATTTTGTCGACGGAATTCGTCTCTGCCTACCCCATGCGCATCATCAACATTCACCATTCCTTCCTGCCCGCTTTTATCGGGTCGAAACCCTATCACCGGGCCTTCGCCCGCGGCGTGAAGCTGATCGGCGCAACCAGCCACTATGTGACGGAGGGGCTCGACGACGGGCCGATCATCGAGCAGGACGTGGTGCGGATCTCGCACCGTGATTCGGTTGACGACCTGGTCCAGAAAGGCCGCGATCTCGAAAAAGTAGTGCTCTCCCGCGCCGTTCGCTGGCACATTGAGAACCGAATTCTGGTGTATGGAAATAAGACGGTCGTGTTTGTGTGACGATGTCCCGGTACCCTCCGGCGGAGAGCCGGTTCCGTTGTCGGGAAGCATCGGGGAGGCTGCAGCCGGTCCTGGCTGCCAGTGATCCGCAAAATCGGCGCCATGTCTCGGACGGATCGGGCGCCCGCGCCAGGCCGCCCCGGGGGGAAGCGGCCCGCAATCCTTGCTAGCCGTTTGATTTTAAAGCTATTTGCCTCCCGAACTTACCAAGATTTTACTTTCTTTACCAATTCTGACCTACCAAGGCAGTCGGAAGTGCTGATATAAAACCTCCAGATCCCCGAATGCAGGCATAGGTTGCGCGGCCTGGTTCGTATGGCGGCTGTGCGTGATTTCTAAACGGCAGCCAGTGGGAAGCGTCGCGCCTGGGGGATCCTCCTTCTACCTCGGAGTGCACCTTCCACGAGCCGGCACTCGAGATCAAGACATGAAAGCCAGGACACGCGGAGTCTGAAAGGAGAGGTGAATGAGAATATCGATCGCTCAACGCGGAACGGTTTGGGCCACAGTCGTGGCCTGTATGTTTCTGACAGTCTCAGCACGGGCGCAGGAGGGCGGCGAGGGCCAGGGCGGCGGCAGGCACGGGGGACAGATGATGGCCAGCCCGGAAGAGCGGACCGAGCGTCTTACGAAAGCCCTGAATCTAAGCGACGATCAGAAGGGTAAGGTGTTGTCGATTTATAAGGACGAGCAGAAGCAGATGGAAGCCCTGCGCTCGGATACCAGCAGCTCGCGTGAAGACCGCCGGTCGAAGATGATGCAGATCCACGAAAATACCGTAAGCCAGATCAAAGGCGTGCTCAATCCCGACCAGGCCAAGAAATTCGACGAGATGCAGCAAAGGATGCGAGAGCGGCGCGAGCGCGGAGGCGGCAACCGGGAAGGTGCTCCCCCTCCACCTCAGCCGTAGTCTCTGAGCATTGACGGTTTTGTCCGGGCCGCCAACTGTCGGGCCCCTGTTTGCGATGGAATATCTTTGCCAGCCTCCTCATCGGTGCTCGACGCCCTGTCTCAACCTCCCGGTAGCGTCGGTGTCGCGTTCCGTGTTGCGGCTAGCGGCCCTTTCCTCGTTTTTCTTATTGGGACTGGTCGATGCCCAGGAAATTCCGCCTCCACCGCCGATTTTGACCATCCGCGGGGTCGTGAAGTCGGGGAATATGCCTATCCCCGGCGTCGCGGTGACGGCTGCGAACCCATCGGCCAGAGAGCAGCTCACAACCTGGACCAATGTTGACGGCAGTTTCTCCCTGAACGTTCACAGTTCTGGACGCTACAGCGTGAGCACGCAGATGACCGCCTTCGCGCCCGCCAGGCAGGACGTCACGGTGGACGGGGATCATCCCAGTCCAGCCATCAGTCTCGAACTGACTCTGCTCTCGCGCATTCGACAACCGACGGCGCGCGCCATGCGGGGGCAAACCTCAAGCGCGCGCCGCCCCGGTTTCGGACCCGCGGGGCGTGGTTTTCAGAGCCTTTCGGTAATGCAAAGCGGAACGGCCGAAGATGCAACCGGCCAATCGGGGGCCAATGCGCTGGTTCCTGAGGGCATGCCCGTGCCGGGAATGACCTCAAATGGCGCAACGGAATCCATCGCGGTCTCCGGAAGCGGCTCGAGCTCAGTGAGCACGCCCGGCAATGCCATGGACATGCCGGCTTCGGTAAGCGCTTCAGGCGGGGCGAGCGGCTACGGCGGCGGACCGGGCGGCTTCGGCGGCCCGGGCGGTTTCGGTGGGCCGGGCGGTTTCGGCGGGTCCGGCGGTTTTGCTGGATCGGGTGGTTTCGGCGGAGGTGGCGGGGGCTTTTCCGGCCGCGCCCGCCGCGGGTTCGACGTCAATCGCCCGCACGGATCCATCTATTACGGCATCGGCGACTCCGCTCTAAATGCCGCGCCTTACGCGCTCGATGGGGAGCCGGCAGCCAGTCCCGCCTATACGCAGAACAGCTTCGGCGGTTCAATCGGCGGCCCCCTGAACATCCCCGGCGTCTATCACGGGGGCGACAAGACCTTTTACTTCATCAATTTCAATGGCCGCCACGGCGAATCTCCTTTTGATCAGTTCTCGACCGTGCCTACTCTGCTCGAGCGGCAGGGCAATTTCTCTCAAACTACATACACCACGGGCAGGGAAGCCGGCGAGCCCGTTCAAATCTACGACCCCGCGACCCACGCGCCGTTTCCGGGGAACATCCTTCCCTCCATTAATCCGGTTGCCCAGGGCCTCCTCAACTACATTCCGGCGCCCAATCTTACGGGCGTTCAGAATTTTCACTTCGTCACATCGGCCACCAACAACGGTGACGACCTGAATGTGCGCGTAAACCGGAGTTTCGGCGCCACCCCGCGCGGGCGGCGCGGGATGGGACGCAACACGCTCAGCTTTGGGCTGCACTTTCACAACTCCGATTCAAACCTGACGAATCCGTTCCCGAGCGTAGGCGGCCAGGTGAGTACACGCAGCTATGACGTGCCGGTCTCCTACACGCGCAGCATTGGAAGATTCACCAACACCGTGCGCTTCGATTTCAACCGGAGCCGTGCCCGCACGCAGAATCTGTATGCCTTCGATCAGAATATTGCGGGAAGCCTGGGAATTGCCGGCGTCTCGGAGAATCCATTCGATTGGGGGCTCCCCAACCTTTCTTTCACCAACTTCGCCGGCCTCGAGGACACGAACCCCCGACTCTCGCGCAATCAGACCTTCACCTTCGCCGACAACATGGTCTGGAACCACGCCAAGCACACCTGGCGCTTTGGGGGCGACTTCCGCCGGATTCAGCTGAACACCGAGAGCTCGAGCAACGCCCGGGGTTCGTTTGTCTTTACCGGACTGAACACCTCGGAGATGGTGGCGGGCGAGCCCGTCGCGGGAACCGGATACGACTTTGCCGATTTTCTTATGGGACTGCCGCAGCAGACCTCGGTCGAATACGGCGCCGACAGTTACCACTTTCGCGGCAACTCCTGGGACTTGTATGCGCAGGACGAATGGAAAGTACGGGGTAACTTCACCGTGAATCTCGGAGTGCGCTACGAATATGTTTCCCCCCTCACGGAAATCGACAATCGGATTGCAAACCTCGATCTGTCGCCGGGGGTGCTGAATCCCGCCGCCGGCGCGGCCGTCGTCCAGGCAGTTCTGCCCGGTCAAACCGGGCCCTACCATGGCAGGCTGCCCGCAAGTCTGATGCGTCCCGACCGCAACAACTTCGCGCCGCGAATGGGTTTTGCCTGGAAGCCGCTTTCGAAAACCGTCGTGCGCGGGGGCTACGGCATTAACTACAACATCGGGGCCTATCAGGGAATTGCGCAGCAACTGGCCTTTCAGCCGCCGTTTTCGATTGCCCAGACCAACATCCAGAACTTCCCGGGAGAACTTACCCTCGGAAGCGGTTTCCCCGGAGTCGAACCGGGCGCCATCCAGAACAACTATGCGGTCAACCCGAACTATCGTCTGGGCTACGTGCAAATTCGCAACCTGGACATTCAACAGCAGATTCGTCCGACCCTTCTGCTCAATATCGACTACACCGGGGCCAAAGGCACCGATCTCGACATCCTGGAGGCGCCGAACCGCACCGCAACCGGGCCTCGCATTCTGAACGTTGCCCCCTTTACCTACGAGAATTCGCTCGCCGACCTTGAAGCCAACGCAGGTTCGGTGCGGCTGCGCAAACGCCTGTCGAGCGGGTTCTCCATCGGCGGGCTCTACACCTTCTCGAAATCCATCGATAACGCATCGTCCATCGGCAACGGCGCAACCTCGGCAGCGGCGAGCCGCGGTCTGGGCGCAGGCGGGACCTCCACCATGGGCGGCGGCGGCGGCGCTTCGGCCGGGGCCAGCACCGCCAGCGCCGGCAGCTCGAATCTTGCGCAAAACCCGTTTGATCTTGCCGCCGAGCGCGGCCTTTCGAGCTTCAACCAGACGCACCGTTTCACGGCGGATTATCTCTACCAACTGCCGTTTGGCCGCGACCGGCGCTGGCTTTTGAACCGTCGGCTCCTGGGCGCGATGTTCGGCGATTGGCAGTGGAGCGGCGACTGGACGATCGCCTCCGGCCTCCCTTTTACGCCCCGTGTCGTCGGCAGTTTCACCGACGTAAATCGCGGAACCAACGGCACCATCCGCGCGAACCTGGTTCCCGGCCAGCCGGTCGCAATTTCGAATCCGTCCATTGCCGCGTGGTTCAACCCGCGCGCATTTGCCGCGCCCCTCTCGGGGGCCTACGGAGATGCACGCCGGAACAGCATCATCGGGCCGCCCACGAGAAGCTTCGACATGGCCATTACCAAGACGTTTCCTTTGAAGGAGTCGCGGGCGCTCGAATTTCGCGCCCAGGCCACCAACGTCTTTAATATGCCTCAATACTCGACCATCGACACGGTGGTGAACTCGCCGACCTTCGGCCGCGTGACCGCGGTCGGCGCAATGCGGCAGGTTACGCTCACGTCGCGTTTCCGTTTCTAAGAGGTAGAGGATGAAGGTCCGCCCCAAACTTCTCGCGCGGTTCGTGATGGTTGTCCTGGCGTCGGCAGGCATTTCGGTGCCGGCGAGCGCGCAGCAATCCAACCCGGTTTTCCGCGCCGAGACCGAGGTCGTGCTGGTCAACGCGACCGTAAAGGACAAGCACGGAAATCTGGTGCGCGGCCTCAAGCCGGACGATTTCACCGTGCTCGAGGACAACCGGCCGCAGAAGATCGTTTCCTTCGACACCGAAGATATCGACGCCCTGCCCACGCTGGATGCAGCCGGGGCCAGGCCGTTAGAGAATCTCGGACAACCCGGCAATTCCAAGCCCGCAGCTTCGCCCGCGAAAGCCCCGGTCGATTACAAAGACCGCCGTCTGATGATCCTGTTTTTCGACCTGTCGGCGATGGAGCCCGACGAAATCGACCGCGCCGTGACGGCGGCCAAAAATTACCTCGACCGCCAGATGCAGGCAGCCGACCTGGTTGCCGTTGTTTCGCTCGGCAGCTCGCTCCAGGTGAACCAGGACTTCACCTCCGACCGCTCGCTTCTCGAAAGGGCGCTCGACGCCTTCTCGGCCGGCGCGGGACAAGGCTTTGAGGAGGGCGCGACCGGCACCACCGAAGGGACTCCCGACACGGGTGGATCCTTCACTCCCGATGACACCGAATACAACATCTTCAACACCGACCGGCGGCTGGCCGCGCTGCGCTCGGTCGCGGAAAAGCTGGAGCACATCCAGCAGAAGAAATCGCTGATTTATTTTTCAAGCGGTATGGACCAGACCGGGATTGAAAATCAAACCGCGCTGCGGGCCGCCATCAATGCCGCCGTGCGCGCCAATCTGGCGCTCTACACGCTCGACCTTCGCGGCCTGCAGGCGATGGTGGCGGGAGGCGAGGCGCAGAACGCCAGCCTGCGGGGAACCTCGCCCTATTCCGGCCAATCCATGCTGAACGCTTACAATTCGAACTTCTCGACGCAGGAAACGCTGGTGACCCTGGCGCAGGATACGGGCGGCCGCGCTTTCCTCGACTCGAACGATTTCGGGCGAATCTTCCAAGGCGTCGAGGAGGACACTTCGATGTACTACGTCCTCGGCTATCACAGCACCAATGCCGCCCGCGACGGACGCTATCGCCGCATTACCGTCAAGCTGAAGCGCTCCGATCTCAAGATCGAATACCGCCGCGGATATTACGCTCCCGCCGACTACAAGCACGCGAGCAGCGACGATCGCGAGCGTCAGCTCGAGGAACAACTCGCCTCCGAACTGCCTGTGACCGATATGCCGCTCTATCTTGGCGTCGCCTATTTCCGCTGGCAGGCCAACAAGTTCGCGGTTCCGGTCTCGCTGGTTGTGCCCGGTTCGCAGATTCCTTTCGCTCGCGCGAGCGATCGCGACAAGGCAACCCTCGATGTCATGGGAGTGGTTCTCGACCGAAGCGAGCGTCCGGTGATGAACCTGCGCGACAAGGTAAAACTGGCGGTCAATGCGTCGGCGGAGGTGCAGCGAAAGAACCTGCAGTACAACACAACCCTGGTGCTTCCCCCCGGCAAGTTCCGTCTGAAATTCGTGGTCCGCGAAAACCAGACCGGCCGCATGGGTTCGTTTGAAACGGACCTGAACGTGCCTGACCTGAAATCGGCGCCGCTAAAAATGAGCTCCGTGGTCCTGGCCAGCCAAACGCAACCGGCGAAGTCCAAAACCAACGGGGCCAACCCTCTGGTCCAGAACGGTTCAGAAATTCTGCCGAACGTGACGCATGTGTTCTCTTCGAACCAACATTTGCTTTTGTACTACGAGGTCTATGACCCGGGCCGCCCGGCCCCGGCCGCGGACCCGCCGGCTGGCGCAGGAGCGGAGGGCGTCCATTTATTGAGCAACGTTTCCTTTTTTCGCGGAGCCACGAAAGCCTACGAGAGTTCGGTCGTGGAACTTTCGGGAATCAATGTGCCCGACAGGCGGGCGGCGATTTTCCGGTTGGATGTGCCGCTCACGTTCTTGAAGCCCGGCCTTTACATCTGCCAGGTGAATGTAATCGACGACGCCGCCGGCCATTTCCTGTTCCCCCGCGTGCCGCTGCTGGTCCGCGACGAGAATCCCAGGCCGCACGCCAACTGATGGGACCGGTTTCTTCGAGCCATCGCCGGCCCGGCTGAGGCCGGGTTTCGGCGGCCGCGGGGGCCCCACAGGCTCCGCGGCCGGCCGTTGAGGCCCAGGGTTTGCGTCTGGCGTCAGGCTCGACCGCGACGCTAATTGATGTCGAACCGCTCCTGGTGCAGCGCCGGATCGCTCTTGACGATCACCGTCCGCTTGGTCAGTTCCTCGAGTTCGTTCAGCCAGCGCCCGTTATTCGCCTTGAGCGCCTTCGCGACTTCCGGATTCACCCGCAGCATGACGTCGGAATGCTCGAGGTGCTTTGCGATCTTGCGCATCTCGACATAGATTTCGTTGCAGACCGTGTTCACGTTCTTCACGAATCCCGTCGCCTCGCAATACGGGCAGGGCGACCCGATGGTGCGCTCGAGCGACTGCTTCACCCGTTTGCGCGTGATCGCCACCAAACCGAAATCATTAAACTGCAGCACCTTCGACGGCGATCGATCGCTGCGCAGCGCCTCCTCGAGCGCCTGCATCACTTTGTGGCGGTTCCGCCGCTCGTCCATGTCGATGAAGTCAATGACGATGATCCCGCCGAGATCGCGCAGCCGGATCTGACGGACGATTTCCTTGATGGCATCGACATTGGTCTTCACGATCGTGTCTTCGAGCCGCGTGGTCCTGCCCACGTATTTGCCGGTGTTCACGTCAATCGCCACCAGCGCTTCGGTCTGGTTGATGACGATGTAACCTCCGTTCTTGAGCCACACTTTCGATTTCAGAGCTTTGTCAATTTCCTCTTTCAATCCGAACTGCTCGAACAGGGGCGTCTCCTTGGTATAGAGCTTGACGCGCCGCACCAGTCCCGGCTGGAAACGATTGGCGAAGCGGAGAATGCGTTCGTACTCGGGTTCGGTATCCACCCAGATAGCGGAGAAGTCCGACGTGACCTGGTCGCGCAGAATGCGCTCGACCACGTTGAGGTCGTGATAGATCAGCGCCGGCGACTTGCCGGCCTCCGCGCGGGTGCGGATTTCGTTCCATAGCCCCTTCAGAAAACGAATATCGGCGCGCAATTCGTCTTCGTCGGCACCCTGCGCGGCGGTGCGGACGATGAATCCGCCGTGCCCGTTCTCGCGCTCGCTCTGAATGATTCGCTTCAGGCGCTGCCGCTCTTCGTCGGAGGAAATTTTGCGCGAAACGCCGGTGTGATGGACCGTCGGCATATAGACCAGGAAACGCCCGGGAAGCGCGATATGACTGGTGATGCGGGCGCCTTTTTTGCCGATCGGCTCTTTGGCGATCTGCACCAGAATTTCCTGACCCTCTTTGAGCAGTTCGGTAATCTGGGGCAGGCTCGACGGCTCCTGACGACGGAAACGCCGGCCGGCCGGTCTGCGTCCACGGCGCCGGCGGTCATAACCCGGGCGGTAAGCCCGCTGCGTGTAGGCCGCCCCGGATGCCGGGCCGCGAACCTCGGCGCGAGCTTCGAGGGTTGCGTTGCCTGCGCCCTCGGCGGCGAGAAGAGCTTCGGCCTCAGCCTGCGCTTTTTCGAGTTCCGCTTCTGCTTCCTCTTCCTCTTCTTCCTGGTCGGCTTCTTCGGTGGAGTGCTCGATTTCGGCGCTCTCTTCGGAGACCGGCCCGGGAGCAAACGGCATGGCGTTGGCTCGATGTCGAGCTGGTTCCTCGCCGATTGCCGGAGACACTTCTCCGGCCGCGTGGGTCTCTTCTTCGAACTCCTCGAAGGCCGCTTCTTCCTCGAGGTCTTCGACGTAAGCGGAAATATCGGCTTCTTCTTCGTCGATCTCCTCTTCTTCGAAGGTCGTCTCGGGAGCCGGCGCCGCTGCGCTTACCAAAGCGTCCGGGCCCGGCGCGCCGCCCTCGTCCCGGGGCGAAACCGTTTCCGTTTCCGATTCGGTCTCGTTCGCGATCTGGCCAAACTCGGCCTGTCGATTCCGCTCGTCAAGGGGCTTGGACTCCCGGTTCCAGTCCTCAAAGGCTTCGGGAACGGGCGGCGGAGTTTGCGTCTCCCGGGAATGCGGAAGGGCGAGGACGTTCCCACCCTCCGACAGGGAGGCCGCCGCCGCGCCCGGTTTCTCGACATCGCCGGTCGGCTGCGTTTCCTGAAACAACGGTGCATCCTGCGGCAAGGCTTCCTCGGCCGGGGCCGTGCTTCCTTCGGCCGGCGAAGCCACTTCGGAGCCAACGCCTGACTCCCGAGTGTGGGATGGTGCATGCTGCCGGTATTTCGAAATCGATTCGCCCGGCAGAAGGATGGGCTCATATCCGGGAGGCGGCCCGTACTCCTCCCGCTCCGGCCGGGACTCGTTCTGCGCCGTCCGGCTGAATCGATCGCGGCGTCCGCGCCGCCTGCGCCCGCGCCATCCGCGCTCCCGCTCTTCGCGCCCGCCCCCGTTCGCCGGAGCTGCGTTCGTCGAAGCAGCTTCCGGTTCGGGTTTGGTTTCGGGTTCGGCCGGCGCACTCTCAGGCTCGGCCTCGGCAGGGGTGCCGAGATCGGCGACGGCGCGCGGCGCGGGCACTTCCTCGAGGTCCTCGTCGTGGTCCTGCAGTTCCATGAAATCGGAAACGTAGAGGAATGCGTCGCGCTCAAGCCCGATGTCGACGAACGCCGATTGCATTCCCGGCAGTACCCGCGTCACCCGGCCCTTGTAGATCGACCCGGCAAGCGTGTATTCGTTCTCCCGCTCCAGGCACACTTCCGCCAACTGATCATCTTCCACCATGCCGACTTTGGTTTCGTGCGGCGTGGAAGACACAAATAGTTCTTTTGTCATTGAGACTCCCGTCCGTAAGCCGTTCCGAGCGGCTACGGATTCACCGGAGGAGAGACACTGGGATGCGGAGGGGAACTTGAAGCTGCGACGAGCTTTCTACGGCAGAACCGCCCTGCTCCGGAATGGAAAGGGTCCGGAATCGGTTGAGTTCTCAAGATAAGGAATCTTTTCACTGATCGCAATCTGCCCGGGTTTGTGACCGCTCCGTCAGCCGCCGCCGCAACGCTGGTTACGTCGGCAAACGCGACTTCCACCGTCGCGATGCTTCCTGAGGGGGCCGTTACCTGCCCGAGCCTGCTTCAAAATCCTGTCCGGCTTCGTGTTTCTGCTGCCGGCGATTGCCCTCTTTACGCGAGAGCGAACGTAATTTTCTTCAAAACCTGGCCTGCGTCCGGCGGCCAGGGCACAGCTAAAAATGTCTTCGCTTCAATTTACGAAGCGGTGCATGCGGACGTTCATCACCATACCCAGAGCTAAGAACATAAACAGAACCGATGACCCTCCATAACTCATTAAGGGCAAAGGAATTCCGGTGACAGGCATAAAGCCGACCACCATGCCGATGTTGACCAGGACATGAAAGGCCAGCACCGCCACTACACCCATCACTATAAATGTTCCAGCGCGATCGGGCGCTGTTTGTGCGTTCTGGGTCAAACGCATCAACACAATAAAGTATAACAGCAGCACACCCAAAGCTCCTATAAAACCATGTTCTTCGGAAAATGCGGCGAAGATGAAGTCCGTGTGCGGCTCGGGCAGGAAAGCCAGATGCGTCTGGGATCCGGAGCTGCTTCCCCAGATTCCGCCGGAGCCGACCGCAATCTGGGATTGGCGCACGTGGTAGCCCGCGCCCCGGGGATCATTGTCCGGAGCTCTGAAGCTGACCAGCCGCTGTTTCTGGTAGTCCTTCATATGGTGCCAGGCGAGAGGCATGGCCAAACCGGCCAGCAGCAGGATCGCCAGCGCCTGTTTCAAGCGCATTCCCCCGAGAAACAGCCCGACGAGCGCGATGGGGAAATAGGTCAAGGCGGTGCCCAAGTCCGGCTGCGCAAGCACCATCAGCATGGGCACGCCGACAATCGCCCCCGCCTTGAGGAAGTCGCGCCAGGAAAGCTCGCGATGGTCGAGGTCGGCCAAATATCTGGCGACCGCAAGAATCAGGATGAGTTTGACCCATTCCGACGGCTCAAAGTGGATCCCGCCCGGCAGTCTCACCCAGCGCCGCGCTCCCAGATATTTCTGCCCCAACACGAGCACCGACATCAACGATCCGATCGCGGCCATATACATCCAGTGCACCTTTTCGAGCAGCACCTGGTAATTGAGGACGCTCACCACCAGCATGCCCCCGAGTCCACCCAGGATCCAGTACATCTGTTTGACATGCACGCCCGCGAACTTGGTGTGCAGGGTGGCGCTGCGGATTTCGATCACGCCCAGGGCGGAGAGGATGAGCACAAAAGCCACCAGCATCCAATCGAAATCCCGAAGTGAAATATTGCGAGGCATATTCAGCGGTCAGCCGGCAACCGTCGGTGCGCTCCTTGCGGGCGCGGACGAGCGGCGGCGAGCAGCGCGGACGCCGGGCGAACTTCGAGCGTGAACCTTCCCGCACCCGCGCCATCTTCATCCTGGCCCTCGCCCCGGTTCCAGACGGCGCCGATTTCGACGTGCCCGCTTGAGCCCGCCAGCTTTGTTGGATGCTGCTTCTGGCGTTCTTCGACGTAAGCCCGAATTACCTGCGACGTGGTTCGCGCCGCCAGGTACCCATGCTCTCCTTCTTCGAGCAGAGTGCAGACGACAATCTCTGGATTGCGCCTGGGTTCGACGCCCACGAACCACCCGTTGTCCTTGAACTTTGAACGCTCGGCGGCGGCCATCTTGGCCTTGAGGGCGTTGCTCACGGTTTGCGCGCTGCCCGTTTTCCCCGCGAAATCCACGCCCTGGATGTGCGACAGGGCTGCCGTGCCTCCCGGATTGACCACGTCCGCCATGGCGTTGGTGATGATCTCCCAGTTCCTGGAATGGATCGGTATGGTGATTTCGTCCGGGACCCTCGAGGCAGGAACCATATCGGGAGGCAGGTCCCGGGGATTGGTCACATGGGGGCGGACGGCGCGGCCGCCGCTCGCGATTGCTCCAATGGCGCGCGCCAGCTGTATGGGCGTGGCAGCCACCGCCCCCTGGCCGATGCCCACCGAAATGGTTTCCCCCCCAAACCACTTTTGACGAAAATTGCGCAGCTTCCACTCCTCAGAGGGCATGACGCCCGAGGCTTCCTGGGGCAAATCAATTCCTGTTTTCTGCCCCAGACCGAACTCCGTGGCATAGCGGGCAATGCGCGCAATCCCCAGTTTTTCCGCCAGCGTGTAAAAATACACATCGCACGACTGATAAATTGCCTTGCTGATGTCGACATCGCCGTGGACCCGGTGCTCGGAGACGACCCAGCATTTGAAATACCTGCCGTAGAATTGGGCCCCTCCGTTGCAGGTCACATGCATGGTTTGCGCGATGCCCTCTTCTAAACCGGCCGCCGCCATGATGATCTTAAACACCGACCCGGGCGCGAGCTGCGCTTGAATGGCCTTGTTCAGCAGGGGGTGGTCTTCATCGGCGACCAGTTTCCCCCACTCCTTCGCCGACACCCCGGCCGCAAAATCGTTGGAATCGTAGGCAGGGCGGCTTACCATGGCCAGGATCTCGCCGGTTCGCGGGTCCATGGCCACGATGGCGCCGTTCTTTCCCTGGATGGCTTCTTCGGCGGCCACTTGCAGGTCGACGTCGATGGTCAGCTTGAGCGGTCTCCCCGGGACGGCCGGCCGTTCCTCGAGCGGCGCGCCGATCTCTCTTCCGTGGCTGTTGACGAGCACCTGCCGCGAACCGTTCGAGCCCATCAGGAGCTGGTTGTACTCGAGCTCCACGCCGGATTTGCCGACCACGTCGCCGGGGTTGAAGAGCTCAAATTGCGGCTGGTCCAGCATGTCCTCGCTTACTTCGCCGACATAGCCGATCAGGTGGGCGAGAAATCCTTTGCGGGGATACAGGCGGCGGTAGGCCATGATCGAGTCGAGCTCGGGCAACTCGCTTTTGTGCGCCTCGATAAAGGCTTCTTCGTCGGGCGTGATGTCTTGTTTCAAATCGATCGGGCGATACTGGGGCATCCCGGCGACGCTGCGGATTTTTTCGCGCAACTCATTCGCGTCGAGGTGCAGTCCGCGGGCGATGAGATCGGCGTCTTTATCAAGATCGCGAGCGGAGTCGCGCATGAGAAGCGCCGTAAAGGAAGGATAGTTGTCTACGATGGTGCGCCCGTTGCGGTCGAGGATCTTGCCGCGGGGAGCAAGAATCGGCATCTCGCGGACGCGGTTTCGCTCCGCGGCCGCCGAGTAATAACCGCTTTCAGAAACCTGCAGCCTCCAAAGGCCGTATGCCAGGAACAGAAAGATCCCGAGAATTACGTATTGCACCGCAGTGAGGCGGATCGGGGAGAGCTTTTCATCGCGGCCGAACATCGCAGTGTACGTCCACTCGATTGTAAAGCTTGCGGCGGCGTCCGAGGGCAGCGGACAACGCCTCCGGGGTCTGAGGCCAAACGCCGGACCTCAAGCCCTCCGCTTCAGCCGGTCGAGCACGGCAAACAACCCGACCCCCAGAATCGCGTTCGCCAGGGCGGCTTCGAGTTCGTGCGGCCAGCTCCAATAGGGCTCGAGGCCGACCATGCCTTTGGCGATGCCAAAGTAGAGCAGCTCATGCAGGACATAGAAACCCGTGGTCACGATCAGGCGGGTCGGAATGCTTTCGACATCGAGCTTCACCCCCAGCGATGAGGCGCCGTAGCCCACGACGGTCTTGGCGATACCGTAAAGTCCGATCGGCTGGTGCGTCAGCATGTCCTGAACCAGACCCACGACGGAGCCGGTCAGCAGGCCCGCCACCTGGCTGCGGCGGGCCATGGCGAAGAAAATCACCACCAGCAGCGGCAGGTCGAAATTCAAGAAAAACGGGAGGCGCAGCGGCAGAAAGGCTTGCAGGAAAATGGCGAGCGCGGGTACGAGGATGGCGGCTACCCAGCCGAATCGGTAAACCTCGATCTGTTCCCGGTATGTGTAGGAAAGCGCCAAGTTACTGAGGGGTCTCGGTTGAATGTGTTGGTCCGGAAGGGGTCTCGGGCGCCGGTCTTGAAGTTGCCGGATCGGCCGGCTTCTCGCGCGGTGCTCGAGCCGGACCCGGGCCGGGTCCGGGCTTCACGGTCCTTCGGTCTCCACTGGAACTCGGGCCGGAGGCCGACGGTGAGGTAATGGAGTTCTGGGCGCCGGACGGCGGTTTTCCCTGCGATTCCGCTCCGGGGGGCCGCAGGTTCGCGCCCGCGCCGGCCGGGCCGCGCGCCGCGGTCCGGTCCGGGGCCGGCGGCTTCCCGGCCGTGCGACCGTCGGGCCTGGCCGGTGGTTTATCGGGAACCGAGGGCAGGCGGGTGGCAAGGATATCGGATGGGCGCAGGGAAACGGCCGGCGATAGCGGCTCGCGCTCTTCCTTTTTGAGGATCACCAGGACTTCCTCCAGACGATTCAGCGCGGCCGCCGGCTTGACTGCTATCTCGAGGAACTCAGGACCCTTCTCGGTCTTCGCCACGGTTCCGATGAGCAGCCCTTTGGGGAAGATCAGGTCGCCGCCGCTGGTGAGCACCTTGTCGCCGGGCCGAACGTCCTCCTCCGCCATGACTTTGTCGATGACCAGTTCGCCCGTGGTCTTGCCCTGCGTGATGCCGAGCACGCGCGAGCGTTCAATGATGGACCCGGCGCCGCTGTAGCGGTCATTGATCAAGAGCACTTGCGCGGTGTTTCGGTACACGGTAATGACCCGGCCCACCACGCCGTCGGAGGAGATGACCGCCATGTCCTGCTGAATTCCGTCGCGCGAGCCCTTGTCGAGGTAGACGGTGCGCGACTGCCCGCTGCCGCTCGAGCCGATGACCTGGGCGGCGAGGGTCTCGGAAATGAACTGTTCCTTGAATCCCAGAAGGGCCTGCAGGCGGTGCGCCTGGTTGGCGTCCTGCTCAAGACGGACCTGCTCCAACTGCAATTGCTCGATCCGCTCCTTCAATTGGCGGTTTTCCTGGCGCACGCCGCGCAAATAAAAATAGTTGCGCCAGATGTTGGACGCGCCGGTTTGCACCCCGACGATCGCCTTCTCGAACGGGGTGATCGCCCGCACCGCCCAGACCCGGACCAGGCGCGAGGATTGATTGTCCGTCGAGCGCTTGACCTGAACGGCAAGCCCCAGGACCTGAACGAGTATCGCCGCCGCGAGGATGCTGACGTTACGATATCGGCCCATAAGGGTATCCATAAATCCGATGCCGGGCTGCGAGCCTTCAGCCGTCAAGAGGCCGGCGCGGAGCGAAGAAGGCTCTCCCGGGCGCCTCTACTCGATCGAAATCTTCCGCAATAATTTGAAATCGCTCAGCATCTTGCCGGTGCCGAGCACCACGCTGCACAGCGGGTCTTCGGCGATCGAAACCGGCAGTCCGGTCTCCTCGCGAATCCTCTTGTCGAGGTTCCTGAGCAGCGCGCCGCCGCCGGTGAGCACGATGCCGCGATCGCTGATGTCGGCCGACAGTTCCGGAGGCGTCCGCTCGAGCGCCACGCGCACGGCGTTCAGAATCGTCGCCACGCACTCGCTCAGCGCCTCGCGAATTTCGCTGTCGTCCACGGTGATCGTTTTGGGCACGCCTTCAATCAGGTTGCGGCCCTTGATTTCCATGGTCTGCGGCTTGTCGAGCGGATAGGCCGAGCCGATCTCCATTTTGATCTGTTCCGCGGTGCGCTCGCCCACCAGCAGGTTGTATTTCCGCTTGAGGTAATTCATGACGGCCTCGTCCATCTGATTGCCCGCCATGCGGACCGAACGCGAATAGACGATGCCGCTGAGCGAAATCACCGCAATGTCGGTGGTTCCGCCGCCGATATCCACCACCATGTTGCCCGAAGGCTCGGTAACCGGCAGCCCCGCGCCGATGGCCGCCACCATCGCCTGTTCGACGAGGTACACCTCGCTGGCTTTGGCGCGATAGGCCGAGTCCATCACCGCGCGCTTTTCCACCTGCGTGATCTCCGAGGGCACGCCGATCACAATGCGCGGATGCACCAGCATTTTGCGGTTATGCGCCTTCTGGATGAAATAGTTGAGCATCTTCTCGGTGACCTTGAAGTCGGCAATCACGCCGTCTTTCATCGGCTTGATGGCCACGATATTTCCCGGCGTGCGGCCGAGCATCTCCTTGGCTTCCTTGCCGACCGCCTCCACCTCGCCGGTATTCTTGTTGAGGGCCACGATCGAAGGCTCGTTCACAACGATGCCTTTGCCGCGCGCATAGACGAGCGTATTCGCGGTTCCCAGGTCAATGGCCAGGTCGCTCGAAAAGATGCTGAACAGCGACCGCACATTGTGCCCGCCCGACCCGTTAGGAAATCCGTTGCTCGGCATACGTTTGTCTCTTGTGTTGTCTCGCCGCTTCGGCGCCGTGTTCGCCCAACCAGGTCAGGGGCCGAAACATTCGATTTGACTGTGGGCTTTGCTCCTTATTGTAAGGACTTTTGCCGTTCAACGCTAAGAATTAAAGCTCCCGAGCCACGGGGACAACGTGCCGGCCGGCGGCACCGCGGAGTATCGCTATTTCTCGAAAGCGAGGGCGGGCGTTCGTCTCGACATCTGTTACCCTGAAGGGAAGCGTTCATGGTTTTTGTCCTCGACAACTACGATTCCTTTACCTACAACCTGGTCCAGTATCTCGGCGAATTAGGGGCGGAAGTTGTCGTGCGCCGCAATGATCGGGTCACGGTCGAGGAAGTTCAGGCGCTGCGTCCCGAACGGATTGTGATCTCGCCGGGACCTTCGACCCCGCGGGAAGCGGGCATCAGCGTCGAACTCGTCCGCCTCCTCTCCGAGCAAGTTCCCATCCTGGGGGTATGTCTCGGGCACCAGGCGTTCGCGGCCGCGTTTGGAGGAAATGTGGTGCGCGCGCCGCACCTCATGCATGGCAAGACGAGCGCAATCAAACATGACGGCCGGACGGTCTTCAAAGGCCTGGAATCGCCCTTCACGGCCACGCGCTACCATTCCCTGATGGTTGCCGAGGAGGGGCTGCCTGCGGAACTCGAAGTCAGCGCCTGGACTCAGGAGCCGGACGGGTCCCGCACCATTATGGGGTTGCGGCACAGGACGTTTCCCGTCGAAGGCGTGCAGTTTCACCCCGAGAGCGTGTTGACCGGAGAAGGGAAGAAGCTGATCGCCAATTTTCTTGCCGTTTGAAGGCGGCGGGCGAAGCCCGCGGTCCTGAATTAACGGCGTGTTGCCGAAGCCGCCTGGCCCACCCGTGCTCGCAGACGTTGCTGAAGAGAGAGATGCACGATGCGCAGCATGTCCTCACGCGGCGCAGGTTTGCCGGTCCAGATTTCGAACTGCTGCGCTGCCTGGTGCACGAACATCACGCTGCCGGGGATGACCTCGGCGCCGCGCTCTCTCGCCAGCCGTAACAGCTCCGTTTCCGCCGGGTCGTAGACCATGTCGAAGACATATTTGGCCCGGATCTCATCCCCGTTCAGCGGAGACTCCCGCCCGTCGCCCATGCCTACCGGCGTGGCGTTGATGATGACGTCAAACTCCACTTTCTTGAGGTTGGCCCGGTTCATGGTGCGGGCCTTTGCCTGGCGGGCGAGCTTGTGGGCTTTGTCCGGGTTGCGGTTGAGGATGAAAACCTCCGCTCCCCGTTCCTTCAGTCCGAATACCGCCGCCCGCGCCGCCCCGCCCGCGCCCACGACCAGAATGCGGGCATCCTTGAGCTGCATGAGATGCTCGAGCGGACTGACCACTCCGGCGCTGTCGGTATTGAAGCCGTAAAGTTTTCCGTCCTGTGAGCGGACCACGGTGTTGCAGGCGCCGATCTTGGCGGTCTGGGGGTCGGTGTTATCCAGATACTTGAGGATCTCCTGCTTGTGGGGCATCGTGATCGCCAGGCCGTGAATGGGTATCTCTTTTACGCACGCCAGCAGGTCCTTGAGCGATTTCGCGTGCAGCGCCAGAAAAACGCCATTCACGTTTTCCCGCCGCAGGGCCGCATTCATGATTCGAGGAGAGAGCGAATGCGAGACCGGGTCGCCGGCAACTCCGTAGACCCGGCTGGCGGCATCCACCTGCTCGATGCGGTAGACGCTGCGCAATTCCTGGGCCGTGATCTGCCCGGGAGCAGTTTTGTCCTCCACCGAAACCGCGCCGAATGTGAACCCGCTGCCAGCCCGGACTCCCAGCACCCGGCTGATGATGCCCTGCTCCCCCATGCAAAGACCAACCAGACTGTGCGCGTCCCCGTGTCTTTCGAGAAACTTCATCATGGTCACGTTGTCGTAGAGCGAAGTCGCGGTGCCTACGATTTTGTAGAAATCGGCGGGATAGGCCGCCATTTTTTTCAACGTTTCCTCGAGATTGGCGGTGGTCCGAAAGTCGTGAAAGGAAAGGATGACTGCGGCCAGCGAGCGCAGTTTTTCAAGCTGAGCCGGTTTCAGCTTGGCCGCAGTCTGAAGCTCCACGTCGACCAGCTGGCAGCCGGCTTCGGCCGCTTTTCCGAGGACCTCAAGCTCGGAACGAATGTCGCCCTTGTACTTGCCTCCGCTCGACTCGCGCCGGCAGGTTGCGACGAGCGTCACGTGGGGATGCATTTCGACGAATTCCCGGACCCTGCCGATCGCCAGGCCGGGCCGGGAAATGTAGTCCAACCGCAATTCTATGAAGGGGTTATCGCGGGAAACGGCTTCGGCTTTATCCAGAAGTTCCCCGGGCGAGGGCGCGGAGACGGCCACGCAGACCTTTGGCAGCCTGAGATGCAGCAGCCGCAAATAGTGGTTGTTGCCCATAATCCATGTAACCGCAGGATATTACAGGGGCTTACCGTCAGATGCAACTGGAATTGCACTCTTTCCGGGCAGCCAGACCCTTTATCCAGCCCCTGCTTTGACCGGCTAACTTGTTTAAAACAATATAGATTAACCTGATGCAAGAAAGCCCTCCAACCGGAGGCGGATGAGGCTCGCCGCTGCGCGGGAGCAGTCGATGAGGTCGGCCGGAATACGGCAGGTTTGCCGGACCTTCCGGGAGCGGGCGAGGATCAAGCCGCGACCGGGTCAATGGGCCTTTAGGGAGGCTGAATGGGCCGGAGTCAGGAGTCAGGGAGCGAGAACTCGTCGCGGGCCCGCGCGATGGCCGATAACCGGGTACCTTTGACCCTCCTGGTCTGAACGTCTCCGCAACGCGTCTGTTTGAAAAAGAGGGGGTTCAACGACCGCGATAGCTCTTCATGGCGCCGCCCTTGCTGGTGGAGCGCGTTCTCGTGATTGGCTATTCCGACGCCTTAGTCACGTTCGCGGCTTGCGGTCCTTTTTGGCCTTGCACGATCTCGAATTCCACCAGATCGCCCTCCTGCAGGCTCTTGTAGCCTTCGCTGGTGATGGCGCTGTAGTGGACGAACACGTCCGCGCCTCCCTCACGTCCGATAAAACCGTAGCCCTTGGCGTTGTTAAACCACTTAACCGTACCTTTCAAACGATCCACGTACTTCTCCTCGGTAGTCAGGTCCGAGCACCCCGCCTACCCCATTTTGGTGCCATTTTGCGTCTGGCTGGATGCAGTGTCAATTTGAACGGAAGGGAAGGAGCGCTCATGACTCCTTTGCGATCTCCTTTGGAAGACCGTTCTTGCGAGCAGTCTTCCTGTGCTGCACATCCAACCAGAGCACACCGGCAATAGTCTTGGCGTCTTGGATGGTTCCTTTCAGCACCATGGATACCGCTTTTTTTAGGGGAATCAGCTCGAACTCGATGACTTCGTCCTCCTCCGGCTCGGCTTTTCCCGCTCTGAGGCCCCGGGCAAGGTAGAGCGACATGGCTTCGGCAACAAACCCGGGGCTTGCCCAGAAGCGCAGGATCCGTTTCCAGCTGCGGGCGGAGTAGCCGGTCTCTTCGAGCAGCTCGCGCTTGGCGGCGCTGAGCTCATTCTCTCCCTGGTCGATGCGGCCGGCCGGCAATTCATGGAGGAAGCGACCGGCGGCGTGGCGATACTGCTTCTCGACCAGGATCCGGGGCTCGCCGCGGCTTTCTTCGACGGCCAGCACTACGACGGAGCCGGAATGATGGACCACGTCGCGCTGGGTGCGGACCCCGGTTGGTTCGATGACTTCATCGGTCGTGACCCGGAACACCGGGCCTCGATACGATTCACGCGAGGCGAGCACCCGGGCCTTCTTAGCAGAGCTGGCTTTTGACATAGTCGTACTATACAAGTGATTCTGATTCGGTCCGGTTTCAGCCTAGTGACGAAATGAACGGCCTTACCTTATTCGGCCTGATCGCGGTTACCTCCATGGTGCTGTGTTACGGGTTTGAAAACAGAAGCCCGTGGTTTGTCCTGGGCTTCGCGGTTTCATGTCTCCTCGGATCGGCCTATGGCTTTCTCGCGGGCGCATGGCCGTTCGGGTTGGTCGAAATGGTGTGGTCGTTGATCGCCGTCCGGAAATGGCGGATGGCTGTGTCCCGAGAGCGCTCCCCGCTTGCCGGCGGCCCCGGCTCCAACTGAGTTGTCCGCCTGCGTCGCGTGGTCGGGACCAGATCGGCGCTCGGCGCTCGTCGATCGGCGAGCGCAAGTTATGTAGGCGCAATCTAACCCTGGTTAGAAGGATGGATGAGAACAATCATCCGAGGAGGCCGGTCTTGGTCGATTTGTCGATCGCCGAAGGCGTACTGACGTTACGCGTGCGGGGCGCCGACAAGCTCTGGACGTTCAAGAGCAGCCTCGAAGTCCCGCTTCGTCATATTGCCGGCGTCCGTCGAGACCCGGATGCGCTCCGCGGCTGGTACCACGGGATCAGGATGCCCGGAACCAGTTTGCCCGGAGTAATCACGGCGGGAACTTTCTATCAGGACGGCAAGCGGGTTTTCTGGGATGTGCGTCACCCGGAGAACACCATCATCCTTGACTTGCACGACGAGCTTGACTTGCACGACGAGCGGTACAACCAGCTTGTCGTGGAAGTAGCGGACCCGCAAGCGGCGGTCGAGCTCATTCAGAGCGGATTGTGATCCGGCTCAGGTCGCAGCCGACGCGTAAGCGGGGACGGCGGGTGCGACAGGGGACGGAGCGACCGTTGAACCGACCCGGACGCGCGTGTTAGCCTCAATGGTTTCCTGTCGGGGCCCAGCTACTGCCGATGATTGAGGTCCTGTGTCTCCTGTCGAAGCCACATCCGCTATCCGCAAAACCGCGCTGAACGCTGTGCACCACCAGCTTGGCGCGAAGATGGTCGAGTTCAACGGCTGGGAGATGCCGGTGGAATATCCGGCGGCGATCGGCTGCGGTATCATCGCCGAGCACATGGCGGTGCGGACGGCCGCGGGCATTTTCGACGTAAGCCACATGGGGGACATCCAGATCGCCGGACCGCAGGCGCTCTCTGCCGTCCAGCACATTTCGATGAATGACGCTTCCCGGCTCGCTGTCGGACAGGCCCAGTATTCGGCGCTGCTTTATCCCGAAGGGACATTTGTCGATGACGTGGTCGTGCATCGGCTTGGCGAAGACGAGTACCTGCTGGTGATCAATGCGGGAACCCGCGAGAAGGACTTCAACTGGGTGCGCGACCACACCCTCGAGTTTGACTGCACCGTCCGGAACTTGTCCGACGACTTCACGCAGATAGCCGTCCAGGGGCCGAAGGCAGTCCGATTGGTCGAAGAATACACGGGCACGGATCTCTCCGGGGTCCGGTTTTACTGGTTCACCTTCGTGGAGATGGAGTTGGCCGGCGGCCGGAAGAAACCGATCCTGACCGCCCGCACCGGTTATACGGGGGAAGATGGATTTGAAATCTATCTTCCCTCGGATCCGGCCACGAGCGCCCAGGCATGGAACCGGCTGCTCGAACTCGGCAAGCGCCTGGGGGCCTTACCCTGCGGGCTCGGTGCGCGCAACACGCTTCGCCTCGAAGCCAGGCTGCCGCTTTACGGGCATGAAATTTCCGATACCATCAACGTGTGGGAAGCCGGGCTCGACCGCTTCTGCAAAATGGAGAAACCGGACTTCATCGGGCGCGAGGCGCTCGGCGAACGAAAGCGCGAACCCCTTCAACGGACTCTGGTCGGGCTGGAGATGACGGGCCGCGGGATAGCGCGCGACGGCCACCCGGTGCAGGATACCGGCGGAAAGCAGATCGGATACGTAACCAGCGGCTCGCCCGCGCCTTTCCTGAAGAAAAATATCGCGCTCGGGTATGTTCCACCCGAGCGGTCGGCGCCCGGGACCGAGCTGCGGGTTGAAATCCGCGGCCAGGGCGTCGCGGCGAAAGTGGTGCCGACGCCGTTTTACCGGAGGCCGAAGCACAGTTGATGTTTTCAGGTTGAACGCGGGACGCAAGGAGCCAAAGCATGCCTTACCCGGCAGATCTTAAATACACCAAAGAACACGAATGGCTGAAGCCCGACGGCAAGACCGCCTCCATCGGGATCACCCATTACGCGCAGGATTCCCTCGGCGATATCGTCTTTGTCGATCTCCCGAAGGTCGGCGCCGAGTTGACCGCCGGTAAACCATTCGGCAGCGTCGAATCGGTGAAGGCGGTTTCCGATCTCTACGCCCCGGTCTCGGGGACGGTGACCGAAGTCAACAGTGAACTGGCAACCGCTCCTGAGAAGGTCAACCAGGACGCCCATGGCGCGTGGATGGTGAAGATGGACCTGAAGGATGCGGGCGAATTGAGTTCGCTGCTTTCAGCTGCCGATTACGAAAAATTCGTCTCCGAAGAGGCCGGGCACTGACCAACCATCCGGGTGTTGATGGAAGGAGAGCGGCTTTTCCGCGCCTGGATCGCTCGCCGGGCGAGGATCCCTTACGGCGCTCGCAGGTTACCCCTTCGGTCTCCAAAGCCCGAGAGCGATGGAGCCGGACGAGCCATGCGCCGCCATGGAGCGATGCCGCATGAGGACCCGTTTTTACGAGACCGGTAAAAGAACCGGCCAGGGTGGTCCTCTCATCTAACGAGAGTTGGCGAGGCACAATGCGCTATCTGCCGAAATCTCCCGCCGACCGGGCTGCCATGCTCAGGTCGATTGGCGCGCAATCGATCGAGGATCTGTTTGAGCCGATCCCGGCCGAGTACCGTTTGAATCGCGACCTGAAAATTCCGCGCCAGATGGCGGAATCAGAGATCCTCGAGTGGTTCCGCGAGCGCTCGCGCGAGAACGGCGAGGGTTACCGGACGTTTCTCGGGGCCGGCGCCTACTTCCATTATCGTCCGGTCACAATCGATGCCCTTACCTCGCGCGGCGAATTTCTTACCGCCTACACGCCCTACCAGGCTGAGATCTCGCAGGGCACGCTCCAGTCCATCTTCGAATTCCAAACCATGATCTCGGAGCTGACCGGCATGGAGGTGGCCAATGCCTCCATGTATGACGGCGCAACCGCCGCGGCCGAGGCCGTCATGATGGCCGTCCGCCTCAGCGGCCGGCGTTCCGTCCTGGTCGCGCGCAGCGTGCATCCCGAATACCGCGAAGTGCTCGCGACCTACTCTCTGCACCAGGGCATGCCGATAGCGACCGTGCCGTTCCGGGAAACCGGCCGGCTCGACCTGAACGCGCTCGAACAAGCCATCACCGCCGAGGCTGCGTGCGTGCTGGTCCAGTCCCCAAATTTCTTTGGAACGATTGAAGATGTCGAAGCCATCGCCGGGATTGCGCACCGCCGCGGCGCGCTGCTGGTGGTTTCGATCGCAGAAGCCGTATCGCTCGGAATCGTCGAGCCGCCGCGCCCGGCCGACATCATCGCACTCGAAGCCCAGTCCTTCGGCGTGCCCCTCGCCTTCGGCGGCCCCTATTGCGGGGTGATCGCCTCGCGCGAAGCCTACGCGCGCCAGATGCCGGGACGGCTGGTCGGCCAGACCACGGACCGGAATGGAAAGCGCGGATTTGTTCTCACCCTGGCGACGCGCGAGCAGCACATTCGCCGCGAGCGGGCGACTTCGAACATCTGCACCAACCAGGCGCTGGTTGCCTTGATGGCCACGATCTTCATGGCAACCTACGGGAAGCAGGGCCTGAGGGAGCTGGCAAAACAGAACCTGGCAAAGACCGCCTACGCCGCGCAGCAATTCGGAAAGCACGCCCGGGTGCTCTTCGAGAGCTCGCCGCGTTTCAACGAATTCGTCATCGAGACGAGCGAAGCCCCGGAGGCGATCCATGCCCGTCTGCTCGGCCACAAGATCGTCGGCGGGCTCCCGCTCGCCAGGTTTTATCCGGAGCTCGGCCACGCGTCTCTGTGGTGCGCGACCGAGCTCACTACCCGGTCGACCATCGACACGGCAGCCGGGATCATCGCCGAGAGCGAGCATGCCGAGCGAGATCCGGCGGAAGAGCCGGCCGTCGAGGAGGTGGCCGAATAATGTCGAAGCGCAGGACTCCGAAGGCCACTCGCCATGTCACCCAGAACGAAGGCCTGATTTTTGAAAAATCCTCGCCCGGCAAGGCGGCGTGGAAGCTCCCGCCGCTCGACGTTCCGGAGGCTGACGCGGCGAAGCTGCTCGGTCGGGCCGAGCGCAAAGACCTCGGCAACATGCCCGAGGTGAGCGAGATCGAAATCATCCGTCATTTTACGCGCCTGTCGAGCTGGAACTATGCCATCGATCTCGGCATGTACCCCCTGGGCTCCTGCACCATGAAGTACAACCCGCGGGTGAACGAGGTGGTGTCCCGTCTTGACGGCATCGCCAACGGCCATGCCTACCAGCCGGAAAAAATATCCCAGGGCGCGCTTCGCATCATGAAGACGCTCAGCGACTGCCTGCTCGAAATCACCGGCATGGACTCGATCACGCTGCAGCCCGCCGCCGGCGCACATGGCGAGCTCACCGGGCTGCTGATGGTCCGCGCCTATCACGATTCGAGAGGGAACCGGCCGCGGACGGTCCTCATCCCCGATTCGGCGCACGGAACCAATCCGGCGACGGCGGCCATGGTCGGCTACAAAATCGGAAACCTGAAATCCAATTCGGCGGGAATCGTCGACATCGGCGTGCTCGAAGCCGGGATGAGCGAAGACGTCGCTGCGCTGATGCTCACCAATCCCAATACCCTCGGCGTGTTCGAGCAGGAGATCCACAAAATCGCCGACATTCTTCACGCCAAAGGCGGCCTGCTGTATATGGACGGGGCCAACATGAACGCCCTCGTCGGCAAAGTCCGGCCCGGAGACTTCGGCGTGGATGTCATGCATCTGAACCTGCACAAGACCTTTTCCACTCCCCATGGCGGCGGCGGCCCCGGCTCGGGCCCGGTGGCGATCAAGAAGTTTCTGGAGCCGTTTCTGCCCCGGCCGCTCCTCAAATCCGAACCGGACGGCACGCTCGGGTTCGACTACGACCGTCCGCAGTCGATCGGCCGCGTCCGTTCTTTCTACGGGAATTTCGGAATGTTTGTCCGCGCGCTCGCCTATATTCTTGCGAACGGTCCGGAGGGACTGCGCCAGACCACGGAAGATGCCGTGTTGAACGCCAACTATATCCGCCGGGGGCTCGAAGGGAACTACGATCTTCCGTACTCAAGCCTCAGCATGCACGAGGTGGTCTTCAGCGACAAGCTGCAGGCGAAAAAAGGCGTGCGCACGATGGATATCGCGAAGCGGCTCATCGACTATGGCTTCCATCCCTACACCACCGCCTTTCCGCTGATCGTGTCCGGGGCCATGATGATTGAGCCCACCGAGAGCGAGTCGAAAGAAGAGCTCGATTTGTTCATCGATGCCATGCGGACGATCGCCAAGGAAGTCGACGAGGACGCGGAACTGGTGCGCACCGCGCCCCACTCGACGCGCGTGTCGCGCCTCGACGAAACCGCCGCCGCCAGAAGGCCGGTGCTCCGTTGGCAGCCGGTTCAGGAAAGCTGAAGCGGAAAGCCCGAAGCCGGCTTCACGCGCTCTTTTTCGAGGTTACCGCGTAGAACGATGCGGCTGCCTGCTCTACGTTGCTGCCGCCGCAGTGCGGGCACGCGATTCGGTTTCCATCGTGCTCCCGCATTGTGAGGGTCTGTTCGAAGCTCTTCTTGCAGTCCTTGCAGAGATAATCGTACACGGGCATGGAACACCTCCCGGTTTTCTCCGTCAGAAGGATTTTAACGCCCGGCAAGGAGCCCGGAGCTGGCGATTATTTCTTCTGCGAGAACGGGATCGAAGCCTCGGTTTGTTCCCAGCGGATCTTCATGGTACAGGTGTCGCCGCCCTGGTCAAAGCTGATGTTGAATTCCTCCACCGGGCTCGACGTCTTTGCCACCGACATGGGGATCCGTGCCAGCTCGTCCGATTCGTAGTGATAAGGGATCCCCCACTCCCCGGTCTTTTTGTTCACAATCAGCGTCCACTTGCTCTCTTCGGGAACGGTGAAGAGCGTGTAACTGCCTGCAGGGATGTCTCTGCCGTTCGCGGTGACGCCGCCCGTGGTTACGAAGGTTGTGGCTTCATTGGCGCCCGTGCGCCACACTTCGCCAAAGGGAACCAGGTCCCCAAAAATCTTCCGACCCTTCACGCGCGGGCTGGAGTAGTCGACGGTGATGGTTTTCCCGTCGGAAAACTGGCATTTCGCCTGGGCCGGCGGGCTGGGGCGCTTGCTCTTGTCCTGTTGTGCGAACAGGGAGGTGGAAACCGCAATCACGACTAGAACTGCGAGAGGAACATTCTTCAACATGGAAAATCTCCTGTCAGCAATGGTCGCTGGTCTGGTCCCGAACGGGCACAACTTAGACTATTCCTGATGGCCCGGGGTTAGCAATTTCCAAAGGACCTGCCTAGTATCCTGCGCGATGCAGGTAGGCAACAAAGAAAGCTGCGAGGAGGCAATAAACGCCGAACCAGTACCACTTTCCGCCCTCCAGCCAGCCGCTCAGCCATCGGAGCGCCACGATGCCGGCAACGAAAGCGCAGACGAAACCGACGAGGCTGGCACCGACCGCCGCGCCCAGACCTGCGCCGGAACCGAGGGGCTCGGCCCGGATCAGCCGCAAGGCCTCGCGCGCGACAACCGGCGGGGTGAGAATGACAGCCAGAGCGAAGCTGAAGTCCTCAGCCCGTTTTTTCTCCACTCCGGCGAGCATCGCCGCAGAAATGGTGGCGCCCGAGCGGGAAAAGCCGCGGAAGGGCAGGCACAATCCCTGAATCGCGCCGACCAGTCCGCTTCGCCCGAGGCTGAGTTGGCCGTGCTTCATGTACACCCCGAATTTTCTCTCCATCAGTCCCGCGCTGATGATCAGCACTCCCACCAGGGCGAGCGCCGGAGCAATCAGTTCCAGGTGGCTGAACAGCAACTCGACGTCGGCATGCGGGGCCGCTCTGAACCAGAGTTTCTCGATCAGCAGGATCAGGGCCCCGCCGACGATGCCGGTGGCGACGGTGGCGACGATCAGCCACAGGGCGTAACTGCCGAGAGTGGCCTGGCGGTCGGTCACCGCGATCCGCCAGCGGTTCCAGAAATAAACGATCACCGCGAACATGGTCCCGGTGTGCAGCATCACCAGGAGCAGGGTCATCGCAGGCGCGGACGGGTCCAGCCCCATGAGCTTTTCCGCGACCACCACATGGGCCGAGCTTGAAACCGGCAGCAGTTCGGTTAATCCCTGAATGAAGCCGACGACCACCACTTGCCAGAGAGACATGGAAGAATCCTAAACTGCTCCAGGACGGAAAAGAAGTGCGGAAAGCAGTCCCCAGGCATTTTTTATCGGAATGGTTTGGTTCTTCAGTCGTTCGACACGTCGGTGGCGGCCGGTTGTTCGGGCGAGGGGCTCGAATCCAGTTTGCGCGAATGAAACCAGCTCATATGCGGAAGCCCGCGTTCGACTCCGCGCCGGACGGCGATCAACTCCGCCGTGATGGCAACGGCAATTTCCTCGGGCGTGATGGCGCCGATGTCGAGCCCTACGGGCGCATGCACGCGTTCGAACCGCTCCTCCGGAAGTCCCTGGTTGACCAACTCGCGGAAAATGGTGATGGTCTTGCGCTTGGACCCGATCATTCCGATATACCGCGCCCGCGTCTGGACCGCCCAGCGCAGCACGCGCATGTCGTCCTTGTGCCCGCGGGTCACGATGACAAGGTAGGAAGTCTCATTGGGCGCGAGCCGCGCCATCGCCCTGTCGTAATCCTCCGCGATCAGCTCTTTGGCTTCGGGAAAGCGTTCGCGGCTCGCATAGGTTTCGCGGTCGTCGATCACGGTTACGTCGAAGCCGGCGTTGCGCGCGGTGCGGTAAAGGTTCAGGGCCACGTGCCCGGCGCCGAAAATGTAGAGCGCGGCGGGAGGCAGCACCGGCTCGATAAAGATGTCCAGAGTTCCACCGCAAACCAGACCGGTGTCGTATTTGGGATTCTGGTTCAAATTGAAGGTCACCGTGCGCGGCTTCTCGCTTTCCATGACTTCGCGGGCCGCTTGCCACACCTCGGCCTCCACGCAGCCGCCGCCCACCGTGCCCGCGATAGACCCGTCGTCTCGCACCAGCATCTTCGCCGTTTCAAAGGAGGGAATCGACCCGCGCACGTTCACGATGGTGGCTACCGCCCCGCGCCGCCCCTGCTGGCGAAGACGGACGATTTCTTCATAGATGTCCACTGGTCAAATTATTTGGGTACGCGCGAGAGAAGTCAAACGCGGTGGACGCTTGATCAACCGGGAAGGAGGAGTTCAGGTTGGACCAGGCAACGCGTTTCCCGGAGCAGCTCGAAGAAGTTGGAGATCCCTTATCGGCGAACACGGCGCGCCGGTGGCTCGTTCGCTCCAGAGGCCGGCTGGGGACGATTCCGAATGCGACTCGCAATTGCCTTTGCGGCCAGCTGGTTACCTTCAGGGCCGAGATGCGCTACATCCATATAAATCGGGTCTCTGGTCGCATCGAACAGGTTCCCGAGAAAAACGAAATCGCCGTTGACCTCGGCCCGGCGCTCCGCCTCCTGATACACACCACGCATGACTAGAAACGACGCGCTATCCACGGACATTCCGTCGGTGCTCGCCGCAACCACATGTTGTTCGAAGGGCACGAACGGCTTATGGCCGTAAATGAGGATTGGCTGCCAAAAACAATAAAGTTTGAACTGATACGCACGGCTCAGGGCCTGCGCGATCCGCAGATTCGCTTCGTAGTTGTCTACGACCCTCCGAACATTCGGTTGCGATCGGGAAATGAGAGGCGCGAAGGACGGCCGAGAGCGAAGATGGGCCAACATTGCTCCCGCGAGACGCCTGGCATAGGATTTCTGGAGAAAGTCGAGCCTGCCCGAAACCGATCCCTCGACTCTCGATTGGATGGTTCCCGCCGAGAAGTGTGCCGGAGGCGGGCCCCAGGGGTTCCAGGCCAGCGTCGAATCGTTGACCCCGTCGTACAACACCACGATATCGGGGCGGCCTCCCGCTTTGAGTTGCTCTTCGAGCAGAATCAACTCCTGGTCGCTTACATAACCTTCGACCCCGAAATTGGAAACCACAACGCAATTCCCGGAAACGGCATTCAGCTCACGGGACAAATAGGACGGTATCGTGGCCCAGTCCGGCGCGCCGTATCCGTACATCGTGGACCCGCCGAAGGTCCAAGCGCTGAGCGCGTGGCCTGGATCGCAATGGGCCGGGTTCAAAGTTCTTCTCCAGACACCTGTCGGGCCCGCGTCGTTGTTGATGTACCTCCCGTGCCAGCTGGTGACGCTCCAGAGACGAAAGGGAACGTAGACGTTGGGTACCTGCTTCCGTAAGGCCTCTTCCCGCCAAAAGTCCTTTGCCCAGTCCACTCCTTCATAGACCGGACTTGCTTTCTGACTCGCCTCGGCGGCCCGCTCCTCCGAGGGATGGACAGTCCCCATTTCGACCGACCAGATTGCCCACGATACGAACTCAAGGAGGGACGCCAGGAGGACCAAACACACGCCTGCATAACCCAGAAGTGCAAAGTAGCGTTCGACGGATCGTGAAGAGGACGATAGGATTCGAGATTGGGGCGAAGCCTCGACGCCGCGAACCGTGGCCAGGTCAACCGGCTGCTCTCTTGTTTCGGGCTCTTGCAGATCGGTCATATGGACAGCGCTGTATCCGCTTTGAACAGAAATTCTAAGCTGGCCGCAGCGCACCATCATCGCACAATAACTGCCGAATGCAGGGCAGATTGCCCGAATCAGGGGTGTGTCCGAGCGGCAAATGCCTGATTTCAGTGCCAGAGGCCGGACCTTTTGTGTGTTGAGGCAGCAGGTCAAGGTTGACGGCGAACGCGAGGTCATGCCGGGTCGCCGAGACGCACCGGCCAGGCTACAATCTCGTCGACCGGCCGCGCCGGTCCCCAATGCGCGTAAGGTTGGTTAGCGAACCGATTGGGGAATAGGATCAGTACCGCGAGAAGTGCCCGGCAACGAAAGAACAAAACGACGGTGATCGATCGCAGAACGAGTTCCACTGGTTAGTACGGGCAGCACCCAAACGTTTTCCCCCTGATCGAAGCGGGGGTCTCCGCAGCAGGAGCGTGCATGAAAGCCATCCGCATTCACGAATTCGGCGGTCCTGAAGTTCTCCGTTACGAGGATGTTCCCGATCCCAAGACGCGCAAAGACCAGGTTCTCATCCGTGTAAGAGCTTGCGCCATGAATCATCTCGATCTCTGGGTGCGCAACGGCCTGCCCGGCGTAAAGTTGCCGCACATTGCCGGGAGCGACGTCGCCGGAGAAATCGTTGAAGTTGGCGAGTACATCACCGGACTGAGAGCGGGCGAGCGCGTGCTGGTTGCGCCGATGCACTTCTGCAATCACTGCGCGAAGTGCGCCGCTGGACTGGAGAACCAGTGTCCCGAGTTCACGGTCCTTGGCAACGCGGTCGATGGCGGCAATTGTGAGCTGATTGCCGTGCCGCTGGTGAACGTGGTTCCTTTTCCCGATTCGCTCGATTTCAATCAGGCCGCGAGCGTGCCCCTGGTTTTCCTCACGGCGTGGCATATGCTGGTCGGCCGGGCGCATATTCGCCCCGGCCAGACGGTGCTCGTGCTCGGGGCCAACTCGGGGGTGGGCATTGCCGCCATCCAGATCGCGAAGCTCTTCCGCTCGACGGTGATTGCGACGGCCGGCGATGATCGCAAGGCGGCCAGAGCGCGCGAACTGGGCGCCGACCACGTCGTCGATCACTATCGGCAAAAGATTTCCGACGAAGTCCGCAAGATTACCGATCAGCAGGGAGTCGATATTGTTTTCGAACATGTGGGCCCGGCGACCTGGGAGGAAAGCATGCGCTCGCTCAAGCCGGGCGGCAATCTGGTCACCTGCGGCGCGACCACGGGCCCCAAGGTGAACCTGGACCTGCGTTTTCTGTTTTCCCGAAACCTAGCCGTCCTGGGATCGTATATGGGAACCCTGGGCGAGCTGCACGAGGTCCTCAAGCATGTGTTCAGCGGAAAGCTCAAACCTGTCCTGGATCGCGTGTTTCCCTTGAAGGAGGCCCGCGCTGCCCATGAATACATGGAAAAAAGTCAAATGTTCGGAAAGATCGTGCTGAACCCCTGACCGGGCGGGGTTCTCCCGTCCGCCGCGGCTCGGTGGTTTAAAATCATGGAATGGCGAAAGCACTCGACTTCGGTCCCTACGTAGACATCGAGAACGGCAAGCGCGTGGTCAAGGAACTCACCTACGGGAACCCCACGCCCGAGGGAGTGATTCTCACGACCGTCGACAACGTCATCAACTGGATGCGCAAGAGCTCCATTTGGCCGATGACATTCGGCTTGGCTTGCTGCGCCATTGAAATGATGTCCATGGGGGCTTCGCGCTTTGATATCGCACGCTTCGGGGCTGAAGTGTTTCGTCCTTCGCCCCGGCAATCGGACCTGATGATCATCGCGGGCCGGGTCTCGAACAAAATGGCGCCGGTGATCCGCCTGCTATGGGAGCAGATGCCGGAACCGAAATGGGTCATTTCGATGGGCGCCTGCGCTACTTCGGGCGGCGTGTTCAACAATTACGCCCTGGTTCAGAGCGTGAACCAAGTCATTCCTGTCGACATCTATGTCCCCGGGTGCCCGCCGCGCCCCGAGCAGCTGATTTATTCCATTACCCTGCTTCAGGAGAAGATTCAGGCAGAGCGCGGCACCATAAAGCGCGCGCTGAATTTGCGTTCCTGAAATCCCCTTCTTCCGGAGTTTTCTGGTCTTTCGCGACAAGCGGGCATTCGGTCAGCCACGGTCGCGCTGGTCTCGTGCGGCTTGCTTGGCCGACGGGTTCGCTAACACGTTGGGGGACGAGCGTTTGCAAATTTGCCGATCCGCACCAGCCGGCGGAATCCTTCGAAGAGACCTCGGACAGAACCTGAATCAATGCAAGACTTATGACATGTTTAGGTGACATCCACAAAAACAAGTAACTAGGAACAATAATGGTTAACAGGTGAGCCAAAAAACCAAACTAGAAACTTATGACATGGCAAATCTTGTCATCAATTTATGGAGTGTGTCATATGTTTTCGTGTCCACAGTGGCCATATGCTGACTGACTACTGTGGACATGTTCAATAATCGAAAGTACATCCCAGGCGCTCTGGCATGAGCTAATCGAAGAAATCGAGCAGGGAAGAGGGGCTAACAGATGGGCCTGCTGGTAACCTAGGGCGCGGAGACTGAAGCTGGAAAATATCCCAATTTTGCCATCTTTACGGAAGAGAATCGAGCGTTTCCCGCGTTAGTCTCAACATTTCGGAAAACCGTCATTACCCTCTAAGAGCTTCCGTGGGCGGCGGGTGCCGATGACGGAACGGCCAGAAGCCGTCATTCGCGGTGGACGCCAACAACCGCAAAATGTGGCCTCAGCGCCGTATGGCGAGTGCTTCCACATACGCGTTGCGGATCTGGGTATGGTTCTGGCCGGCGGCGGCAAGATTGTTGTCGATCCAGAGTTGCTCCAAGTCCTGCAAGAGAGCGGCCTGTTTCGGCGCGTCGAGGCGACCGAGCGTGAGTTGGATCGGGCCAGAATTATGCGCGAAGAATGCA
>Ga0123356_10000666_pt1 | contig 37916 bp, 35 predicted proteins | sample TergutEmb28metaG_2_FD_92546 | JGI IMG/M metagenome (GOLD analysis project Ga0123356, IMG submission 92546) | Embiratermes neotenicus P3 segment gut microbial communities from Petit-Saut dam, French Guiana - Emb289 P3 | ecosystem: Host-associated > Arthropoda: Insects > Digestive system > Gut ...
CTCATCTTTATTACTATTACAGTAAAGATGAGGTTATTTGATGTAACATAACTTATAGGCTACCATTAAACCATTGTGATTACTAATCTTTTCAAAAAGTTCTGTATCGCTACTCCGACCATCATTGACCCTTAGAGCCGCAATGGCTCTGAGGGTGTTTTATTTTGTGCTTGCATACGCATTTGCATACACTTTACTTTTTTACCAGCCTAAAATGTTACTAAATGCTTCGCTAATATACTCAGCCGCTTTATCCATATCATCAGATTTTTCGTGTCCGTAAACTCCGTGAGTATCAAAATTTTCACTATGACCTACAACGAGTCTTTTTAGGAAGTCGGGCATATTTGTATTTACAGACACAAAAGTATGACGCAGTTCGTAAGGGGTCGTAGCATTCTGTATTCCATTTGAAGCACAGTATCTTTTCCACGAATTATATAGCGTACGTTCTTTGATATGGTCTCTGTTATGCCCGGGGAATAAATAAGGAGATATCCAACCAAGTTGTACAAGCATTTGCATTTGGTCATCCAAAACTCGTAAAGCATGTCGGTCAAGTGTATATGTTCTGATAGCGTTATCATTTTTCCCCTCAGTTATTTCCCCATGAATATTAATGCTGCGGTTAATAGATACACGATCATTATTTATATCACCGTCTTTATGTAGCCCGATAAGCTCACCCGGACGCATCCCTGTCAAAAGCTCAAACCGATATGCATGAATAAATTTATCTTCAATACGCTTACCTCGCCATATAGTTGTTGACACTGTAAATAAAACTCTTATATCTTCTATATTTAAAATGGTTTTTACACTTCTTTTTGCACTGGAAGGAATTGTTAGTGTCTCAGGGTGCCATTTAGTTGCATTTTCATATCGACAATATTTAATAAACGACATCAAACAAGCACGAATATTGATAAGCGATTTTTTTGCAAGTTTTTCTTTTCCCTTTTTTCCCTTAGGGTTATTATACGCAGTGTCAATAATGTCTTGAAAGTCATTTTGAGTCCAGTTTTTAATTTTTTTAGATCCGATAACCGGCTTGATGTGATTCTTTCCAAACCCTTCATATTGTCGCCAGTGGTCTTTACCGGCAGACTTTTTCAACTTCTCAATCCACTTATCATACATAATATCTGCACGAGTGTTTTCGCTTATTGTGCGGCTTTCAAGCCATTTATCTGCCTTTTTCTCTGCTGATATTTTACCTTTTTTACATTTCTCAGAGCAATTTGAGCTATAGCATGTAGGATAGTCTTTTTTTGCACAAGAAAAAGACTGTCTTTCACCATCAGCCTGTACCATTATTTGCCACCGCTTACGAGACTCTTCCCATCTGGCTTCATTTTTTCTCATTACACTTACCCCTCTACCAACACTCACCGCGACTGTGATAAAACTCAATTGCCCGGGTAACAAACTCTACAGTCACATCGAGCTTGTCCGCAAGCTCATATATATCCAACCCATCAGCATAAATACAACGCTCAAACTCACGCTTAAAAGAATCATCAAATGGAATTACATCACATATTGTACGCTTCCATGCACGATTCTCACATTGAGCCTTTGTGATGAGCGGAGCTGAAACACAGTATAGAGCACCGGCATCACAATGAGCCTTTTCGTGAGCCAAAGCAACCCTACGCTCCGCTGAAGTTTCAAATGCGGACTCATTGAAAAATATCCCATAATCATCACCGACCCTGACAGCCTGAGCGGGAATCCTTTCCGACTCCGAAGCCATGTATGCAATATCACTCTTAAAAATACAATCTTGTAATTGTTCGTACTTTGTCATAAATTACCCCAAATGTTTATAGAATAAAATATATGTTATTTTTTCAACTATCAAAAATAAAAAAACGTGAAAACTATCAAAAAAAGCATTGACATTACGTAAAAATACGTATATAATAAATATAGGAGGTGAGGGAATGACAGCAAAAGAATTAAAACGCAAGCTAATATCAAACGGATGGAAAATAACACAAGGCGGAAACCACGAACAGGCAACTCACCAAGACAAACCGGGAATGAAAGTATCAATACACAGACACACAGGCGACATTCCCACAGGAACACTAAACAAAATTCTGAAGGACACGGGGCTGAAATAAGCCCCAGCCTTTGGGAAGTAAATATAAGGACAATCAAAAATGGAGGTTAGAAAAATGAAATATGTATATCCGGTTATATTATATGCTGACGATGACTCAGTAGGCGTTACAGTTCCCGACTTACCCGGCTGTCATACATTTGGTTCGGATATCGCAGATGCTTTGTTAATGGCAAAAGATGCAATAGAAATGTGGTTGTGGGATGCAGAAAATAAAAGCGAAAGTATTCCTTCGGTGACACCAGCAAATGATATAGTATTAGAAAAAAACCAACAAATAACATTAGTCGCAGCTGACACAGATGAATGGCGAAAGGCAAACGACACAAAAGCAGTAAAGAAAACACTGTCAATCCCATCATGGTTAAATGCCAAAGCGGAAAAGGAAAATGCCCCATTCTCTCAGATATTACAAGAAGGATTAAAAGAATACTTGAATGTATAACCCACAAAGCTCGCCTTAACCGGTGGGCTTTTTCTTTTCCTTTCGTAGCTTCCGAAGCTCGTTGAATCTCTGAGCGTTGCGGAGCAGTTCTTGTTTATCTTCTTCGTCCAGTTCACGGACTTCACCGAATAATGCATATTCAAAGTCATCAAGAGTAATCTCACCCTCGATGGCTTTTTTTGATTCATTAGTATAATCTTCCCATCCCATGAGGTAAGAAGGGGTAACGCTTAATGCATTTGCAAATGCTATAATTTTTGATTGTGGAATGTCGACCTCACCCGCTTCGATTTTCGAGATTGTTGTTCGGCTTTTATATCCCATTTTACCAGCAAGCTCATCTTGCGACAATCTAAGTTCGGTTCGTCTTTGTTTAATTCTGCTATATATCAAGTATAAAAGCACCGCCTTTGACTCAAAACGATAACATAAATGTGAATTAAAGTCAACTTTTATATAAATTTATTGAAAAAAGTGTTGACAGAAATTCACGGCTACTGTATAGTGAATAAAAATCACGCTTTAAGGAGTTGGAAATGATGATTGATTCAATGTTATTAAGAGATATGATAAAAGAATCAGGCTTGAAGTATGGTCATATAGCAAGCAAGCTAAACCTTACAACCACGGGGCTACAGAAAAAGCTTGACAATCGGAGCGAATTTAAAGCAAGTGAGATTAAAGGCATTTGCACTGTACTAAATTTGTCTGCAGAGCAACGTGATAATGTTTTTTTTGCAACAGAAAGTGAATGTTATTCAACACAACAAACCCACCTATCTTAAGGTGGGAAACCGGGGGGCAATATGAATTGGTTTCAAGTGCTAATTGTTTTAGCTATTGGTCTGGCAACGTATCAAGGGTGGCTTACAACCACCCTTCCTATTTAATTATATGAAAAGATTGAAAATAACATATCAAGGAAAAGTGATACTATCGGACATTTATAACTTCAAAGCATATCGTATCATGGCAGATTTAATAAAAGGCGATTTGACCACAGAAGTTCTTGAAGATGCGGCAATGCAGGGTATTATTGCAATGTTTGATGGTACTGACTTAACCGAGGATATTTTACTGAGCGGTTGGACACAGCTGGACAAAATAAACAGCAAAGAACTAACCACTGCAATAGATAAGGTAATAACTTGGTTTATTTCAACAAAACCCGCAGAAACCCCGCAAATAATCGGGGAATTACCAGAAAACCCCATATTGAGTCTATACAACACTCTACTTGAAAACCATCTGCCAAGCGAGATAGACAAACAAGACCCGCAGCTTCTGTTTGATGTAATAAACGCAAAAAAAACAGATACATCATCCGTAGACGATGTACCCGAAGACGTACGAGAGCTTTATGGGTTATAAGGGATTAGTGGGGTTGTCAGGGTTATACTCCTTGCCGAAATAGTCAGTTCCTGAATACATAATAGGCGGCGGAGGTTTTGGTTTTTTCTTTTGCTCTTTTGCTGTTTTATAAGATTTATACAAAAAATATGGAATGCAAAAAAGAAAAACTGTGCTAAAAAATTCTGGCACAAATACCATACTTAACCCTCCTTGCTGATTGTCTCATTTATAGCACGAACAATAAACGCATTCATTGATTCATTCCGTTTTTCTGCATGTGCCTTGATGATACTCCTTTGACCCTTTGGCACACGTATGGCGATTGAATCTACGGAAAACATTATATATCTGCTTGAAGCATCTAACTGGGCTTTACTCGTTTTAGGCATTACATATACCTCACAATAATAGTATAACACAATTCCTGAAATGTGCAAGCATATATCAGGAATTATTTTAGGGGAAATTATGTCAGACATTACTAAATTAGTAACAACAAGATTAAAGCTTGATGGAGAACATGAATATAACAGTAAGCTAAAAAACATTTCTAAAGAAATGGGTTTACTGAGGGCAGAAATGTCAAAATCCTCTGCAGAGTTTGCCGGTCAATCAAATAGTTATGCAGCGTTAACATCAAAAGGACACATTTTAGAAAAGCAGTTAATCGAACTCGAAAAAAGAAATCGTGTGACTTCCGATGCAGTGAAGGAAGCAAAGCTGGCTTACGCAAAATATGCTCAAGGAGTTGAAAGTGCAAAAAAAGCACTTGAAGAGGAGGCAAAAGCAAGCAGCGAATCATCAGAAAAGTATAAAGAACTGGAAAAAGTTTTATCTTCTCAAGAAGAAAAATTAGCAAAAGCAAATAATACTATGCATATCTCAATAATTATAACGGATGGTATCGAGCACAAATAGGAGCATTCTGCACAAAAGTCGAAGCTGACCGTATGGCTGCAGACCTCAAACAACGTAATATTGTAAAAGATACATTTGTAAAACAAGCAGCGTAAGGAAGCGTATATAATTTTGCATACACTTTTGCATACACTTTTTTGTATAACATATTGATAATTAAATAAAACATGTTATAATAGCAAATAATAAAACATTTGAAAACACTGCATTTCTAAACACTATGACACGGTGGGCGACCATATAGAATACAGCGGTTAAGGGTTCAAGTCCCTTCTCGCGCACCAAATTCTGATATGGACTTCAAATTATGAACGGTTTTTTATTGCCGGGGGGATTTGGAGTCTATGTCATAGTGACCGTGTGATATTAATAAGCGGAGAAGAGATATGAGTATTCGGAACAAAATTTTTGTTTCCATGATTGCATTAACGGTTGGCTGCGGCGTTGCCGTTCTTATTTTTTCCATGCTTTTATTCAGCAGAGAGTTAAATGATACCAAACACAGTAAGATTGATGCAGCCGTTAGGATAATGAATAATGAGTTTGAGGAAATGAAGATTAAGGCTCAGGTTGCTGCATTCGGAATGGCGACAAATCCTGATTTGATAGAAGCGATTGTTGATGAAAACCGTGACGGTATTATTTATATGGCAAGAGCCTTAAAAACCATGACTCAAATAGACTTCTGCAATATTATTGACAGCGAGGGGTATGTAATAACAAGAACACATGCTCCCGAAACCTACGGTGATAATGTTTCACACCAACCTCATGTTATCAGGGCAATGGAAGGCTACAACGAATCATTTATTACACAAGGACCTGTTATACAACTCGGAGTATATGCCGGAGCACCCATTCATGATTCGCAGATGGGTGTTATAGGCTATCTTTCCTTGGGGTTCAGATTGGATATTCAGGAATTTGCACATAGACTGAAGGAGCTTACGGGGTGCGAGATTAGTATTTTTTCGCATGATATCCGCGTGTCCACAACTCTCGTAGATGAGCACGGGACATATGCATTGGGTGAAAGTGCACCTGAAAACATAAGCAAAATCGTATTAGCGGGAGACGTGTACGTCGGCGATGAAAACATATGGGGCAACAATGTTCTCGCTTATGTTTCACCGCTTCTTACGGTGGACGATGAAGTTATCGGTATGGTATTCATCGGTTATTACACCATGGAAGATGACAACAAGATATTTATGTTTTTTACTATCGGTATCCTGACGACATTTATAATTTTGATGTTATGTATAGTAATTGCGGTTGTTCTTTCAAGAAATGTTGAACGGCAGTTAAACAGGTCACAAGAGCGTCTCCGTCAGGCACGAGATGATGCCGAAGCGGCAAATCGGAGTAAGTCCATCTTTCTTGCTAATATGAGTCACGAAATAAGAACACCAATGAACAGTATTATCGGGTTTTCCGAGCTTGCACAGGATGATGATATTTCTGATAAAACCAAGCAATATCTTGTAAGTATCGCCGATAACGGCAAATGGCTGCTTAACATTATAAATGATATACTTGACAGTGCAAAAATAGAATCGGAGAAAATGGCTCTTGAGAATATTCCATTTGACTTGGAAGATGTTGTTGCTCAATGCCAATCGGCAATAATGCCCAAGTATGAAGAAAAAGGAGTATCTCTGTTTTGTTATACAGAGCCGTTGCCGGGTAAAAAGCTGCTTGGCGACCCTGTCAGACTGCGTCAGGTGTTTATGAACCTGCTTTCTAATGCCGTTAAGTTTACAAGTGCCGGAACTGTTAAGTTTCTTACATCAGTAAAGGATGTTAAGGAGAGTAAAGCAACAGTTTGCTTTGAGGTAAATGACAGCGGCATTGGTATGGAGCCTGAGCAGATAGCAAGGATTTTTGAGCCCTTTATGCAAGCGGACGAAAGTGTGACACGTAAATTCGGTGGCACGGGGTTAGGGCTTGCGATATCAAAGAATATTATCGAGCTGATGGGCGGAACACTAAGTGTAGAAAGCTCTCCGGGAGCGGGCAGCAGATTCAGTTTTACTATTGATTTTGATATAATTGATGCGGCAGACGCTCCGGCTGACAAAGTTATCCTAAATGACCTGAAAAAACCTAATTTTGTCGGCGAAGTGCTTGTTTGTGAAGACAATGGTCTCAATCAGCAGGTGATTCGTGAGCACTTGGCACGTGTAGGCTTAAAAGCTGTTGTAGCACAAGACGGAAAAGAGGGTGTAGATACCGTAATAACGCGCAAACAAAAAGGTGAAAAACCTTTTGACCTGATTTTTATGGATATTCATATGCCTGTTATGGATGGCTTGGAAGCAGCATTAAAAATAACCGAGCTTGGTGTGGAAACACCAATAATCGCTTTGACGGCAAATGTGATGTCAAATGACTTGGATATTTACAAAAAAAGCGGCATTCCTGACTATCTCGGTAAGCCCTTTACATCACAGGAGTTATGGAAATGCCTGATAAAATATCTCCCCGTTGTAGGTATTACCGATGTTGACAAAGAGCAGCAAAGCTCCGAGGAGGATAAATCGCAAAAACAACTGCAGATTTACTTCACAAAAAATAATCACTTAACATTCCAAAGCATTATTCAAGCGATAGAAAACGATGATATCAAGCAAGCTCACAGATTGACGCATACGCTAAAGAGCAATGCAGGGCAGATAGGAGAAAAGCACTTGCAAAAGGCAGCGTCTGTTGTTGAGGATATGCTTGAAAAAGGTAAAGGGTATGTAACCGATACACAACTGCTATCTTTGGAAACGGAATTAAGTTCAGTTCTTGAAAGACTCGAAAGGTTGCTTGTTGACACTGAGGAGAGCGAAAAAACTAAGCTAACAGATAAGGATAAGATACTGGAAATCTTAAATAAGCTGGAGCCTCTGATTAAAGGACGAAAATCGGAGTGCATGTATATGCTAGATGATATACGGCAGATACCGGATGCAGAGGAGCTGGCAGGCTATGTTGAGGATTTTGATTTTAAGCATGCAATGACCGAGCTCGAAAGAATAAAAAGCAACCTTATCATATAACACATCCACATTTGTCATAAATATATGCCGTTTTTGCAGAAAATATTGATAAAATAGTCCATATGGACGATGTGCTTATTACAATCCGACTATACAATGTTTGTCGGGTTGTTTTTTTATTTCATCTAATTTTCAGGAGGATTTTACATGAAGAACCTAAAAGTATCGGTTAAACTAATCACCAGCTTTTTGATTATTGCAGTGCTAACTGCAATTGTCGGTGTTGTAGGCATTTATGGGATGTTACAGATAAATACATCCTTTGATGAAATGTATGAATTGCAAACTGTTCCGATGCCGGAGCTTGGAAAAGCCATTGAAATGCTGCAGCGGCAACGTGCGGGCATGCGTGAAATGATTATCGGTGCGGCTGTCAGTGATAATGAAATGATTGAGAGTGCACGCAAAAACGCAGAAGGTTATAATGAAACAATGCAGGCTGCACTTGATTCATACTATCTGACAATACGTGCACCCGAGGCACTGAGACTTTTTGATGAAGCCAGAAAATTATATGAGGAACAGTTCAGAGTCGGATTTATGCGAATCTACAGCGAAGCTGAGAGCGGAACAAGTGCCGATGAGCTTTATCTTATTTTAAGAGAGTATACGGAAGCAACGAATAAAATTGTAGAGAATTTCGATATATGCTTTTCAATGAAAATTGATGTTGCGGCAAATGCTGCACAAAGTGCATCAGACGTGGCTGACATATTACTGTATATAATAATAGCTGTACTGGTTATTGCACTTGCCGGAGCCGTTTTTCTGGCACTTTATATATCAGGTCTTATAAGCAAGCCGCTTGTTGTTTTGGCTTCGTTCATGAAGAAAGCAGGAACCACCGGAAATATTCAAATGACACCCGATGAAGAAAATAAACTGAATACATTATCCGTTGGAAAGGATGAAATAGCCCAAACCATAGCGGACTCAACTGTATTTATAAAGCATGTAAATTACGTTGCAAACGAACTGAAAACAATTGCAAGCGGTGACTTAACCACAGATGTAAAGCTTCTTTCCGATGATGACACAATGGGTATTTCACTTACAAATATGATTGATAACTTAAACAATATGTTTAACGGTATTCAAACCTCAACCGGTCAGGTTTCAACCGGTGCCAAGCAGGTTGCCGATGGTGCACAGTCGCTTGCTCAAGGCTCAACAGAGCAGGCTTCGTCAATCCAAGAGCTGTCGAGTTCAATTACGGAAATAGCAAACAAAACAAAAGAAAATGCTGAAATCGCAGGCAGGACATCAACGCTGTCGGAGACAATAAAACAAAACGCACTAAAAGGCAGTGCACAAATGGATGACATGATATCAGCAGTCAAGGAAATCAACGATGCAAGTCAATCAATCAGCATGATTATTAAGACAATAGACGATATTGCTTTCCAAACGAATATTCTTGCTTTAAATGCCGCTGTTGAAGCTGCACGTGCAGGACAGCACGGGAAAGGCTTTGCGGTGGTGGCAGAAGAGGTACGTAATCTTGCATCCAAAAGTGCCGAAGCGGCAAAGGATACAGGTGATATGATTCAAAACTCAATGGAAAAAGCCGAGCTTGGCTCTCAGATTGCCGGCGGGACAGCCGAGAGCCTCAAGGAGATTGTTTCAGGTATAAGCGAATCGAGTGAGCTTATTACAGAAATTGCAAAAGCATCCGAGGAGCAGTCACTCGGAATTTCTCAAATCAACATAGGCATTGACCAGGTGGCACAGGTTGTTCAGCAAAATTCGGCAACAGCGGAGCAGAGTGCAGCCGCTTCAGAAGAAATGAGCAGTCAGTCAACCATGCTGGAGGAGCTGATTTCGCAGTTTAAGCTGAAAAGTATAAACAACTCGGTCAATGCCTTCCTTCCTCCCAGTCAAAGTAATTACCTGCCGCCTTCGGAGGTTAACAAAAATTATCCTGATGAAATGGCTTCGGGAGAATTCGGGAAGTATTAGTTTCGTGGAATCGCTTACCGACCCCCTCGGTAGCCGATATCATCTCTTGCTCGCCGTCGTTTTGACGGCGAGCAACAAAAATAATAAAATTGAAAGTGAGAGCGATATATGCAACAAAAGGGAAGCAAAGGAAGACATTTATTAAGGTGCATTTGTTTAATTCTAACCGTTGTATTATTGATTCCCATTAGCATTCCGATACTTACATCCTTTGCTGCAATACATCAATATAAAATTCATTATGAAAGCAGAGTAGCCGACCCGAATACATCGACACCTGCTTTTATGGGTTTTTTGGATATACCAAAGCTGCATGACGGGCGTATATGGACAGATAAAAGTGTAATGGTAGATACTGATTTGAGGGCAGATGATTTTATGATATCATTATCTGCTCTGAGCCAGTCATTCTCTCTTTATGACGGCTTTGTTGTTCCCACGGATACTGTTTTTATCATTGATGTATCAGGCAGTATGTTCATGGAAAGTATTAACGGACGCCCGAGGATAGCGGTGTTGGTAGAGGCACTGAACGAAGCTATCGGAATTTTGCTTGATGCCAACTCTCAAAACAGGATTGCCGTTACAGCTTACGGCGGATTGAGCGGAGGTTTTTCAAGAGCGGAAAATGTGCTGCCTCTCGGACGCCCTGAGCTGTTAGCCGGTGCGGCTGCCTTTTTTACATATAGACCGGGTAGTCCAAATAACTATGTTGATGTTAATACAACCAACAGAATTACCGCATCGATTCTTGTTCAAGGGTCAACACCAACGCAGCGGGGGATACTGCTGGGCTCAAGGATTTTGGAAAATGCAAATGAGCTGACAATTCCCGCACTGACTCCAACAGGTGACCCCTATCTTGACCCTATTGGCAATCCGCAAATGGTGACCCGAAAGCCCAACTTTATTCTTATGACCGACGGTGAGCCGACAATGGCATGGAGTGACTATTTATTTACCACCGAGCCTACGAATATAAATCAAAACTATGGTGACGGCAGTAACGGAGAAACAGGGGTGAGTCTGCTGACCGTTTTGACTGCCGCACACAGAAAGAGGCTGGTACATCAATATTACTACGAGCTTAATCCATTGCATGATTCAACTGTGTTAAATTACAGAGGCTCCGGTGATGAGCCGCTTGGCTTTTATACAATAAGTCTTAATACAGAGCCGACACCCTTGTTAATCTCTGCCACAATGTTTCCATTTATACCGGGTAGTACAGTCACGGACGGGAATGCAGACATTGCAACACCTGCTCCAAACGGAGAAACAATTTCAGGTCCCTATCCGAGCGGTCCTCCGCTTAATGCTCCTATGGACTCAATGGGGTATCAGCTGCGGGAGCTTACCGGCACAGGCAATCTCGACTTTTTTGCTCAACGGAGACTGGTTTATCCGAATTATCAGTGGCAGCAGGTTAACATCACAAATCCGGCAAGTCTGACACAAGAGGAACTTGCTTATGCCGATGCGTTTTTTCCGGCAAGTGACCTTCAGACACTGCGGGATGCATTTGCTTCAATTGCTACCGAGCTACAAAAGGAAAGCTATTCCGGTGCAACATCCAGTGACCCCGGGGAAGAGCAGTTTGACGGGTATCTTGTGTTTTCCGATGTAATTGGCGAGTATATGGAGTTTAGAGGAATAATCGGGTTCGAGTTTGATAATGTTACTTATAACAGAGCGGGGTTTGCTCAGGCAATAGTAGATAATACAAGCGGAGCACGAACAAGGTACGAGGATATTTTATACCGCCACTTAAACTACGGGAATATGCCCGGTGATTCAGGTTATGATTCAACACGATACACCTTAAAAGCAAGAGTTGTGGAGATGATTGATTCAAACATAGTTTCCGGTTATCTGGCGGAAAACAACAGTATTAAATATTATGCCTATGGGAACAGAGACTTTGCGGGAAGCTTTTTTAATTCAAGCGGTACAAATGCAAGCAAACCAGCAGGAGCTGTTGCGACGGTTGATGTCTTTCCTATGTGGGGCTCGCTTGGCACACCGGTTCACTCAGGCGGAGCGACAGATTTAATGTATATAACCTTTCATGTTGTTACTGTGCTTGAAGATAATACCGAATTTGAAGAGGTCTTCAGTACCGACGCAGCAGGAAATCCACTTAGCAGAACACTTAAAAAAGACGACCAGATGGTTCGATGGTATATTCCGTCGGTTTTGATACCGCAGCGCAGGGTTGACAGAGACACCGGGGTTTTGTCAGGAAACACTCTTCCGATTAAAGTTTATTACAAGGTCGGGTTAAACGAACCGCTTATTGAAGCCGGAGTGTCGGCAGAGTACATAGCACAGTACGGTGTAGAAGACGATGTTTATTTCTACACAAATCATTATCCGAAAAATGTCAGCCTGTCATTTTTCCAGCCACATGTATTAAATCCATATTATCAGACAGGGCGTCCGGGGTTTAGTGACAAAGCGATTTTAAAAGCCTCAAATCCGACTGAGACAACTCCTAACGTAATATTAAACAGATTTACCTACATTCCCGGAGAAGGACGTACCGACATTCAATGGCTGGGCAATAACGGCAGAATTACCATTGATATGCCGGACAGAGAAAGAAGCCCGCAAACAGGAACATTTCACCGAACTTCACCATACATAGTTATATTAATAATCAGCGTCGGGCTTTTATCGTGTGCATTTCTTTGCATTGTATGCTTAGATAAGGAAAAGCTGCTTTGTAAAGGAAAACGCAATAAAAGAGATAAATAAAATACGGTACTTCCTAAGTAAAAAAATGGTTGCTGCTTATTATGCAACAACCATTTTTTAATAATCTGTTATAGCTTACTTTTTGAGAGCGTTTTCAAGGTCTTTTACTTTACCCTCGAGTGCCGTTACTACCTTGTGGAACTCGTCTGCTGCTTCGCCGTCAAGCTTTTCTGCTTCTGCTTTAAGCTTTGCGATTTCTGCGTTAAGTTTTGTTACCTCACCCTTTGCATCATCAATGCCCTTGCGGGTTTCATTTCTGATTGCTGTTTCTGCTCTTTCAAGTGCACCTTTTGCATCCGTAAAAATCGTGTTAATCTCTGAAGCGGCTGCGGCTTCAAGCTTTGCGATTTCGGCTTCAACCTTTGAGAGCTCTGCTTTTGCATCACTGACAAGTGCTTTTGCTTCGGTGATAACCTCTTGGCTTACTTCCTCTGCGGTGTTACATGCACTGAGAACAAGTGTAAGTGCCATTGTAAGCATCACAACGAGAATAATACTTAATCTTTTTTTGCTTTGTTTCATTGTTTTTTCATTCATCCTTTCAATATATCTGCTTTTCGTTAGGATATTACTTTCATTAATGACCTAATTATAGACACAATAAAAGCAAAACCTTGTTAATATTAGTATATTATGCACCAAAAGTCAAGTAAACAATGAAAAAATGTTTGACAATAATACATTTTTAGCTTATAATCACTTGGCTGTGTAGCGTATACAGAAGTATGCGGAGTATTTACAGTAAATACACAGGGGGTCTTATGTTAATCGACCTTCGAGAAATAATTGGTGTTCCCGGCGGGAAAGTGTCTTTTGATTTTGAGCCTGATATGTCAAATGCGGCAAGCGGTTCTATAACTAAGATAAAAAAGCCGGCGAGAGCAGCGGGAGACGTTACAAATACGGCAGGAGTGCTGACGTTTTCGGCGAATGTAGAAACAATATGTAGTTGTATCTGCGCAAGATGTCTCAAAGAGTTTGAAATCCCTGTACACAAGCATATTTCGGCAAATCTCACTGAAGGGGGAGCGGGCGAAAATCCGGATGGGTACTTCATTCAGGGAGACAAGGTCGACGCAGATGAGATAGTAGTTACCGAGTTTATACTGGATATGGATGATACAGTTTTATGCAGTGACGACTGTGCAGGATTATGCCAGCACTGCGGTAAGGATTTAAACAAAGAGTTATGTTCATGTAAAAAAGAGGTAGACCCCAGACTTGCCGTCTTAGGTCAGCTCCTTGAGAAATAGAGGTGTATTAAATGGCAGTTCCAAAAAGTAAGGTGTCAAAAGCAAGAAGAAACAAAAGACGTTCTTCTCACTGGAAGCTGGAAGCTCCCGGGCTTTCAAAGTGTACAAAATGCGGTGAGCTGAGAATGCCGCACAGAGCTTGCAAAGCATGCGGAACATATAATGGTCGCGAAGTTTCATAATAATGCCGCAAAATAAGGCGGGGATTTTCCCCGCTTTTTTACGTTCAGTTACTTATTTAGAAATAAGGATTATCTATGAATGCAGTAGTGAAATCAATAATTCCAAACAGCCCTGCATCCAAATCGAAAATAACTCATGGTGATGTGCTGCGTAAAATAAACTGTTATCAGATTACTGATGTCTTGGATTATGAGTTTTATTCATATGATAGCCGCTTATTGCTTGAGCTTGTATCTCCCGATGGGAGAGTTAAGCTTGTAAATCTACGTAAACCGGAGGGTGCGGATTTAGGTATTGAGTTTGATGATTACCTTATGGATGAAAGGAAGCACTGCGAAAATAACTGCATATTCTGCTTTATTAATCAGCTTCCCGGCGGCATGCGTGAAAGTCTGTATTACAAGGATGATGATATAAGGCTTTCTTTTTTACAAGGTAATTATATTACATTAACCAATCTGTCCCGCAGAGAGATTGAAAGAATTATCAAGCTTCGCATAAGCCCGATTAATGTATCCATACACACACTTAATCCAAAGCTGCGTTCATATATGCTGGGCGGTGAAAAAGGCGGCAAAGGGATTGATTCGTTTAAAGCACTTGCCAAAGCAGGAATTAAGCTCAACTGCCAAATCGTCTGCTGCCCCGGTGTTAATGATGGGTGGAGACTTTCAAGAACAATAGAAGGGCTCATAAGACTTGGCTCATGTATAAACAGTGTTTCAATTGTGCCCGTTGGTCTGACAAGGCACAGAGAGGGACTCGCAGAGCTGAGACCTTTTAACAGGGTAACGGCACTTCAAACAATTCGCCGAGTAGAGCATTACGGTAAAAGATGCCTAAAAAAACGCGGGTCGCGGGTATTCTTTTGTGCCGATGAGTTATATATGCTGGCAGGGCTTCGGCTTCCGGAAAATGACCATTATGAAGATTACCCGCAGCTTGAAAACGGTGTAGGTATGATGCGGCTCTTTGCAACTGAGTTTGAGATTGCACTGAAGCGGCAAAAGGTAAATCCGAAAGCAAATAAATGCTCAATTGTCACAGGTGCTCTGGCGTATAAATATTTAACAAAATTTTTAAAAACAGTGACGGAAAAATATGATAAAATCGATTGTGAGGTTTTTGCAATCCAAAACGATTTCTTCGGGGAGAGTGTCACCGTTTCAGGTCTCGTAACAGGCAGGGACATACTGACACAATTAAAAGACAAGCAACTGGGGTCAAGACTACTTATACCCAAGAACATGCTCCGAGCCGGTGAGGATGTGTTTCTGGACGATATTACTGTTTTGGAGCTTACAAATGAGCTGGGGGTACCGGTTTGTATTGTTGAGCCGGACGGAGCGGAATTATTAAATGCAGTATTGGATTTAAGGGAGAGTTAAATGCCAAGAAAACTCGTAGCAATAGTAGGCAGACCGAATGTAGGTAAATCAACATTGTTTAACAGACTCGTCGGTAAACGCTTATCAATCGTTGAGGACACACCAGGGGTTACACGTGACAGGCTTTATGCAACAACCGACTGGAACGGACGGGAGTTTGATTTAGTTGATACAGGCGGGATAGAGCCGACGGCAGACTCTGAAATGCTGGTTTTTATGCGTGAGCAGGCAATGCTGGCAATCGAGATGGCTGACGTAATTGTTTTTGTTACAGATTTTACTACGGGAGTGACTGCTGCAGATACAGATGTTGCACGTATGCTGCAAAAATCCGGAAAACCTATTTTGCTTGCAGTTAATAAAATGGATGCAACAGGACGTGAGAATCCTGATATATATGAATTTTACTCGCTTGGGTTGGGTGACCCGATATCCGTATCGGCTGCTCATGGACATGGCACAGGCGATTTATTGGATGAATGCGTTAATTTGCTGCCGACTGAAACAGACGAAGCATCGGATGAGGATGTAATAAGAGTAGCGGTAATCGGGAAGCCGAATGCCGGCAAATCATCCCTTGTAAATAAGATTCTCGGTGAGGTGCGTGTAATAGTAAGCGATAAAGCCGGCACAACAAGAGATGCGGTGGATACATCATTTGAAAATGAAAGCGGTAAATATATTTTTATAGATACAGCAGGACTCAGGCGCAAGTCGAAAATCGACAATAGGATTGAGCATTATAGTGTACTGCGGGCAAAAATGGCTATTGAACGCTCTGATGTATGTATTATAATGATTGATGCACGAGACGGTGTTACCGAGCAGGATACAAAAGTTGCGGGGCTGGCACATGAGGCGGGTAAAGCGAGTATAATTGCCGTAAACAAATGGGATTTAATTGAAAAAGAAACCGGAACAATGGAAGAAATGCGTAAGGATGTAATGCGTGATTTGAGCTACATGACATACGCACCGGTCTTGTTTATATCTGCCCTGACGGGACAGCGTGTCAGCAAGCTCTTTGAGCTTATCAACTTTGTCAACGGGCAAACAACAACAAGAATTTCAACGGGTACGCTAAACGGAGTCCTTGCCGACGCAACAGGACGTGTACAGCCGCCCACTGACAAGGGTCGAAGGCTTAAAATCTACTATATAACACAAACCGGAATAAGACCGCCTACATTTGTTTGCTTTTGCAATGACTCAAAGCTGTTTCATTTTTCATACTTGAGATATATCGAAAATCAAATCCGGGCTGTGTTCGGGCTTGAAGGCACTCCGATACGAATGATTGTAAGAGAACGGGACGATAAAAGTAACTAGGAAAGAGTTGTCGCTATGTTTTTACTACTTATATTAATTACTGCCGTGCCTGCATATATTCTTGGCAGCTTAAACGGTGCAATTATCACGTCAAAAATGCTGTATCGCAAGGATATTCGCGATTACGGGAGCGGTAATCCGGGGCTGACAAATTTTTACAGAACCTTCGGCTTGGGCGGATTTATTCTTGTGGTGCTGATTGATGTAATAAAAACTATTGCACCCGTAATGTTCGGCGGTTGGTTGTTTGCGCATTATTTTGACATGGTAATTACGGAAGTCGGACCGCTTTACAGGTTTTTTGACCTGGCTTATTTCGGACAGGTTCTGGCAGGATTTTTTGTAATGCTCGGACACTGCTTTCCGTTGTTCTACAAGTTTAGAGGCGGCAAGGGTGTAATGGCAATCGGGGCGATTGTAATTGTCGTTGATTGGAGACTTGCTCTTATATCATGGGGTGTTTTTATATTAATAACCCTATTGACACGATATGTCTCACTCGGAGCAATTTTTGGTTCCATGGCATTTTCAGCGTCAATGTTTTTATTTAATATAGGCGGAATTGCAGAGCATACGATTGTAATTATGTGTGTATTGCTGGTTGTCATCAGACACATTCCAAACATCAAGAGATTGTTTAAGGGTGAGGAATCAAAGCTCAAGCTTAAACGCAGCAAGGAGTGAGCAAAATAAAAACAACAGTTTTTGGCAGTGGCTCGTGGGGAACATCAATCGCACTTCTTTTACATGATAACGGATATGATGTTACCCTGTGGTCAAAGTATGAAGATGAAGCGAATACGCTTAGAAAAACCCGGACGAACCCTTTGCTCAGCGATGTTGTCATACCCGGGGAGGTATATATAACATCGGATATTAAAGAAGCGGTTAATGAAACAGGTGCAGCAGTAATTGCCGTGCCTTCCTTCGGACTCCGGGAAACTGCACAATCTCTAAAAGGAAAGCTTGATGATGAATGTGTAATTATATGCATGTCAAAAGGCATCGAAAAAGAAACATCAAGCCTGTTTACATCTATTCTTAGAGAGACATTCGGCGTTGCGGCATCAATTGCGGCAGTCTCGGGACCTACACATGCAGAGGAGGTCGCAAGACGGGTACCGACAGCTTGTGTTGCCGCGTCGAATGATATTTCGGTTGCAATGCGGGTGCAAAATTTGCTGATGAATGAGTACTTGCGCGTATATACTTCAACGGATATAATCGGTGTTGAGCTGGGAGCGGCACTAAAAAATGTTATTGCTCTCGGTGCGGGGATAAGTGCCGGTTTAGGCTTCGGCGATAATACACTGGCTATGCTGATAACCAGAGGACTTGCTGAAATGGCAGAGTTATGTGTAAAAATGGGTGGACGCAAGGAAACGCTCGCCGGTCTTGCCGGTCTTGGCGACTTGCTTGTCACATGCATGTCAGAGTATTCGCGAAACAGACGTGCAGGTGTTTTGATAGGTAAAGGCTTGCAAACAGGGGATGCCATGCGGGAAGTCGGAGCGGTTGTAGAAGGGTATTATGCGGCAAAAGCCGCAAAGGAGCTGTCTGAAAAAATGGATGTGGATATGCCGATTTGTTTTGAAACATACAAGGTTCTGTATGAGGATAAACCACCGAAGGTTGCACTTCGCGACCTGATGGGAAGAAGCAGAAGAAGTGAGCAAAGCACAGGCGAGGAAATATGGGTGACTTAAAGAGCTATTTAAATAGTCTGAAAAACAAGCGAGTGGCTGTTGTTGGTGCGGGTATCAGCAACACACCGCTTATTAAGCTATTGCTCGATGCAGGAATAGAGACAACAGTTTGTGATAAGCGTAAAAAAAACGAACTGGGCGAGGATGCTATACAAGAATACGAAAAGCATGGAGCTTTGCTTTGGCTTGGAGATAATTACCTTGATAATCTGACGGAGGATGTAATATTTCGTACTCCGAGTTTAATGCCGTCAAATCCGGCTCTTAGCAAGGCAATTGCAAACGGTACGATATTAACAAGTGAAATGGAAGCGTTTTTTGAAATATGTCCATGTAAGATAATTGCTGTAACAGGCAGTGACGGTAAGACAACAACGACCTCGATAATTGCCGAGATATTAAAAAATGAAGGCAGAACCGTTCATATAGGCGGGAATATCGGCACTCCGCTTTTGAGCAGAGTTGATGATATGACACCCGATGATATAGCGGTTATTGAATTATCATCATTTCAACTTATATCAATGCAAAAAAGCCCTGATATTGCAGTTGTAACTAATCTTTCGCCAAATCACCTTGATGTGCATACGGATTTAGCTGAGTATGTCGAAGCGAAGAGTAATATTTTCGTGCATCAGAACAAAAATGACAAGGTTGTTCTTAATCTTGATAACCCGGTTACCCGCAATTATGCGATAAATGCTCCCGCCGGAGAGGTTTTGTTTTTCAGCCGTTACAATAAAGTAGATAATGGAGTATATCAAAAAAACGGCATTATTTATGAGTCGCGAGGCAATAACAGAAATGAGATACTTCGTACAAATGAAATATTATTGCCGGGTGATCATAACATTGAAAATTATTTAGCAGCATTTGCGGCAGTTTTGGATTTAGCCGGATATGACTCTATGAGAAAAACGGCAAAAAGCTTTAACGGAGTTGCACATCGTATTGAGTTTGTCAGAGAGCTGCATGGAGTAAAATACTACAATGATTCGATAGCATCAAGTCCGAGTCGTGCAATTGCAGGACTTAAGGCTTTTACATCAAATGAAGGCAACTTCGTGTCAAAGGAGAAAAGAAAGCTGATACTGATTGCCGGCGGTAAGGATAAGGGAATCGACTTTGATGAGCTTGCTATTGAGACTAATGCACGTGTTAAAACCCTTGTTCTGACGGGAGCAACAGCAAACCAAATTCGAAATGCAGTTATTAATGCTCCGAACTATACTCAGGAGGGTTCAGTCAGTGATGATGTGCCTGTTATTATACACAAGGATGATTTTGAAGAAGCAGTCAAAGCAGCGGCAGAAGCAGCAAACGAGGGAGATATAGTTTTATTGTCTCCGGCATGTACGTCCTTTGACAGATTTAAGAATTTTGAAGAACGCGGAAATGTATTTAAGGAAATTGTAAATAGGTTGGTGTAGATTATGAAGCAAGATGTAAAGGAAATAATAGTTCAGTTATGCGAGATTCCGGGACCCGCGGGATTTGAAGAGAAGGTGGCATTGCATACAAAAACTCTGCTTGAGCCGTATGTGGATGAAGCTTGGATTGATGTGCCGGGAAACGTAATCGGTGTTCGTAAATGCGGTAGAGAAAATGCAAAAAAGCTGCTTTTTGATGCACATATCGATGAGATAGGTTTTGTTGTGACAGGTGTTGAAGAGGGTTTTTTACGATTCTCCAAGCTAGGAGGATTTGATGCAAGAGTTATTCCCGCAACATGCGTAACCATATGCACAGAACCTCAGATACATGGAGTGATTTCCGTTCTTCCTCCGCATATTCTTAAGAAAGAGGATACTGAAAGTAACTTTAAGCTTGAGGACTTGTTTATTGATGTAGGATTATCACATGATGAAGCAACACGGCTCATTTCACCAGGAACACACGGTGTTGTCATGGGCGGAGTGCAGAGCTTCGGAGATAATTTGATTCGCGGAAAAGCAATCGATGACAGAGCAGGTGTAGCCGCTATTATACGATGTCTGGAGCTTTTGGACGGGGTAGAGCTTGATGTTGATATTTATGTGATGGCAAGTGTTCAGGAAGAGGTTGGTTCAAGAGGCGCGGCTACGGGGACATATGCAATTTCACCGGATTATTGTGTAGTCATCGATGTTGACCATGTTAAAACACCGGATACAAAACCGTCTGAGACTATAATGGAGCTTGGTAGTGGTGTTATAGTTACACGAGGTCCGAATATGAACCCGAAGCTGACGGAGGCTGTTATTAAAGCTGCAAAAGAAAATGATGTTAAGCATCAGATTAATGTAAATGCGGAAAGTAACAGCGGAACAAATGCAAGAGCCATTCAAATATCAAAATCAGGTGTTGCAACTGCAGTGCTTGGTTTGCCGATGAAATATATGCACAGTGCAAACGAAGTGGCTTCGCTCGACGATGTAGAAAGTGCGGCAAAGCTTTTAAGCCATGTTGCCAAAGCAATGAGAGGAGGAGTGATATCATGATGATTGATAAAATGATAAGTCTCTGTGCTTTAAACGGAGTATCCGGAAGTGAAGAAGAGGTTGCGGATTATATAGCTGACTTTGCAAAAAAGCATACGGACGATGTACAAATCGATGTAATGGGCAATGTTATTGTCGGTAAAAAAGGTAATAAAACACCAACGCAAAAGCTGGTTTTATGTGCTCATATGGATGAGGTTGGCGTGATAGTAACCGGAATTACCGATGAAGGTTATTTGAGATTTGCCAAAGCGGGGAGTCTGGACGGACGTGTAATTTTAGGGAAAGCAGTCATTATCGGAAAAAATAAAGTACATGGTATTATTGGTTGTAAAGCAATACACCTTGTAAAAGTAAAGGATCGCGAAAAACCGGTTGAAGTTGAAGATATGTATATAGACATCGGTGTCGGGACTCGCAGTGAAGCCGAAAGGTTAGTTTCGCTCGGTGATGCGGGAGCATTTGACGAGGAGGCTTTGATTTTCGGTGATAATTTCATAAAAGCAAAAGCGATAGATGACAGATTCGGCTGTGCCGTTTTGATGGAGCTGATAGAATCAGAACTGCCGATTGATTGTACGTTAATTTTTACGGTTCAGGAGGAAGTAGGACTGAGGGGAGCTTATACGGCTGCTTACAGCACATCGCCTGATGTTGCGTTGATTGTTGAGGGGACAACAGCCGCCGACCTGCCGTCGGTTTCGGAAAGCAAAAAGGTTTGCAAGCTAGGCAACGGTGCAGTTTTGCCGTTTATGGACAGCGGGACGATTTACAATAAAGAAATCCATGGCATTTTAACAGGTCTTGCCGACAAAAATAACATACCATGGCAGACAAAAACATATATTGCAGGTGCAACGGACGGAGCAGTTTTTCATACAACCCGTTCCGGTATAAAAACGGCAGGGATAGCCGCTCCGATTAGAAACCTGCATTCGCCGACATGTGTCGGCAGGATATCGGATATGGAAGCAGTGCAGAAGCTGATTTGGCTTTTTCTTGAAAGAATGGGAGAATAAAGACCGTGCAAAATCATTTTCAAATATCAGATAAAATCATCAAGCTCTCAGAGTCTGTGATGTCTGATATTGCCCCACAGCTTCATGCAATAGACGCAATAGCACAGACAAACACCGAAAAGGTTTTGGCTGCGTTTCAGCGTTTTCGCATATCCGATACATGTTTTGCAGGTTCTACAGGCTATGGATATAATGACAAGGGTCGGGAAACGATGGATTTATTGCTTGCCGATATAATGGGGACACCTTGTGCACTTGTCAGAACAGGATTTGTCAGCGGCACTCACGCAATAACCGCTGCTCTTTTTGCGGCACTTAAGCCCGGGCAGACACTTTTGTCTGCGACAGGACTGCCGTATGATACCTTGCACGGCGTAATCGGAATAAGCGGTGGCTTTAAAGGCTCACTTAAGGATTACGGCATTTCATATCTGCAAGTGGAGCTTAAAAACGACGGTTCGCCCGATATCGATACTATTGTTGAAGCGGTTAAGAGCGGTAATGTAGGTGCCGTTATGATTCAACGCTCAAGAGGATACAGCTCCCGGCGTGCAATTACCGTAAATGAAATCGGGAAAATATGTGAAGGTGTGCATAGTATTGACAAGAGAGTTAATATTTTTGTTGATAACTGCTATGGTGAGTTTACAGAAACTATTGAACCGGGAAATGTCGGAGCTGATTTACTTGCAGGGTCGCTTATTAAAGGACCCGGAGGAGGAATCGCACCAAGAGGCGGATATGTTGCCGGCAGAGATGACCTTGTTGAAGCGGCTGCATATAGACTGACATCCCCCGGTATCGGGGGCGACTGCGGAGCAAATCCGGAAGGGCATAGGCTATATTATCAGGGTCTGTTTCTTGCTCCGCACACGGTTGCACAGGCATTAAAAACAGCCGTGTTTTGTGCACGACTGTTTGAACTGATGGGGTATATTACATATCCCGGATATAAAGATTTTCGCTCTGATATTGTTCAGGTTGTACAGTTTGATTCACCGGAGCTTCTGGACAGATTCTGTAACGGTATCCAAAAAGCAGCACCTGTTGATTCCTTTGCCGCACCGATACCGTCGGAAATGCCGGGTTATGATTATCCTGTTATCATGGCGGCAGGGACATTTATCCAGGGAGCGACCATAGAACTGTCGGCGGACGGACCCTTGCGTGAGCCGTACAGTGCATATATTCAGGGTGGTTTAACATTTGAATCCGGAAAAATAGGGATAATGATTGCCGCACAGGCATTGCAGGATGGCAAGCAGTAGGCTGCTATATGCTTCTTAAAACATCCAGAACCTTGTCGAAATCGAGCGGTTTGCTGAGATGTCCGTCCATACCTGCGTCCATGCAGGCATTGATATCATCCCGAAATACGTTTGCGGTCATTGCATAGATTGGAAGTCTTCCGCGATTTCTCTCGGAGAGCTCCCGTATCAGCTTTGTAGCCTCAAGACCGCCCATATGCGGCATTTGTAAATCCATGAATACAATGTCGTATTTTTCATAATCGGCAGCAATCATATTAACAGCTTCGATACCATTTTCAGCACAATCAATGTTTATTTCGGTATCCTCTAAAAGTGCTATCAGGATTTCACGATTAATCTCAATATCCTCGACAACCAATAAGTTTATTCCGGCAAATGAGCCTTGAAGAGCAGTAAATGTATTTTCACCCTTGCTCGATTTGGCATTTTTTCCTTTTGCAGCGGTGTTTTTACCGATTTTTGCCTCTACCGAAAATGATATTTTAGTGCCCTTATCAGGTACAGAATCCATCCATATTTCGCCATCCATAAGCTCAACGATACGCTTAGTAATGGAAAGCCCCAAGCCTGTTCCGCCGTACTCTCGGCTGGTGCCCTTGTCAATTTGCTCAAATGCTTCAAAGAGTCTTTCCTGCTGCTCCAGGGATACACCTATTCCGTTATCCATTACTTCAAAATGAAGCAGGCACTTTGACTTTGTCATATTTTCCAGAGTAACACTTAATTTTATCTTTCCGCCGACATGTGTAAATTTAACAGCGTTTGAAAGCAGGTTTGCAATTACCTGTGCCAGCCGCTGCTCATCACTGACCAGAAACTCCGGGATTTTTTTATCCAGGCTGACAGTTATTGTCTGCTTTTTTTCATCGGCACGAAAATGTATAACACTTATAACCTTATCAATCATTTGCTTGAACTTAAATTCAATAGGGAACAGCTCAAGCTTATCGGCTTCAATTTTAGCCATATCGAGAATATCATTCACAACACCGAGTAAATGTGCGGAAGCATCACCGATTTTATTGAGAGCATGTGCTTTTTTATTCAAATCATCGGTATTTTTCCCGATTAGCGTCATACCGATAATCGCATTAAGCGGTGTTCGCATTTCATGGCTCATATTTGCAAGGAAATCGCTTTTAGCCTGACTTGCCGCTTGTGCCTGCTCTCTGGTTGCAGTAATTTCAGTTACATCGACTGAATGCTGTAAATGAACAACACTGCCATCCACCCATTTAATAAGTCTGTCTGTATTGCGGTATGTACGCTTTGTTAAGGTGCTGTTTTCTTCCCATACAATAATTGAATCGGGGTCATTTTCTAGTCTGTGACACGGGCAGAACTCACAGAGCTCACTGAGCCCTTCCTGAAACACCTCATAACAACGCAATCCTATTCCGCTTCCTTTAATACCGTAATGCTCTTTCATCAAATCGTTAATAAAAAGAATTTCTCCGGTTTTGGGGACAGTGGCATAAATCATAGCATCAATGCCGTTAAGAATGCTCTCAAGTGCATTTAGGGTTTTGCTGTTCATTTTGTAGATATCACTTATCTTATTAAGTGTCCTAACTACATTTAATTGATTGTTTACTCTGATTTTTACTATTGAAGGGTTAAACGGCTTGGTGATATAGTCTGCGGCACCCAGCTCAAAGCCTTTCATTTCTGCATCCTCATCATCGAGACCGGTAATGAAAATAACAGGAATATCGCGTGTTTTTTTCGATTTTTTTAATTCTGCTATTATCTCAAAACCATCCTTATCGGGCATAAGAATATCTAGTAAAATAATATCCGGTATTACCTCATGTGCTTTATCGACAGCTTCCAGGCTGTTTAAAACCGCACATATGGAATAATCGGATTTTAGAATTTTTGTCAGAGCCATGATATTGCTCGGCTCATCGTCAACTATCAGAACACTGTACTTCTCAACTTCACCCATATGATAAATAACCTTTTCAAATGCAATAAATAAGTTTCACCTATCAATCAGAATGCACTATATTGTCGCTAATGTCAATATGTTGGTGCAAAGAATAATATTACTTATGTGAAATGTCAGAACATGATTCCATTCTAACCAAAACCTTGTTATAATACTCATCATAATAAAAAATATCGGAGGTTTGCAAATGTATTTAAAAGCTGAAAATAAAATGTGGATTGCAACGGGGAAAGAGCCTATTTATATGAATCCGAAAATGGTCAACAGGCATGGGTTGATTGCAGGAGCTACCGGTACGGGTAAAACCGTGTCCATTAGGGTGCTTGCCGAAACCTTCAGCGATATGGGTGTTCCCGTGTTTTTAGCCGATATCAAGGGTGATGTATCCGGAATGTGCAAAGCCGGTGAACCTAACAAGCATGTTGATGAACGGGTTGAGAGCATGAAAATTCCTGATTTCTCGTACGCTGCGTACCCTGTTCGTTTCTTTGACGTATTCGGGAAAAAGGGGATTCCAGTACGCACAACAATATCAGATATGGGACCCATTTTAATTGCACGTATTCTCGACCTCAATGATACACAAGAAGGTGTATTGCAGATTATCTTTAAAATTGCAGACGACAATGGCTACCTGCTTATTGATTTAAAAGATTTGCGGGCAATGGTGCAGCATGTAGGTGATCATGCAAAGGATTATACATCTGCATATGGAAACATATCCGCACAAAGCGTCGGGACGATTCAAAGAAATCTGCTTACGCTTGAGGCAAACGGCGGAGATGTATTTTTCGGCGAGCCGGAGCTTGATTTGCATGATTGGCTTGTCTGTGATGAGTCAGGTCGCGGTTATATTAATCTTCTCGATTGTGTTACGCTTATTCAAAGCCCGCTGCTCTATTCAACATTTTTGCTGTGGATGCTTTCGACGTTGTATGAAATGATGCCTGAAGCGGGAGATTTGGAAAAACCAAAAATGGTGTTTTTCTTTGACGAAGCACATCTTTTATTTACGGATGCACCAAAAGCACTGTTGCAGAAAATTGAGCAGGTGGCAAGACTAATAAGGTCAAAAGGGATTGGAATCTATTTCATAACACAATCACCGTCGGACATTCCCGACAATGTTCTCTCGCAGCTCGGTAATAAAGTACAGCATGCACTTCGTGCATATACACCAAAGGATCAAAAAGCTGTTAAAGCAGCGGCAGCTTCATTTAGAGCAAATCCTGATTTTGACTGTGAAACTGCACTCGGCGAGCTTTCAACGGGAGAAGCGCTTATTTCAATGCTGGATGAAAATGGTGCACCTTCAATTGTTGAGAGAGCATTTATGCTTCCGCCGAGAAGCTTTTTAGGAGTAGCGGAGCAGGAGTTGATTGATAGACTGACACAGAGCTGCCCGCTCTACTCAAAGTATCACGATTCTATTGACCGTGAATCAGCATTTGAGAAGCTTCAACATGAAGATGAAAGCGAACAGCAAAAGCATGAGCAGGAAGCTCTTGCAGCACAGCAGCAGCAAGCTCAGGCGGCACAAGCAAAGGAGTATGAGCAGCAGCAAAGACAGCAACAACAACAGCAAAGACAGCAGCAATCACGCAGCGGCTCCGGCTCAAGAGGACGCTCCGGAAGTGCAACCTCGGGGCTTATGAACAGCGTGCTCAAGAGTGCACTCGGACAGGTCGGCAGAGAAGTTAGCAGAGACCTGGTTAGAGGGTTCTTAGGGAACTTAAAAAAGTAAGCAGATAATTATTAGAGGAGCATGTTTAAATGCTGAAACCTATGTATGACTACGGGATAGGACATACACCGCTTTATGAGTTACCTTCGATTAACGGCAATAAGCTGTTCATAAAAATGGAATCCCAAAACTTTTTGGGAAGTATTAAATCCAGAACAGGATATGCTTTGGTTGACGGACTGACTGTGCCTCAGGAATGCACTATAATTGAAACATCATCCGGCAATCTGGGATTGGCTCTTGACTTCTTTTGCAAGGAAACAGGCAGACCGTTTTTCTGCCTGCTTGATGAGACGATAGTTCCCATTAAGCTAAATTACCTAAAATCCCGAGGTGTAAACTGTGAGATAGTTCCTACAGAACCGGGTCTGGACGCACGTACATCAAGAATGAAGCGTGCTGATGCTTTAGTATCGGCAGGAACGCATCATTGGGTAAATCAATGTGACAATGATGATGGTGTTAATGTTCATAAGGAAACAACAGCCGATGAAATATTTGAGCAGACCTCAGGCAAGGTAACAAGTGTATTTTGTGCAATCGGTTCGGGTGGAACAATCTGCGGTGTCGGAGAATACTTCAAAAGCATAAGTAATAAGGTTAAAGTGATAGGCGTAGAGCAGTACGGCTCGACGATTTTTGGTAAAGCTGAAGGCACATATATTTCCTCCGGAGCGGGATTACGTGGAAAACCCGGGAATATTACCAGACATGCCGATGTGATTAACAGCTCATATACGATAAATGATGAAGATTCAGTGCGACTGTTCAGAGTTTTGAACAATCAACTGAAAATCAATGCAGGCATATCCGCAGGAATGGCTTATGCCGCTGCAATACAATACTGCGAGACCGTACAGGATGAAACAATCGTAATAATTGCTGCGGATGGAGCGGAATACTACATTGAATATTTATAGTTAGTGGTTAGGGGGAGAGAGGAATGAAATTCATCGAATGAATAACGAGAATTTTGGAGTTCATTATTATTCAGAGCACATGCAAAAGAAAATGAAAATGATTGCTGCAGCTAAAGCTGCAATAATCGAAGCACCGTCAGGGTACGGAAAAACAACGGCAATGCGGGATTTTATTAAAGACCTTGTATCTAAGGACGATGATGTTAAGTGGTTCACGGCTGTTGATGAAGAGGCACCGTCAGTGCTTTACCGAAGATTCTGCCGTGAGATTGGGAAAATTGACGAAGCTGCCGGTGAGCGTCTGCTTAAAATTGACTTCCCGAATGCGTTTACAATAGGAGAGGTTTGTGATGCTCTTCGAACTATCAGATGTAAAGGGAAAACATGGCTGATAATCGATGATTTTCAGTTTCTGTTTGCAATTTTGCCGTCATCTTTTTTATCTGCATTACTTGATAACGGCAGAGATGACTTGCGAATTATTATTGTTACGCAATTATTGGGGCAGGACTTTCAAAGAACAGTCCTGCGGCTTGGCATTCCTTATGTCTCTGTTTCCGATTTACAATGGAACGCAAAGGATATCCGCAGTTATTTTGAGCTGGTAGGAATTGAAATATCAACAGCCACCGCTGATGAAGCCTATAAACTAACAAGCGGGTGGGTCATTGCCGTACATCTGCAGTTGTGCTCATATTATGAAATGGGAGCATTTTCAGATGAAGCCGTATTACAGCTAATGGAGCATCTTATATGGGATAAAATGACATTCGAACAGCAGCAGTTCTTTATGAGATTGTCTGTGTTTGAATCTTGTACAATAAAGCGGCTGTGCAGGGTTTTAGGCTGTGATACATTACCTGAATACGCGGCAAGCAGCATATCAATTCCGTTTATCCGTTATATTCCGGAAAATGGCATGTGTGTACCGCATACAATCTTGCGTGAAATGGTGTGCATTAAACGTAATGAGCAGGGTGAAAGCTTTGAAAATGAGTGTTTACTTAAGGCCGGTGACGTATGTTGTGATGATGGTGAATATGCGGAAGCGGTTTTATTCTATTCTCAGATAAAAGCATACGCTCGTATTCTCTCGCTTGATCTTTCACAGCTTATATGTGCAGAAATCGGAGACAGGACTTTTAATGATATAGCATTGGAAATCGCACTTAGCTGCTCCGAGGAAATGAAAAGAGAATATCCTCACTCTATGCTTTGTATTGCGTGGGCTGTCAGATTTCTAGAAAAAGAAGAGGAGTTTCGCAGGCTAATGGAAGAGCTTGATAATCTGCTGCCGGAAAGCGGATGCTTGCGAGCGGAATGGCTTTTATTATCGGTATATCTGTATTATCCGCACTTAGAGAAAATGCTTTCTGCGGTACAAAAAGCAGCAGCCATGTTTGACGGGGAAATCTCAAGCGTAATATTGCCTGAGGTGCCGTGGGCGTTTTACGAATACATGCAGCTTGCAGCATTTCATATCAATGTCGGTGCGGCTGATGAGGAAGCGGATTTGTTGGAGAAGTTCATTGGTGTATATTCCGAGCTGACCGGCGGACATGGAGTGGGAGCCGCTGCGTTGTATCGTGCCGAGCTTGCTTTTTTCAGATGTGAAACAGCACAGGCGGAGATATTTGCTTATAAAGCTGTTACTCTTTCCGAAAGCAAGCACCAGAAAATTATCCACATAGGTGCAGTGCGGCTGCTTGCCGTTATTTCTTTGTTGAAATCTGACTTTGGTGGCTGGCAGCGTATTGTCAACGATGTTGAACACGCAGCACTTGGCTCTACGCAAAACACCTCAGTATTCAGAAAAATGCTTGATATTGTTCACGGTGCACTGATGGCTCAATTAAGAGAATACGAGCGTATTGCCGACTGGCTGAAAAACTCCGAGTTTTTATCAATGCAGCTGCCCGCATCGATTTATATAAAAGCTGTTGAAATTCACGGATATTACTTAATGGGAAAAGGGGAGCACGCACAACTGATAGGTTTTTTGCAAGCTACTCCTCTTGAGAGGTATACTCCGTTTCCCGAGCATTTTCATTTCTTTACGATTGCAGTCGGCTACTCGTCAATAGGCGATAGAGCACAAGCCATCTCGTGTATAGAGCACTCTGCGGGCAAATCTCTGCCTGACAATATGCTTCATTGCTTTGTAGGATTCTCACGGTTGCTAAACGGTCTTTCCGATGAATTAATTGAAAAAAGCTTCCCTGAATTTATGGTATTATTTAAGGAATATAAAGAACGCTACTACTCAGGCTGGTTCGTATTGTACAATTCATTGGCAGAAAACGAGCTCCCGGGTATATTGACCGAGCGTGAAAGAGAAATAGCGGGACTTGCGGCAGAAGGCTTGCGTAACAACGAAATAGCGGAAAAGCTCTTTGTAAGCGAACACACAGTAAGAGCACATCTGCGTTCAATATATCAAAAGCTGGACATTGACCGCAGAGCCAAATTAGTTCAAGTGCTAAAATAAACTGCTCAGGATGTGAGATTATCTTAGCCGGAACGTAGCAGCGAAGGAGACAAAAATGAAATCAAAAATTAATATTGCTATTATCGGAACCGGAGATATTTCCAAAAAGCTTGCGGATGCACTGTGCGGATGTGAAAGCGTGGAGTTAGCGGCAGTGTATTCTCGCACCAAAGAGAAAGCCGAAGCATTTGCAAGTGAGTTTAATATCTCAGAAATTTTTACAAATCTTGAAGAACTCGCAAGGTCACCGTTTATCGACGCTGTTTATATCGCTTCGCCAAACTCTTGTCATTATCAGCACAGTATGCTGATGATGCAAAACAGAAAGCATGTTCTTTGCGAAAAACCGATAGCCACATGTGCCGATGAGTTTTTAAAAATGCTAAAGGCTGCCGAAGATAATAATGTTGTTTTACTTGAAGCAACACGTTTTTACCATGCACCCGGACTTAAAAAGTTAAAAGAGCTTTTGTCGAAAATCAGTCCCGTGAGACGTGCATCGTTGTTGTTTAACCAATACTCCTCAAAATATGATGCTTTGAAAAATGGAGAGACACCTAATATTTTCAACAAAGAGTTTGCTGGTGGGGCACTTATGGATTTAGGAGTGTATTGTGTTGAGCTGATGGTGGCATTGTTTGGCGAGCCAAATGAGGTTATTTCCTCGCACATTCTATTAAATACAGGGGTTGACGGACAAGGTGCAGTTATTGCAAAGTACGATGGATTTCTCGCTGAGTTAAGTTACTCAAAAATAAGCCATGCCGCTACTCCGTGTGTAATCCAAGGTGAAAAGGGCAGCTTGTTATTTATAAAAGCATCTATTATAGATAAAATTGACGTAATAATGAGAAACGGCGAGACTGAACAGCTTATATGCTATACTGATGAAAACGATATGATATTTGAGCTACAAGCATTTGCCGAGATAATAAATGAACCGCAAAAAGCAGAGCAGTATAATAATTACACAATGGAAGCTCAGAAAATAATGGATGAAATAAAGCAACAGATGATTTAATTGGAATTACAAATAATACAAATTAAGTCATCGGACAGTATTTTCTTGTACACGGTGCATAATTATGATATGGTTATGCACAGAAGTTTAAGCAGCGATTTATATTAGGGGGAGTATACAATGAAAAACATGAAAGTTAAAGCAAAAATACTGACTGTATTTATCGGGTCAATCTTGGTAGTTGCCGGAGTTGCTTTAGCAGCTTTGCTAATTTACGGCGGCATGCTCGATACTATCAGCAGTCATACATCTTCGGAGAGAGAGGTACTCTATGCTGCCATAGCAGAAGTCGAAAGTACAAGAGGCACAATGATAATAACACTGTTTATTTTGCTGGTTACTGTTTTAGTTATCGCTGTTTTTATTGGTCTATATGTTTCCAACCTTGTCAGCAGACCTATCATTGCACTTGCTTCATTTATGAGCAGAGCAGGTACAACCGGTGACATCACAGCAACGGATGAAGAAGAAAAATCATTGAATAAATATATGGAATTAAAAGATGAAACAGGACAGTTAATGAGAGGCTGTGGTGCGTTCATCGACCATATATTAAGCATTTCAGGGAGTTTAGAAACTATCGCCGGAGGTGATTTGTCCGCTGATATCGAGTTGCTATCAGGTTCCGATACTATGGGTATAGCATTACAAAAAACAACAGACAGTCTTAATAGAATGTTTAGTGATATTAATGCATCTACTGCTCAAGTTTCACATGGTTCAAAGCAAATTGCCGATGGAGCACAGTCTCTAGCCCAAGGCTCTACCCAGCAGGCTGCTTCTGTAGAAGAGTTATCCGCAACAATTTCTGAAATAGCGGTAAAAACAAAGGATAGTGCAGAAAAAGCGGAAAACGCAGCTGTTCTTGCAAGTTCAATCATGCAAAATGCCGAAAAAGGCAGCAATCAAATGAATGAAATGACAAATGCAGTTAAAGAAATTAACCAGGCAAGTCAAAGCATAAGCAAGGTTATCAAAGTCATTGATGACATTGCTTTCCAAACAAATATTCTTGCATTGAATGCTGCAGTTGAAGCTGCAAGAGCGGGGCAACACGGTAAAGGCTTTGCGGTTGTTGCTGAAGAAGTGCGCGCACTTGCAGGAAAGAGTGCAGAAGCTGCAAAGGATACCGGAGGACTTATTGCCAACTCGATGGAAAAGGCAGAGCTTGGTGCCAGGATTGCCGACAGCACCGCTGAGAGCTTATCGGAAATCGTGTCCGGCATCAATGAAAGCAACCAGCTAATTGCTGAGATTGCCAAATCCTCCGAGGAACAATCTGTTGGTATTTCGCAAATCAATAACGGCATAGACCAGGTTGCACAGGTCGTCCAGCAAAATAGTGCAATCGCTGAGGAAAGTGCCGCCGCATCAGAAGAAATGAGCAGTCAATCGGCTAATCTTGAAGAACTGATATTGCAATTTAAATTAAAGAACAACAGCCCAATGATGAGCTTACAAGCGAAAAATAACTAGCTGTAAGCCTGTCTTATTCGTCGCCTTCGAAGTTTTCCTCGTCGGTGTCTACTTCGTCGATTTCGAGTTCTATGACTTTGCTGCAGGCGGGGCAGGTGACGGATTCGTTTGCTATGTCGTCTTCGTCGAGTTCAATTTCTGCGTTGCAGTCGGGGCAGGTTATGTCGATTGTGAACTCCACATCTCCGCTTGAACACATACCGCATCCATAGTCATCTTCGTCGTAGTCTTCATCGTCGAAATCCTCATCGTCGAAGTCGAAATCGAAATCCTCATCGTCATAATCATCATAATCATCGTCCAGAAGGAAATCCTCAACCTCTGCCAAATCGTCGGAGATTGCGTCGAGCTCTTCACCGATGTCCAGTGCATTTTCGTTGAGTTCTTCGATTTCATCAGCAACATCATGAAGGGTATCGATGATAGCAGCGAACACTTTTCCATGCTCTGTTGCATCAATGTTCATCCCTTCGGCTAACCCTTCCAGATATGCAACTTTTTCTTTAATCGTCATAATAAAATTAATTCCTTTCAGTTAATAAACCTTACTTGCTTATTAGCCTTTAGTACGTTCCATATACTCGCCCGATCTTGTATCTATGCGGATTTTTTCGCCTTGGTCAATAAACAACGGTACCTTAACCTCGGCTCCGGTTTCTACTGTTGCAGGCTTGAGTACGTTTGTTGCCGTGTCGCCTTTGAACCCCGGGTCTGTAGCAGTTACAACAAGGTCGACAAAATTCGGCGGGTCTACGTTATAGACCTTGCCTTTGTAAGAATGTACATTACATTGCATATTCTCCTTAACAAACCTGAAGCTGTCGCTTAATATTTCCTTATTAACCGGCTCCAGCTCATATGTTTCCTGATCCATGAAGTAGAATAAATCACCGTCATTATAACTGTACTCCATGTCACGACGCTCAACAAAAGCGTTTTCAAACTTGTCTGATGGGTTAAAGGAGTTTTCGATAACAGCTCCCGTTATAACATTCCTCAACTTTGTGCGAACGAATGCAGCACCCTTTCCAGGCTTAACATGTTGGAATTCAACAACCTGCATAACCTTTCCATCCCATTCGAATGTTACCCCATTCTTAAAATCTCCGGCTGATATCACTGGCATTCCTCCTTCTTTCACTGTTTCTCAGTGTACCTTACTTTTACTGTTTTAGCAAGAAAATAATGGATACCTGTTATAGAATAGTGAGGTTTTTCGGCAGTTTTGTGATGTTCTCCGAACCATCCTCCGTAACGTATATTGTATCTTCAATTCGCACACCGTAGCGACCCGGCAGATATATGCCAGGTTCGGCTGACATGACTGCTCCGGCGGGGATTACATCTGTTGATGATTGAGATGCACTGAGCGATTCATGTACTTCCAATCCGAGCGAATGCCCGAAGCCATGCCCGAAGAAATCACCATAACCGGCATCTTCTATGACTATACGCGCGGCGGTATCAACGTCAACACCCTTTACGCCGCAGCGAACAGCGTTTATGCCGGCTTCCTGTGCCTTTAAGACCACGTTATATATATTAACCATTTCATCATCGGGTTTTCCTATACATAAGGTTCTGGTTGTATCACTACACCAACCCTCAAGCTTTAATCCGAAATCAATCGTTAAAAACCCGTTGCTTATTTTCTCATTTCCAGGGACACCATGAGGTCGGCTTGAGTTAGGTCCTGAAACAACTATCGGGTCAAATGCCTTGTCATCTGCACCGTTTTTTAGTGACCGATAAATTATCTCTGCCGCCAACTCTTTTTCAGTCATATCCGTGCTTATAATCGGCAAAATCTCTCCAAACACTTTTTCTGCAATACGCTGAACACGAATCATTTTATCAAGGTCGTCGCGAGACTTGATTTTTCGCAAATCCTGAATCAGATTTTGTGCGGGAATCATGTCTATACCAAGCTTTTCATCCCAATCATTTTTGCATGAGTAGGATAAATGACCATCCTCGAAACCAATTGATGTGATGTTATTTTCATCTACAACTGCTTTAACACAGTCAGCTATCTTCTCATCCTTGGTAACAAGGTTTACGTTTACATCACGGATTGCATTTTCGGCTGCTTCAATATATCGGGAATCAGTAAAATACCATGCCTTATCCTCGGTTACAAGCAAAACTCCTGCACTGGACGAAAAACCCGTTGCAAACAGCCTGTTTATTTGGTTTAAGATTAACATAGCATTGCATTTATACTCAGGCATTACTTGTCTGATTCTCTGAATGTTGCTCATATTATGACACATCGCTTTCTTCAATAAAATAACTCATCCCAATAACTACATATGAATATTGAATTAGCCAAGCTTGTTTTTACACATCATACGGAACGGCACCTCGATATAATATCGCAGTGCAAAAAATGGATTTGTAAAACGTCTTGGTCGTACTATGATAGAAATAACTCCGGCGCGGTTTGCGGCGAGTGTATCTGTAATTATCTGATCGCCTGCAAGTGCTGAAACTTCTGAATCAAATCCGGCTTTCTCCATTGCGTCGTGCAGGCTTTTTGGCGAGGGCTTGCCGGACTGCATAATAAAATCGGCTCCGATTGACTCCGAGTGTGAGCTGACACGTTTATGCCGTGTGCTGTTGGAAATAATAAAAAGTTCAATACCGCTGCTCTTAATATCATCAATCCAAACGGATACCTCATCGGACAACACATGCTCATCGTATGCTGCTACCGTGTTGTCCAAATCCAGCATTAGAAATTTTATTCCGAGTTTTTCAAGAAAACTTGTTTTTACATCGGTAATATCACGAAATGAATAGTTTGGTATTAGAGAGAACTTTTTTTTAGTCATACAGCGGATATTTCTCGCACATTTTGCTTACTTCATCACGTATATAATCTGCTTTTGCATCATAATCGGTTGCTGTAAGATAGAATAACTTAGCGATTTTCTTCATTTCCTCTTCGCCAAAGCCCCGAGTTGTGACAGCAGGAGTACCGACACGCAGTCCGCTTGTAACCAGTGCGGATTCAGGGTCGTTTGGAATCTTGTTTTTATTTGTTGTAATGTGTACGGAATCAAGGTGCTCTTCCATGTATTTGCCGGTTTTATTAAACTTGCGTAAATCGACAAGCATAAGGTGATTATCAGTGCCGCCTGAGACAAGGTCGAATCCGCGATTAATGAATTCACTCGCCAGCACTTTTGCATTCTTCATTGTTCTAAGCTGATAATCCTTAAACTCAGGCTTTAACGCTTCACCCAATGCGACAGCTTTTGCAGCTATTACATGCATTAAAGGACCGCCTTGAGCTCCGGGGAATACTGCGGAGTTTATTTTTTTTGCAATTGCTTCATCATTTGTCATGATTATTCCGCCGCGAGGTCCGCGAAGAGTTTTATGAGTTGTGCTTGTCACGATATCGGCATACGGTACGGGGTCAGGGTGTTCTCCGACAGCGACAAGTCCTGCAATATGTGCCATATCAACAAGCAGATATGCACCGACTTCTTTAGCGATTTCAGAAAACTTTTTAAAATCAATACTTCTGGGATATGCCGACGCACCGGCAATAATCATTTTCGGTCTGCATTCCTTTGCGGTTTTAAGTACCTCGTCATAATCAATAACATTTGTATCAGGAGTAATTCCATAAGCAAAGACCTTGTAATATTTACCTGAAAAGTTTGCAGGATGTCCGTGTGTAAGGTGTCCGCCATGGTCGAGGTTCATGCCGAGTATTGTATCGCCGGGCTGGCATAATACCATAAATGCCTCGAGGTTAGCAGAAGCACCGGAATGCGGCTGAACATTTACGAAATTTGCACCAAAAAGTTTCTTTGCACGCTCAATTGCAAGAGTCTCGGCAACATCAACCTCTTCACAACCGCCGTAGTAGCGTTTGCCGGGATAACCCTCTGCATATTTATTAGTCAAAACCGAGCCTTGTGCAAGCATAACAGCTTCACTTACAATATTCTCGGATGCAATCAGCTCGATATTCCTGCGTTGACGTATAAACTCCTTCTCGATGGATTCACCGACCTCCGGGTCATACTTTGATATAAACGACATATTTTCTCTAAGCACTGAAATTCCTCCTAGTGTTAATTATTTTTTACCATTATAACAAGATTTCTGATAGAATGGAATCATAAATACTTAAAATTTTTGAGGTGCTTTTAATGCTTAAAAAAGCTGATGTTCTTAAATTGATACAACTACTGGAGGAAGCTTATCCCGAGCCTATTTGTGCACTTGAGTTTAAAAAGGACTACGAATTGCTGTTTGCTGCACGACTTGCGGCACAATGCACCGATGCACGTGTAAATACTGTAACACCGGTGTTATTTAAGCGGTATCCGACCCTGAAAGCACTTGCAGGTGCTGATATAAAAGAGCTTGAGGAGATAGTACATCCTTGTGGGTTTTACAGAGTTAAAGCAAGAGATATTATAGCCGCTTCGGCAATGCTTGTTGGTGTATTTTACGGCAAGGTACCTGACACAATGGAGGAGTTGTTGAGATTACCGGGTGTGGGCAGGAAGACAGCAAATCTTATCCTCGGAGATGTATTCAAAAAGCCGGCGGTTGTGGTTGATACGCATTGTATAAGACTGACAAACAGAATCGGTTTAGTTAATGTAAAGGACCCCGTTAAGATAGAGACGGCTTTAAGAGAAATACTGCCGCCTGAAAAGTCATCCGACTTTTGCCACCGCCTTGTTCTACACGGAAGAGCAGTATGCACAGCAAGAAACCCGAAATGCAGCATATGCACGATTGCCGGGTTGTGTAAATATGCAAAGGTGCCGGGAGAACCGTCCCAATGACACCAGTTGCAACTCCGCTTTTGTGGGAAAACTTTTTAACACAAAAGCAAAGAAACAGAACTATCCCCGATATTTTATACCAAAAATATTAACTGTATTTTAAGTATGATATATTGATGTTTAGTAGCATTTATGTTATTACGGTGAAATGCCGGAGAAAGCAAAACACGTCGTTAATGCTGCAAGAGAAGAAAAGTTGTTAAGGTCTTTGCAGCTGTCTGTTGATGATGAGAATACTGTCAGATATAATGCCGACAAAAATA
>Ga0123356_10000667_pt1 | contig 37889 bp, 42 predicted proteins | sample TergutEmb28metaG_2_FD_92546 | JGI IMG/M metagenome (GOLD analysis project Ga0123356, IMG submission 92546) | Embiratermes neotenicus P3 segment gut microbial communities from Petit-Saut dam, French Guiana - Emb289 P3 | ecosystem: Host-associated > Arthropoda: Insects > Digestive system > Gut ...
ACCCGCTTTCACTTCTCCGAAGTGTCGGGAGAACCCGAACCCCTGCTACTGTTGCGATTCCGCACTTTTATTTCTTCTCTTTTTCAGTTTTGAGAAGTAATCAAGCGGAATAATTTCCTCACCACGATTTATATAAATCGTCAGCAGTTTCATAATCACGGCGGGTTCGACACCGTAAAAATAAATCGAAGCGTTTTCGTCACCCTCGTAGTTGAAAACTCTGCTGTGCGTGAGGATTTTTTCTTTCAGACGGATAGCCTGTTTACTCTGTGTAGTTTCACCGATTATTTTCTCACTTGCGATAAAAAAATCGAGTGCAGTCATCAGCGTATTAAATAATTCGTGCGGGAGATATAATTCTGTGTCGGGTTTATTCCTCGTCATTTTCTGTGTCATTTTCGTCACCTCCCTCCGTCAAAATACCACCCTGCATTTCTGCGGGTGGTGGTGCAAGTTTTATTTCGGGGAATGTGATTTTATCCATGTATTTCTCATATTCCGTTTCCGACATTCCCGAAATATGCGGGGCTATTTTTTCGAGATACACACCCCGATTAAACAGCCGTTGCTTTTTAGCTTTTTCGGCTTCTGCCTTTTGCTTTTGAAGAAGTTTCCTCTGCTCGTTTTTTAGTTTCTGCATTTGCTCGTTCTTGTCAATGATTTGTTGCTCTAATGATTTTGCCATAGTAATGTCCTCACTTTCTTAAATATGATTTTTGTTGTATTTGTTGTAATAGAAAAGCGGCTCACGATTTTTACAAATCATAATCCAATCCTTTTGTGCCGACTTTTTATTGCAACCTTTCCGTTTCTTTGCCGTCACGCATTTATAATAGCGATGGACTTTCATCGTGCGACTTGTACCGCTTTCCCCAACCATAAACGCTCCACATTTTCCGCATAAAAGCTTAGTTGTTAGAAGATAGTCGTCCTCTGCTTTAAACCGAGCAGGGGCTTTTTTATTTTTTGCCATTTGTTCCTGTACTTGTTCAAATAAATCAAGCGGAACTAACTGCGGAACACCGCCGGGAATAATATGTGTGCTGTATTTATATTCCCCGATGTACACACGATTTTTGAACATTCTTTGAACTGCATCTATACGAAGTGTGCCGCCTCGACAATGCCTAACACCTTTATCGGCGAGGAATTTTACAATATTAACTATTTTATCACCCTCGCTATATTTCTTAAATGCTTCAAGAATAATAGGTGAAGTCAACGGGTCAATCTGCAACTTTCTTTCTTCGTCAATCACATAACCAACAGGAAAACTTCCATTATTCCATTTACATTTAAGCGCATTTTCGGTTTGACCACGCTTGACTTTTTCGCTCAATTCGGCTGAATAAAATTCTGCATAACCCTCAAGAAGTGATTCTAAAAGTATGCCTGTTGCATCTTCTGAAATTGGCTCGGTTGCCGAAACAACTTTAACACCGTTCTTGCGGAGAATGGCTTTATAATGTGCCGAATCGTAACGGTTTCTCGCAAATCTATCTAATTTCCAAACTATAATCACATCGAAAAGACCTTTTGCGCTATCTTTAATCATTTTTTGAAATTGTGGACGATTATCGGTTTTTGCCGACAATGCACGGTCAATATATGTCCCAAAAATCGTCATCCCTTTTCGTTCGGCATATTCTCTCGATTCACGGATTTGCCCCTCGATACTTTCTTCCCGTTGATTATCGGAACTATAACGACAGTATAATACAGCTTTCATTCAACACCGCCTTTCATCATTTGCAACAAAGTATCTTTCAACTTACCGCTCATAGGCGAGTTCGGGTCAAAGCACATTTCGATAAACCGCTTCATGTCCTCGTTATCTTCAATCTTTGGTTTAAAATCGTACAGCTTCCCCTCGGGCTTGTCCGTTCGCCCGTATAAATAATCGAGAGAAACATCAAACAAATCTGCATACACCAACATAGTTTTATACGAAGCTTCCGCTTGATTATTCTCATAACGATTAATCCCTGATTGAGTTAATCCAACTTTTTCTGCAAGTTCTTTTTGAGAAAGCATTGTGCCTTTCCTCAACGCTTTCATTCTTTCAGCTACAATTTTCATGTACCAACCTCCATGTTTCGATAATAACATTATAGCCGATTATGTGGTATTTGTCAACCCTATAATCGGCAATATTAAATTTATTTTTCAAATACGTGCATAGCACCGAGCGAAGCGATTGCAGGGGTTTGGGTGCAACCCAACAAGCAAAAGCGAAGCAGTTTGACACAAAGGGTACCATTGTGTCATGCTTGCTTTTTGCAAAATGGTATCATTTTGCGTTGCTTGCTATTCTACCCAATCGCTACCGCAAAAGACAATTTTTTATTCAAGAGTTTAAACAGAACATATCATACAAGGTGTTTGCGTTCCATCTTTAATATGATAGGCAATATCATTTTCAAGGCAAAACTCAATTACTACCTCGCTTAATTCATTATAAAAAGCCTTATGCTTTTTATAGCTTGAAATCTCTTTATTATAATTGGTTCGTCCAAAAATTATCTTATCAACGAAAGAAACCGCTTCCAGTATTTCGTTTAATTCTTGCTCAATAATATTGGGTGTAGGGTAAGGTTCAATACTAACCCATGTTTTACACCCACGTTCATGCAATTCCCACAACCGCTTTATTCTTTCAACGTATGACACCGCACCGGGTTCTATGCGTTCTCGAAATTTTTCATCTAACGAAATTAAGGTTATGCCATATTCGTTTTCATCGGATAAGTCGGCTAATTCCAACGGAAGCAATCCTTTTGTCAGAGCTGTGCATTTAATTCCCGATTTGTTCAGCGTGGATATAATTTTAAAACTCATTTTGCATATATCATCATAACCGTACATGAATGGGTCGGTAGTGAAACATAAATGAACAGATTCTATTCTTTGTTTTAACTTCGGGATTTCTTTTTCCAAGAGTTCATGTGCGTTTGTAACAATTTTAGGTTCTATCCATTCTTCATAGGTTTTTACTTTACCAAATCGTTTAGCCAACAGGAAAGCATAGCATGGATATTTACACCCATGAGAACAGCCTTGAACATGGTTGAGCGTATAATCTCCGTACTCTACTCCGGTTTTATACAGGAGGGTTTTGCGTTCTATACAGCCAAGAGTTTTATTCATATCGCACCCCTCTTAACGAGGGTTTGCTTTGATTCTACATACCCATAAATATTTTTTAGTTCTTTCTTAATTTCGTTTCTATAACCATCAGATGGAAATATTGGGTGTTCGTCTAATACCCTCCACATATCTTCGAGAGGTATTTCCGAGTATTCTTTGAACTTTGCATACAAATATTCTGCAATGTCTTTGACAAAATAGCAGTTTTCGTCTTTTACTGTTTTCAATTCATCAACAGAAATATCATCGCCAACATCCAATACGAGTTGCATATTTGCATTTGCCGTTTTTGATGAAGATTTATCGCCAAATGTTTTCCAAGCAGTTGACTTAAATAACTTAAACCCTTCGATATTTCCACTACAATGGAGAAGATTATATATCAATGCGTTCGTTGTATTGAAAAAAGGGAATGAGGCAATGTAATATGGTTTGCTTGACGTACCACGTAATGCAGTTATTATTTCACGAATACGCTTTTCGTAGGCACTTCTGTCATTACCAAACGTGAGTAATTCTTCGATGTTCGACAAATAGGTTTGTTCATATTTTTCTATAGCAGACTCACTTTTTGCCTGTGAAGCTCCGCGAATTGTATCAGAAACCATATGATTTATAATGACCTCCCCCCAATTGCGGAAAAACGGCAACAATGCTTCCCACTTTACAGCAGCATGATAAGGGTCATAAATAAGCAAATAATGCAGGTTTTTCTTGAGGTCAATTTTAGAAGCAACATCTTTTAACAATTCATTGCCGTCACCAACACGTGCTTCAATATGTAGATTGTTTGTGTTGTCAGGCAGGTGTGTTTTTAAAAGTTCTATCTTTTTGCTATCTAAATCATTAAACAATAGCCACGCTTTTTTTGTAGGATACTTTTCCATGATTTTTGCAAAATAGTTTGCAACACGAATAGGTGTTCCAAGAATATTATTGTTATAAATACCACTGTTGCACATACAGTCGATGAATACAAGCCCGTTACACTTCGTACCCTTTAAAACCTTATGTGTCCACGCTTCCACATATTTTTCAATCAATTCAAATTTTTTAATTGTATGCGGCTTTGCCGTGTCAATTTTTATTTCTGTGGTTTTATTGATTGCCATCATTCACACCCCCATTAATTCCATAAAAAGCTTTTAGTTCACACTCAAGGTCTTGTGCTAATTTAATAACACTATTTCCATCATTCTTATAAGGAATAACTTTATAATGTTCTACATCAAATTTTGTTTCTGCGAATGGTTCGTTTGGCTTTTTGGGGTTGCTTATAAGATATAATATATTTGCAGAATCTCCTAATTTCGCCCTAATTAACCCTTGAGCAAAGCCTGCTTCGTAGTAAACATTCGCATTTTGGTTTGTTAAATCCGCTATTAAAAGCCCAGCACTTTCGATTTTCAAAAGAATTTCTTCTACAATATCATATGAAAATCCGACAATCTGCTTGTCAATGCGTACAGGTGCAGGCAAATCAAGCCCTTCGTTATCGTTATTTATCTTTGCAACCGCACTTACAATTGCTTCAAATACAAAATCTAAAGAATCCATAAATGGCATAGCGACAAAAATTTGTTTTCTTCTTATTTCAAATATATTATCAAATACTCTAATAATACTCGCAGGGTCAAAATTCTTTAGTTTATATAGTTTATTATTGATGAACCAAGTTGTGTAAGCATCCAATTTTACTTTTGGTTTATCCTCTGAAAGAGAATAATAAACATACGGCACAATCGAAAAACGATTAGCGCATTTTTGCAATTTGCACACATCTTCAAAGTACGTGTTGTTCAGCTTTGAGAAAATTTCAGCTAATTTGTCCGCTGTAATTTCAATATTGCGGTCAAGCAAAAATTTGACACAGAAAAGCACTGCATCGTCTTTTTCTTTAAAAAATGCACTCATATTTCTTAACGGTAATTCTTCATGCCTGTTCAAATACTCTTTAGTAATGGCGAACGCCTCATCGAAATCACGCAATTCATCAACATCAAATAAGTTTAATAACCCCCTGCATTGCTCAACTTCTGTTAGAGGTTTTGCTTTGGCATTTATGTTGTGAAAAATAGTCATTTCTGATTGTTTTGCACGTTGTTCATCGGACGATTTTTCGAGCAATATGATACTAAACGGAATATTTTCCCCCTTAAATCTATGCCCCAATTCCTCAAAAGCCATTAAACGGTGGTTTCCGTCAATGCGTTTGAATGGCTTGGCGTTAAGCGTTTCGGGTAACAACATTGTTATGAAACTTGAACTTTTGTATTTTAGAAACTTGACCCCTGCTTTATCAACAAGTTCAACAGGTTTACGCGATGACTTTTCAAGTAGACTCTTAGTTAAATAATCTATTGGTCTAAAAATCTCAAACTCCCCCGTTGCTTCCGAAAAGTCGGGATTAATTTCTTTGTCATACCAATCATTTGTTCTGTAAGCTAACGTAACTTCGGGAGTGTAAACCGATTTCCCATCCTCGATAAACTTTTTAATGTTGTCGACGTGAACTTTGTCCTCGGTTCGTTGATACTCTCCTACAGCTTCCGAATATTTAACTATTGTGGATGCAGGTGCGAAACCTCTAAATACATAGAAGCCATCGTAGCAACGGTCTATCGTGCCAAATATTTTTACACTTGCCATTATTTTCAGCCTCCCAACAGTTCCTTTTCAAACCTTTCTTTTGCGTTCGCCCATTCTGTTTCAGCTTCATGTTTGAGTGTTAAAGCTTTTTCTCGACGTTTTTTTACCTCGCAAACGATAAAATTTTGTGTTTCTGTCGATAAAAAAGGTAACTTTAAATTTAACATATCCTCACGATTCAAACGATAACGGCTTGGAGTAGAGCCGCGAGTTTTTGAATACATAAGTTCCTTAAAATATGTTGTCCTTATAACCCACATAAGCGCAGTAGGGGAACAGTTTTCTTTACATCGAAGCACCAAAAATTCCGCTGAAGCCAATGTTCTGCGATATGTTTCATTAACAACAACAACTTTTTGATTTAATATAGTTGGTCCTAATCGCGCGACAAGAACATCGCCAGTTTCGACGACGAAAAAAGACCCCTCCATTTCGCTTGCAAATAAAGTGCGGACTTCTCCAATTTCCCAAGGTTTATTAGATAAATCGTCAATTCGTATCCAATCGACAATTTCTTCATTTAGATTTTTAACATTTACCTTGTTTTCAATAATATTGCAATAACTTATGATTTTAGCCATGTTTTCATTTATGCTTACACTCTGATAACGCTTTGCACTTATGACACCATCTAAGTTTTTATATTTTATTGCAAAGCATATTTTATTCACTTTGTTTTTTGAGGGTAAACCTATCAATTCCGAAACAAACCCGTCTATCCCCTCAAGCAACTCATCAGCTTTGCAGAGTTTTTCATTATATTTTTTCAGAGCAATAGACATTTCGGTTGCAAGGCGTGTTTGTGTTTCTCTTGATGGTAGAACTACTTCGAGAGATTTGTATTCTTCTTTGTTGATGTTGGGTTGCCCCGACGGACGTTGTGATTTGCGAACCCACTCTGCGTACTTTTGTGTTTTTGTATACCAATATACATATTCGGGTATAGCTTTCGTAGGGTCAATTACAAATCGAATACAGTACCCTGCAAAAACAGCTAACCCTAATGTTTTTTTGTGTTGATATGTTTTGCCAACTGTCGCTCCACTTCGTGCAAACAAAATGTCGTTGTCGTTCAAAACGTGTTTAGGCAAATAATCGGCAACGGTTGTAAATGTATGCTTTTCTTCTATTCCGTTGTCGGAAAAGTCGGTAATGCGTATATATTTGGGTTGTGATTTGTCGGTTCGCTCTATTGCGGTTGCTGATATGCCATAATCGGCTTCACGCAAGCACAACGACCCCAACGAAACGCTACCTATTGTTTCATTTTCAATGGGTTTAGGTAAATTATATCTTACATCAAACCTTTTCCCTATCTCCCCCGACTTAACCGCAAATACACATAGTTCATCTGCGGCGGGGGTCATACAAAAAAAGGTTTTGGATTCCTTTGAAACTCCTCGAACTGTTTTACAACTTCGGGTAACTGCGAGTTGTCATTTTCACGCCCCGTTGCGTCATATCCTATATTTTCGGGAGCTGCCATAAAGATTGTTTCATAATCACTCGCCACTTCGTTATCGCCCCTTTTGCGAACGAATATAACTGAGGCTTTAACTCCTGCACCAAAATGAGCAAATGCGGCTTGTGGTAAACTTACAACGGCAAGCAGTTGAAACTTTTCAAGGACAAAATCACGAACATATTGCATACTGCTATTAGTCAATATGCCGTCGGGCAAAACAATTGCCGCCCGTCCTGTGTCAGATTTTAAAAATTCCCATATACGCTCAATAAAAAGGACTTCGGAGCTTTGATTTTTACGAACTTTAGCTTTTCCTTTTTTATCGTAAGTATTACCAAGTTCAAATGAGCCGAGATAAGGACGTTCAGCGGCATTTATTTGAGAACCAAATGGCGGATTAGTCAATATTAAATCAAACTTATTACGGGCAAATCCACGATTTTGTGCGGTCATTTTCTCAATATTTTCGAGAGCATCAAAGCTAATAACATTCGTGTGTCCGTCATCATGAACAATCATATTCATTTTAGCAACACGAGCAATTTCATCGTTAATTTCTATGCCGAATAATCGTTTTTCAGCAAAATCATGCCAATATTTATAATGTTCTTTTGTATCTCTATCGGCGTATTCATCGGCTTGCTTGCGTATACAATCCAAAGCATACAAAAGAAAGCCACCCGAACCACACGAAGTATCGAGAACAAAATCGTCTTTATCGGGCTTCAGCATATCAATTGAAAATTCTATGATAGGGCGAGGTGTGAAGTATTGTCCGAAATCACCTTTGAAAAAGCTATCCATAAACCTTTCAAATGCAACTCCTTTAACGTCAAGGTCGGTTTTATTAAGATTGGTGCTTTCAAGATGGGAAACAACAGTACGCAGAACCCGGTCATCAACTTTAATTGATTCGGTAAAAACTTCGGGGTCGCGTTTCTTTTGCTCATCATATAATTTGTTTATTCTTTTCGCAAGCGAAGAAGAAGGTTCGTATGTTTTAAGTTGAAACTCGTAAGGTTCACCTTTTTTTCGAGGTTTTTGCTCATCGCTTATTTTTACGAAGATTAACTTGCATAATTCGCCGAACGCTGTGGGTGGCGATAAACGTCCGCCACCCCAAAGAGTTTGGTGGCATTTTTTTATGGTAGAAATAAGGTCTTCTCGCGATACAGGTTGAATATCGTTATGTTTATCACCTTTATAAAATCGAAATTCTTGCGGTTTACCGTATGCTTTAGGAAGGTCAGCAAGAATATTAATATCGCGTTCCATTGCCCCATATTTATCAGAAACATCAAGAACACGACGAGTTGCACCTGCAACAATCAAAACATAATCTGCACGAAGTTTTACCCAAGTTGCATTACCCACTCCCTGTTCGATAGCTTGGTTGAACTCTGCATCAGAAACACCTTCCTTTTTGCACTCAACCACAGCGAAAGGTCGTTTACAAGCATCATCGCGAAATATAACAATGTCTGCTCTATCCGTCGGTAAACGGTCGGGGATAGTAACTTCTATTTTTATACGGTTTGCAGGATATTCATAATGATATATGAGTTCTGCCCACACCTCTGCACGGACTTTTTCCTCCGGGTCATCAAAACGTTCGCTATGATTGGCGGCAGAAACATATGTAATTTTTTGTTTACCCTCTATACCTGTTATGTGAGCATAACCATCTTTGATTGCCTGTTTTAAATATAACATAGACATTGAATCTCCTATAATATTATTTTCGCAAACCGAAGTTTCTTGTTTAGTTTATACGGTTCATCAATACAAAAATGCTACCAAAAATGTAAATTTAAATCATTAAATTTTACTTCTTTGGTTATCATTTTTACTTTGAATTTGTATGTTAATATGTTTTGACTTGTCTAATTATACCAAATATTGCGATAAAAGTCAACGAAAATTTTAAAACATATAAATATGAGAGCCAAGGGTATCATGGGTATCAAGAGTATCATATTAGCAAAACCCATATATAGGTTTTTTTGGTAAAATCCCAATAATATCCCAATTTTGGGAAATGCTTGACAAATCGCATTTTATGTGTTATAATGATGAACATAGGAGGTGGTCGTTGCGAGAGAAGCAGTCAACATAATAACCGAAATCCCCACCGAAGCCATAGAATCACTGGCGAGGTGTTTATTACCGGAAATACAAAAATATTTTGAAAGCGAAGAAGGTAAAAGGGAATTCGAGGAATGGAAACTTAAAAATGCTAATCAAGCCGCACAAGCGGCGTAATAGATATAGCGGACGGGAGCAAAGGCTTCCGTCCGCCACTATTATTTTATACAGGGTAGCGGTATTTTACCGTTGCCTTTCTTTTTGGAATTAAAGTTCGGATATTTTATATAAAGCATAAATCCGAACGCTTCCCCAATAATTTTCAATTCGGGGTGGTTCGGATTATATACTTTACCTGCGGCTGAGAGGACTTGAACCTCCACCCGATTGACTCGGACCGGCACCTGAAGCCGGCGCGTCTGCCATTCCGCCACAACCGCATTTGATATTTTCGTCTGCACGACCCTTGTATTTCTGGCAGACATTTTCGTAAAATTTGAAATCTCGTTTCTCGTGTAACCCGCATAAATACAGGGTTTTAGGGGCTTTCGCCCGAAAATGCGCGTTAGTACCTGAACCGTACGTGTCTGCCAATTCCACCATATCCGCGAATTATTTTATTTTACGAAAGCTTCCAAAGCCTCGGCTACCGCTTCTCTGTCTAAATACTGCTCGTTGTGGACGTTTTCAACTGCGAAAAACGGCGTAATAACAAGCAAAATCCAGATAATTATTCCCGCGGCGTTAAGCGCGATTGCGAGCCTGCGCTTGCTTTTTACTGCAAGCGGCAAGCCGATTATACCGAAAATAATCATAAAATATACAGCGATTGAATCCAATAAGCCTGCGAGAAACACCGAAAAAATCGTCAGTACAGGCGTAAGCATACATATACCAAGGAAAACGCCCGCCTTGTAAAACCGCGGAATCATTACGTGCGCGGTGTTCGCTTCGCAGTGCTCGCACTCTAAAGCCGCTTCGTCAATTTTCAAACCGCATTTGTAGCAATACATCGCATAACTCCAATCAACTCTAAAAGTATAGCATAAAGTTTGCGGGTTGTCAATAAAAATATTTTTTATTATTTTTCATATTTCGACATTATTTATGGAAAATTATGGTATAATAGACTTACATGAAGCATATGCAGTTTGTGAAAAATTAAAAAAGGATGGTAAAAACATGAAGAAGTTCAGAAAAATCATATCCTGCGTTATGGCGTGCATTATATTGCTTAGCGCAGGAATGATACAGGCAAGCTCATGTACAAATTCATACCACACAGGGACTGTTTGGTATAGCGGAACAAATCTTAGGATAGGGGTTAATTCAAGCGCAATGAACTCCATACTTACGTTCAATGTTTACAACAGCGTTACCACAAGTGGAGGATGGAACAACCTTCACACACCGGCGAGGATACACATATCTAATGTTATACATTTAGGTGCGGCACCATCCGCTACTCGGGATATTGATGTTGTAGCATGGTATTACGGCTCAAGTAATAAGTTAGGAGAAGTAGTGCCTTATGACAGTTTTGGCAATGTCACGGGTGAATGGGGTAATTGGAGTAGTGCAGTAATTCGCATGACCGATTGTACGAGCATTTGGGGTGACGGAGGTGTATCTGCTACTATACGAACAGAGCGTGCCAGAAAAACATTTATTCATGAAGTGGGTCATGTTTTTAGGCTGTCACATCCGAATTGTAGCAATATATCCGGTCCATTAGCAGTGATGAGACAGGAAGCTGCAGATTTGAGCGCAACAACATCTGCAACGGTAGTAACGCACGATGAAAACAATATAGCAGCAAGGTGGAGGTGACAGAAATGAAAAAAATAATAATTATAAGTATATTAATATTCGCGTTATTTTTGACAGCTTGCTCAAATACAGAAACTCTCTCAGATACAATTGCCGGTACATTTGAAATCACGGAAGTTATTTCTACTTCCGGAATGGCAAGCAGAATAGTTTATAACTCATTACAAAAGTTATTAGAGCCGGCAAATTGGGGCGCGGGAGTTCTTGAAGATTACAGCGCAGACATAGCAGTTATCGGTGAATTTATAGAAGATGCAAATGCCGGATTTCGTTATGAATACAATGAACATTTTGGGAAAGATGTTGTGGTTGACGCTTTTGCAAGAGGGCAGTTTCTTGTAACTGAAGTATTACACGGGGATATCAAAAGCGGAGAAATTATTACTATAATTCAACGTTATGCTTTTGACGAAGAACGCAAAGCATTAATTTCATTCAGCGAATTAACCCCCATGCACAAAGGCGACGGCTGGATTTATTTTTTAAACCGCAATGGAGATGTATACGATGTTGTATCAGAGGCTGACGGCAGATATCCCATTCCCGATAAAGAGCTGACACAATTCATTAATGAAGTTTCGTCGATAATGAACGCAATAGAAGAATGGGCACACAGCAAAGAGCAAGTCGAAAGTATAGCAAGCGACAAAGAAGAGTGGAGATACTACAGAGATAGACAAGGTAGCCTTTATCGCTTTACGGAAGAAGAAGCAGAAGAATTAGATGATTTTTCTATTGCAATTCATGACCTTTTGGAAAAGATTGACGCTTCCGCGTTAGGCGTAATTAATCGCTACGATTTTAATTATATCATATATTCTGAAATTATTGAGTATTTTAAAATTGAAACGCGGGACTGGGTGAATCCGGGACGAGAATTTGACGCAAAAATAATTGAAATTTTTGAAAAGCAATTTAAAGAGTTTTCATAAAACAAATCAAAACCTCCGCGCATTGCGCGGAGGTTTTGATTTTCCTACCTTATTACCGTCCCCGGATAATAAAACGCCAAAATCTGCTTATAATCATATCCGTGGTGTCTTGCTAATATATTCGCGCCGTTTTGACTGAGTCCGACGCCGTGCCCGTAGCCGTAGGTGGTGAAGGTAAAGCGTTCGGTCGCGCTGTCGTATGTAAAATCAAACGCGGCAGAGCGCAGCTTCATTGTACCTATTATGTCGCGGAAACGCCTGCCCGTAAATTTAATTTCCTGCCCGTTCGCCGCGGTGTAGGACGAATGTCCGCCGACGGTCATGTCGCCCACATATACAGTATCGACGCGGTTTAAAACCTGCAGCCATGAAGCGGGGTCGCCTGTAAGATTAATTCCTGTGCGTTCGAGAACCGCGACTCTAATGTCAGTCGGGGTGAAGGTCGCAGTCAGTCCGTAGTTCGGGTCGTGCTCCTTGTCAAAGGCAGTCTGCACGCTTCTCAAATAAGGTATATCGCCGCCCCAGACGTTCGAGGAGCTCGAGGTATAGCCCGCGCTGGACGCGTAATAAACAGCCGCTATGTAATCGCCGTTATAATAAATCGCCTGCCCCAAAACATCTCTGACGATTCCGATTATTTTGTCGGAAGCCGCTGTAGCGAGCTCGGCGTTCGCAACGCCGCCTTGATTTTGATAGTGCATAACATAGGTGTAAGCCGCGACGGCTTGCGCCTTTATTGCTTCCTCATGAAAGGAACTGTTGATTTCTAATTGCACTATTCGCGAAACGATATTGAGCGCGGTGTCCGATACCTGTCCGCTTGAGGTTTGAACAGTAAGCCGCTGTGCAAGCGCAGGACTCGCGACTGTTTCGTTGTTGCTTGAAATTACTTCAGGCTCGGGCTCGGGTGCAGGAATGACAACAGGCGGAGCAGTCGTAGTTACTTCAGGAATTACAACAGGCTCAGGTGTAGGCGACGAAGCCGCAGTTGTCACTTCGGGAGCCGCCGTCGTCGTTATTTCGGGAATCGGCGTTACAATCTCAGTCTCAACTGTCAACTGTCCACTATCCACTGTCAACTGAAAAGGCACTGTATCCGCGTAAATATTATAATCCTCTTTCAGCGCGGGCGAGTCACTGCCCGGCAAATCAGCGAAGCTTGGCTTCGGGTCGTTTGCGGGGTTAATACTGAGGTTCGTGCCTGTTAAAAACTCGTCTTCTTCGCTCGGCTCTTGCGGGTTATCCAAAGTGCGCGGGGTTTCAAGCCCCGCATCGGCGAAAGCCGGAGGCATATCACCCTCGATTACGCCGGTGATTCCGAACAGCCATATATATGCCGACAGCACTAAAAATGCCGCCGCACAGCGGATTAATGACGAATTGCTCATAAAAATTTAACCTCTATTAATAATTATCGAAATCTTTAATATAATCCGGGTCCCAGCTGCGTCCTGCCCAGCCTGCAGGGTAGCGCAGATTGTAATACGCTTCAAACATTTTACGGTTCAGCTGACCGTCCTCGTTGACGCCGCGGTTGTCGATAAAGGCGTCGATTTCCGCTTCGGTAAAGCCCGCGAACTCGTTATCGCGGACGCGCCGCGCCACGACAACAAGCCGAACGCTCGAATCCGCGCCGTTGGAAAAGACCGAGAAGTCGCAGGTGGACAGCATTAAAAGCTCGTCGCCGTACTCAATGTCAACGTTGGTATAATACATACTCATGTCGAGAATATCCGCGACAAAGTTATCAAAATGCGGCTTGTTTCTGAAATAAACGTAATCCCAGTAGTGGAAAACATCGCCCTGCGTCCGCTCGACATTGGTTTGAATTACCGCGAAGATTTTATAGTTTCCGCGCTCATAAAGCGTATCGAAAACTATAGTAGGATTCAGCTTTAAAAACTCAAACGAGTCCATGCTTGAGGTATTATTCGGACGATAATTTAACAGCGGCTGAAAGAGGTTTTTGGTTTGCAGATTATGCCCGTAAACAATCGTAGTATGCGGGCGTTCGTCAGGGGTGAAGCGTCCCTCCCAGTCAGTGAAAATCGTGCCGTTTGTAGTGGGCCATCTTTCATGGTTATGATTGAGGTAAAAGTCGTTGTTGCCTATTCTTACGCCGTCCTCGTTATACTCTCTGTACTGGTAAACAGGATACTGCACAATCGGGTAAATTTCAAGCCAGCCCACGAAGTCGTCGTTCATTTCATAGAACTCTAAATACTCGCCGATTACCTGTACCTGCTCGCCCACAAGGTCAGAGCCATGGGGGAAGCCGGGAATATGCATGAGCAGATATTCTTCGCTGTCGTAGTCAATGCGGATTCTCACGAGCTCTGCGCGCTCTCTGTCGGTGCGTATGTCGCGCAGAATGTAATAATCCACTATTTGCATACCTGCCCAAATGAGCAGAGCTAATGAGCCGAGCAGGATTAATTTGCGTACTATATCGCCGCCCTTATCGCCCTTCCACGGAAAAAGCCCGCGAAGAATCGAAACGGCAATGTTTTCCTTGCGTCTTGCAACTGTTCTGCGTCCGCCGTGTCTTTTTCTGTTCACGGGTCGTCTATCGAATTCCGGCATTTTTACTCCTTAATGCAAATAATATAATCTTGTGTCTGCTTCGGGGTTTTCAAGCAGGAACTCGTCTAAGCCGATAACCTTGCTTGTGTCCCAGTTTCTCCCGCCCCACGCGCCGCCGAATCTTTGATACCAAAGCTTGAAATAAAACGGGCTGGGGTTCACCCATGCGGCGTCAATGTCGAAGCCGTCGGGGCTTTCACCCACGCGTAATCTGCGTGCGAATACCGCGACGCGCGCGTCTACCTGCTCGCCGAGCGGATAGTGGCAGGTTGAGAGCGTGAGTATTTCGTCGCCGTACTGAATGTCTACGTCAGTATAAAACGAACTCCTGTCCATGATGTTCTGCATGAAGTCGTAAAATTCTTCTCTGCTTGAGAAGTTGCGCTTTCTGAAATAATCATAAACATCGTCGTATTTATCTTCCTCGGTATGTACAAAGATTGCAGCGAAGACTTTATAATAATTATGCTCATATAAAGTGCTGAACTCGACAATCGGGTGCGCAGTATAGTGCCGTAGATGCCCCGGGTTCGCATAGTAGTAGGAATAATAACGCACTACAGGGTGGAACATTGAGCCGTCGTTCATGTTATGCGCGTAAAGAACCGTGTTGTCGGGGCGCGTTTCGGAGGTGAAGGCATTGCGCCAATCTGCATAAACCGAGCCGTAAGCAGACCGCACATGGTCAATCGTATATTTCAAATAGTAATGATTATCTTCAAGATTTTGCAAAACGGGATAATCTATTTTTGTATCATCGATTTTGAGCCAGCCGACGAGGTCGTGATTCCTGTCGTATGTAGTGATAAACTGCGGGAGAATCCCCGGTCTTTCAATTAATATTTCAAGAATCCGCTCCGCCGGCAAGTCGATAACCTCAGCTAATTCATTAGCGTAGGCGCGCAGAGCCTCGGGGTCTTGCGTGAGCATTTCGCGAGTTGCGGCGGCAGGCAGGTGAATCTGCCCCGAAAGCTCGAACAGCTCAGCCGAGCGTTCAACCTCGCTGCGTACCTCCTGATATGTAGCGTTATGCTTCTGCCCCTGCAGATTACGGCTGAAAATAAACGAAAGACAGACGATTGCAACCACGAGCGAAACGGCGAAGATTATCTTACGCACGATTTCAAACGGGGTGTCTGTTTTTGAGGGGAAAAGAGATTTTAAAAGTTTTGCGCGCTTGCGCCCGAAGGAAACCCGCTCATATGAATCGTCAGCAAAAACAGGCAGAACCTCCACTGTGTAGGGCTCCACTTTGGGCTTCGGCTTTACTGCCGTGCCTGCTTTTTTGCTTTCTACTTCGTCTAATATAACTTGAAGCATCATATCGTCCATGCGCGTCATTCCTTTCTTTTAATCACCGTCATAGCTTAAAAGATAAGTTTCATAGTCCCAAACTCTGCCTACCCAGTTGCTTCCGTAGCTTCTCGCTTGTAATTCATAGGGCAGGAACTGGCGGTTAATATGCGCTTTTTCAACATCAACGAACAAGCTTTCACCGTCGCGCACTCTGCGCGCGAAAACAACCGCGCGTTCAGCTTCCGTTTGCGGCCAGAAGCAGGTCGAAAGCGTCAGAATATGGTCGCCGTATTCTAAGTCAACATCAGTGAAAATAACGCTTCTGTCCATGATGTCTAAAATATAAGTGTGAAAGTGGTCGGCGTCTGTGAACTCGTGAACTACGTGATAGTTATAAACCTCGCCGTATCTTTCGTCCGTGTTGAATAAAACAACAGCGAAAATCTTCCAGTCGTGCCGCTCATAAAGCGTATTAAAATGCACAATCGGGTGCTTTTGATAATAAGAAATACCGTGCCCGTAGTAGTAGGCTTTGTAATAATCCGCTACCTTCGCAAACATATTTCCCGTGTAGATATTATGCCCGTAAAGCACGGTGTTTCCCGGGAGAACCCCGTCGTCCTCAAAGCCGTGGCGGTAGTCCGCGAAGATTGAGCCGCCCGCGCTCCTTGCGCCGTCGAAATTGTGATTAAGATAATATTCGTTATCCCCGATTCTTCTGCTTCCGCTGTCATTGTACTCTACGCGCTGGTAGACAAGGTAGTTCATGACATGGCGGTTGAGGTCGCTGTAGGGCAGGCTTGAGGTCATATCGGGAATAAGAATATGCCCGACTAAGTCGTTGTTATAGCTCCAGTGCTCAATATATTCGTCAAGCATGGGGAGCTGTCTGCCGCGGTTGACTTCATTGCGCATTTCATCAGAAACGTTAGGGTTAAAAATCCCTTCTAACTTTTGGTCAATTTTGATTTGCTGATAATGGTCGTTCAGAAAAATATACGCTTCTGAGCCGCCGAAGTAAATCAGCGCGGTCAGCGCAATCAGAAACACGCATTTTCTGCCCATTTCAAACTTGCTGTCGCCCTTCCAAGGGAGCAGACGCATAATAAAGCGAACGAAAAAATTGCGCTTTTTCCCGTCGACATAGATACCTGTCGGGCGCGGTCTTGTGTTGTAAGCTATTGTTGCCATAAAATTTCCTCGTTGTAGGGAACGGATTTATCCGTTCCGTTAATTTCCGCGGAACGCATGGCGGTTTCCAAAGAAAACGCCGAAATGCAGTTCCCTACAGAATCGTATTAAGTATCAAAATTAATGCTTGCCTGACTGATTCTAAGCGAATATATTCTCTGTTATCGCTGTTTATTTGTAAGTGTAAAATATTAGTTTTTTCTTCACAAGTGCAAGCGAAATAAACTGTTCCTACGGGCTTTTGCGGCGTTCCGCCGCCGGGACCGGCGATGCCTGTGATTGAGATTCCAACCACCCCGTCCGCTTCGCGTCCACCCCTCCACGGAGGGGAATTTTTCGCGAGTTTTCGTGCGCCTGCCGCCATTTCTGCGGCGCACTCTGCGCTTACTGCGCCATGAATTTCAAGCGTTTCGGGCTTAACGCCGAGCATTTTTTCTTTGATTTCGTTGGCGTAAGCGACTATTCCGAGGTTGAAAACCTCCGAGCTTCCCGCAATCGCCGTAACTGCGCCCGACAGAAGCCCGCCTGTACAGCTTTCGGCTGTGCAGAGCGTCAATTTCTTCTCACGTAATAATTGTACTACATTTTGTGCCGTTTTGTCAAGATTATAATGCATATTGTTAATAAGTTCCGCTCTTTAAAATGCTTTTATGGTAGTTTTTTCCATAAAATTCTCGATTAAATCAGCGTTTAAGCGTTCTTCGAGCTTTTTTATGTCGCTTAAAAAAGGCTTGAGCTTAGGGCGGCGCGGCGTGAAAACCGTACAGCAGTCCTCGTAAGGCAGCGTTGAAATGTCAAAAGTGCCGATTTTGCGCGCGATTGCAGTTATTTCAATTTTATCCATGCCGATGACAGGGCGGTAAACAGGCAGGGGCGACGCGTCGTCCGTACAGATAATTGCGGCAGGTGTCTGGCTCGCGACCTGCCCTACGCTCTCGCCTGTAATTATCGCTGAGCAGTAATTTTTCGCGCTCAGCTTAGCGGCAATCTTCATCATAACCCGCCGCAGTAAAACCGTCATGTATTCCTCGGGCGCGTTGTCGCGGATATCCTCCTGCGCTTCGGTTAAATTCACGCAGTACAGATTGATTTCGCCGCAGTATTCAGCGAGCTTTTCGCATAAGCTTTCGACCTTCATCAGCGCGCGCTCAGAGGTATACGGCGGACTTTGAAAGTGAAGCATATCGAGAGTCATGCCGCGCTTTGCCATCATGTACGCGGCGACAGGGCTGTCGATTCCGCCCGACAGCAGAACTAATGCCCGCCCCGAAGCACCTACGGGAATTCCGCCCGCGCCTTGCAGCTTATTAGGGCAAAGGTAAGCATGAGTGTCGCGGATTTCAAGATAGACTACAACATCGGGATTGTGCAAATCTACCTCCAAAGGCTTCTGCTTCTTTTGATATGCTTCCCAAATTTCGCCGCCGAATTCCCTCATTAATTCCATTGAATTCATCGGAAAGGTTTTGTCGGCGCGCTTGGCTTCTACCTTGAAGGTTTTCGCGTTTGCAAGGGCTTTTTCTAAGTAAGGTACGCCGAGCCGAACTATTTCTTCGTAGTTTTTCGGCAGAGCAAGCGAACGCTGAACCGCGCCGATTCCGAAGACAGTGAGCAATCGCCGTTCGATTTCGTTAAAATCTGCTGTTTCCGACTTCGGCGTTATGTAGAGCGTGGACTGCGCGCGGCTGTACTTAAAATCGCCTAAGCCGCTCAATCTGTGTTTTATATTTCTGACCATGCGCTCCTCGAAGAGCCGCTTGTTGTTGCCTTTGAGGGCGATTTCGCCGTATTTTGCCATGAAAACTTCCATGTATCCTCCACGGACGCGCACTGCGCGCCCCTACCGTTTAAATCTATTTATTCCCGCTTTTAATATTTCAGCGAATATTTCAATTTCATCTATAGTATTCTCTGCCGAGAAGCTTAGGCGCAGTGCGGAATCTGCGTCCTTTTCAGTCACGCCGAAGTCGAGCAGTGTGCGGCTTTTTTTGTTCCTTGCGCAAGCCGAGCCGCTCGAAATAAGTATATCATTTTCCGCAAAATAGTGCAGAAGAATCTCGCTTTTCACGCCATTCACCGAGAAATTCACGATATGCGGCAGGCTTTCGGAGCCTGCTCTGCTGTTCAGCCTATAATTAACACCGTCGAAATTCTCCAAAAGTTTCGCCAAATGCTCTGAAAGTTCGGTGAAATGCGGGTGATTATACGTGAAATTCTCGACTGCCGCGCCAAAAGAAGCAATCAGCGCCGTCGGCTCTGTTCCCGAGCGCAAGCCGCCTTGCTGTCCGCCGCCGCGAATCCGCGGATTCAAACGCTTTTGGATTCCGTCGCGGACAAAAAGCCCGCCGATGCCTTTGATTCCGTGGATTTTATGCGCGCTGATACTGATTAAATCGCCGTTAACAGGAACCTTCATGAACCCCTGCGCCGCGTCGATATGCACAATGCAATTCGGGACTCTGCTCTTGACAGCTTCGTAAAGCTTCACAGTGTCGATGATGAAGCCCGTTTCGTTATTAACCGCCATGACGCTTATAAGGTGAACATCTTGGTCTAAAGCCTCGATGATTCTGTCCTCAAGGCTCTGGTTTTTTGTGGGCGAAAGCCGCAGAACACTGACCGAGGACGAGCCCGTGAAGCCGAAGCGTTCGATTTCGGCAATCGGCTCGGCGACTGACGGGTGCTCTATTGCGGTTGTTATAATTTTGCGCTGTTTTTCGTTTTTAGGGGCTTTTAAGCCGAAGAGCGCAAGGTTATTGCTCTCCGTTCCGCCCGACGTGAAAACCAAGTCGCCGCCTGCAGGAAGCTTCGAGAGAATAGTTTTTTTCGCCGCGTTGATAATTTTTTCAGCTTCAATCCCGCCCTTGTGCAACGAGGACGGATTGGAGTAATTATCAGTAAGCGCGCGGTTTAAGGCTTCGACTGCCGCCCTGCACGGGCGAGTCGAAGCGGCGTTATCAAAATATATCATATTTTCATTATACCATAAAACGTGTGAATTTCAAATAGTATATTTAGAAAATTTTGTGAAAAAATAGAAAAAATGGGGGATATTATAATGCTAAATATTTCAAAACGCGCCTTTGTGCGTATAATTGCGTTCACAGCGTCAATAATTACAGTGCTTTTGATTATGGTGCTGACAGGCTTTGCGGAAGCCGAGCAGGTCAAGCTTGAGCTTCGTAATAACCAAAATCGCGCTGCTGCTGAGCTTTCCCGAAGCTTCGAGAACATAAAAAATACGCTCCTAAAAGCGCAGTACAGCGGTTCTCACGAGTTCCTAAACGAGCTTGCAGTGCGGCTCGGCAACGATACTGCGGCGGCGAAAGCGAATTTAGCACAGCTTCCGCTTTCGGACTTGAACCTTGTTAACACGAATAAGTTTTTGTCGCAGGTCGGGAACTACGCAAAGGCGTTAGCTCTCGGCGGCGCGGAAATAAGCGCGGAAGACCGCGAAAACTTGAAATTGCTTTATGATTATGCGGTTTTGCTGACCGAGCAGGCTTGGGATAGCGGCGGTGAACCGCCGCCCGATGTAACCGACGGCTTCAAGGAGCTTGAGGATACTTTCGCGGAGTATCCGATGCTGATTTATGACGGACCTTTTTCCGACCATATAATGCAAAAAGAGCCGTTAATGCTGATTGGTGCAGGGATTATAAGCGAGGAAGCGGCTCTTGAAAAAGCAGTGCGAATATCGGGTGCACAGGGCTTAACACTGCTGACCGAGGAAGACGGCAGAATGGCTTCTTATGTTTTCGCGGACGGGAGCAGGACGATTGCGATAACAAAAGCGGGAGGGCATTTAAGCTATATGCTGGGCTACAGAGCCGTCGAAAGCGAGAGAATATCAGCCTCACAAGCCACACGCGCGGCGAAGATTTACCTCGAAAAGCTCGGCGTGACGGAAATCATCGAAACGTATTACGAAACGCGGGGAGGCGTCTGCATAATTAATTTTGCGGGAAAGCAGGGCGACATCACGCTTTACACGGATTTAATCAAGGTTGCAGTGGCTATGGATACGGGCGAGATTTTAAGCGTCGATAAGCGGGGTTGGCTCGTGAATCACAACCCGAACGGGCGCGAAATAAACGAACCGCTACTGAGCGCGGAGCAAGCGAGAGCGCGGGTTTCGCCGTTTCTTACGACAGAAAGCGCAAGGCTCTGCATAATTCCATCGGACGGCATGAACGAGCGGCTTTGCTACGAATTCCGGTGCGTTTCGCAGGACGGGCGGCAGGTTTTAGTGTATATCAATGCAAATACAGGCAGAGAAGAGCAGATTTTCCTGCTTGAAATCAGCCAAAACGGGACTTTAGTTGTATAAAGTCGAAATTTGTAATAAAATTGTAAACAAAAAACACTTGAAATTTAATACAATATATGGTAGAATGTAAAAAAGGACATACTTTTTGAAGTCATTGAAGCCATAAAAAAGGTAACTTATGAAAAAAATCTTATTAATAATAGCGGTTGCTTTGCTTTTCGCGGGTTGCAGCGAACACGGAAATCGCGGCGAATACGGCGAGTATGAATTCCCCGCGCCGAATTCGGACAACGCTGATAACCTGAAGGAAAACGAGCGCGTTCAGCGGCAGAACGGCGCGGGCGCGCCGCTTGCGGACGAGAAGAACAGTGAGCTTATTGTCTCACCGTTTGAGGAAAATCAAATAGTGCTGACGGCGCAGTCCCTGCTCGGAGTAGAGTTTAACGACGGCGGAAGCAGTCCCGACGAGGGCTTCGACAATTCGGGGTTCATTCATTACGTTTTGCGGCAGAACGGCTACGTCAACAGCCCGCGCGGATTGCAAGAGCAGGCGGTCATGGGCAACGCGGTCGGTTCGATTTCGGAGCTTATTTCGGGAGATTTGGTCTTCTTCTCCGATAACGGCGAGCGGGCGGCTTTCGGCGGGATTTACATTGGTGACGGCTTGATGATTAGCTGTCGTATGCCGGGCGAGGCTGTGCGCGAGGTTGATATAACCGTAAAATATTACATGGACAGCTTTTTCACCGGGGTTCGGGTGATGTAATCTTGTTTGAATAAAAAATAAACCCCCGCTTAGGCGGGGGTTTAAAACTGTATAGATTTTAGTGGTCGTGGTCGTCGTCGCAATCATCGTCAAGGCAGGGAGCTTCCATTAAGCCTGCCGCGATTCTGAGAATGATTACAGCGTCTGCTGTGTTGATTTCGCCGTCGCCGTTGAGGTCATAAACCTTTTTCATATCGTCGGTAGCTTCGAGAAGACCTGCCGCGATTCTGAGGATATTCAGCGCGTCGGAGGTTTTGTATGTGCCGTCAAACTCAACAATAGCTGCGGGAGCTGCGGGTTCAGAAGGTTTTTCAGGTTCGGGAGCAGTTGTGCCGCCGCCTGCTCTTGCGATTTCTGCACCGGTGTTGTCAAGGTATTTGTGGTTTACAACGTTGAAATCGCCCCAGTCGCTCGCGATTAACATTTCAATATAAACGTTTTCTGTAGCCCAATTTGCTGCTGTGAATAACTGAACTGTGCGGCTCCAGAATCTTACGCTGTAAGTAGTTCCTTCAACTAAGGTAGCCGTAATAGCTTTATCTGCGCCGTCGTTACCCCACTCAGAAACCGTTCTCCAGCCGCCAACGTTGTCATTAATTACAACACGTCCTCCAAAGCCGCCGTCAAGCGGGCTTGTAACGTTGATAATGAATTCAATGCCGAAGATTTTCATTGTATCTTCTTTTGTAAGGTCATGAGCGTTCTCGCCGTGGAAAGGTCTTGCGCACCAGTCTTGTCCGCCTGAGCCGAAGTTAGAGTTTCCGATTTTTGCGCTTGCGGGAATCACCATAAAGCCTGCCGCAATTGCACACACTACTAAAACTGCCAAAAGTTTCTTTAATCTCATTTTGAATCCTCCGTTTAATTTAATTTTCATGACCGAAGTCATTCGTAATTTCAATTATACATTTTTATTAAACAATTTTCAATTAGCATATTGTACAAAATTTGAGCTGAAATTTTGGAGCGGTGGTTTTTTGCGTGACTACATTGACAAAAATTCGACGCTTTGCTATAATTAACATATGTTTACAGAAACAATTAACGGAATCAGCTTGACTTTTGAAACTGCGGACACGTCTTTCTCGCCGCTCGGCGCGGATTTAGGTACACTTGCCATGCTTTCGGCGGCGTTCAGCGAGAACGCGGTCATTAACGCAGGGGCAACCCTACTGGACTTAGGGTGCGGCTACGGCTTGGTCGGCGTTTACGCCGCGAAGCTTATCGGCGCAGAGAACATAGTCATGAGCGATGTTTGCGAGGACAGTGTCGCATTGGCGCGAAAAAATGCCGATTTGAACAATGTCGGCGGCGTGAAAATTATTCAAAGCGACGGCTTCCGCGATATACGCGACAGCGGCTTCTCGCTGATTCTTTCTAATCCGCCTTATCACACGGACTTTTCTGTGGCGAAGCACTTCATCGAAAAAGGCTTCAACAGGCTCGTTATCGGCGGAAAAATGTTCATGGTGACCAAGCGGCGGGACTGGTATAAAAATAAGCTGTCTTCTGTCTTCGGCGGCGTGAGAATCACGGAAACAGACGGTTATTACGTATTTTGTGCAGAAAAGCGCAATGCGAATTACGCAAAAAGGAGAAAACATGATTAAATTATCACGACTATTTTCAGACAACATGATTCTGCAAAGGAACGCAGAAATAATTATGCGCGGATTTTCCGCGCCGAATGAATTTGCTACGGTTAATTTTGCGGGGAAAACAGCGAGCGCAAAAGCCGACGACAAGGGCTTTTGGAGCGTTTCTCTCGGTGAATTCGCGGCGAATTCCGAGCCGCAGAGCATAATAATTACATCGGGCGGCGAAACGCTTGAAATCCGCAATGTGCTTATCGGCGACATTTGGGTTTGCGGCGGTCAGTCGAACATGGAGCTCGCGCTGAACCGCACCTGCCATAATTTCCCCGATGAGCTGGCAATCACGAACCCGCTCATAAGGCAGTTTAAAGTTCCGCAGGTTTATAATTTTGACGCGCCTGCCGATGAATTTTCGCTCGCGAACTGCGGTTGCGGCTGGGAGCACTTCTGTCCCGAAAACGCGCAGAATTTCACGGCTGTCGGCTACTTCTTCGCGAAGAAGCTGACAGAAAAATACGGCGTGCCTGTCGGATTATTGAATACTGCAGTCGGCGGGACGCCTGTTGCGGCGTGGATGAGCCGCGAAATGCTCGAGGAATTAGGCTTAAAAGAAGAGCTTGCCGAAGCCGAAAAGTGCAAAGACAAGCAATACATAGAGCAGACCTTGAAGGACGAAGACGCGAACACGACAGATTATCACTCGCGGCTCTGGAAAGCTGACCCCGGCTGTCAAGAAAAATGGCGCAGTGCGGACTTTGACGACAGCGACTGGGAAGAAATCCCGCTCTGCAAGGACGTTGACAAGGGCACAGGGACGTATTGGTACAGGAAAACTGTCGAGATTCCCGAGGAGCTTCGCGGACAGGAAGCGACGATTTTCTTAGGGCTTGCGGTTGATATGGACGAGGTTTTCATTAACGGTGAAAAGCTCGGCGCGACCTATTACCGCTATCCGCCGCGCGAGTATAAATTCACACTGCCGCAGGAAAAATCGCTGACAATCGTGGTGCGCCTGCTCTGCTTCAACGGCTTCGGCGGATTTACTGCGGGCAAGAATTATTTTATCGCGACTGAAACTCGCACAATTGACATAGGCGGAGCGTGGAAACGCCGCCACGGAACGGAATTCGAGAGCCCGAAGCCTATGGCGTTCTTCCAGTACAAACCGACAGGCGTTTACAACGGCATGATTTCGCCGCTGTTTAATTACGCAATGAAAGGCATAATCTGGTATCAGGGCGAGTCTGACGCCTGGAATTACACCCGCTACGCCGAGAAGCTCACGGCTGTAATTAACGGCTGGCGAGAAGCTTGGGCGACTGTTAAGGACGAAAAAACTGCGCCTTTTATTCAGACGCAGTTGGTATATTATGCATTGACGGGCGACACAGACTGGGATTTAATCCGCGAACAGCAGAAGAAGTGCCTTGCACTGCCCTGCACAGGGCTTGCAGGAGGCTATGACCTCGGCGAATACAACGACCTGCATCCGCAGAACAAGCGCGACGTAGGCGAGCGGCTTGCGCGGCTCGCAATGCGCTTAGCTTACGGCGAGAAAATGCCGCCGAATGTGTTTGAAATGTATAATTGTTAATTTAAGACAACGAAGGCATATTCCGCTTCATTGCTAAATTCGTTATCCCAATAAAAGAACATTCTGTAGCCGATGAAAACGACGTCGGAAGTCTCCGCCTTTTCAAACGGAAAATCGAATCTGTAAACGCCGAGCTCGCGGGTTTGCCTAAAAAGAACTTCTTCTCTTTCGGCTATATCGTCTCCGTCCTCGTCAAGGAAGCATTTCTGTATTCTGATGTTATCGGGGCGGTGTTCGTAGTCGGTAACTTCAACCGCGATTATCGCTCCTGTTTCCAAAACTGCGGAATTTTCCCGAAGAAACGGCATATCGCGTATTAAATCCGTGCGGTCATAAATCGAGCCGTTCCACATATTAGGCGCGGCGGAATAAATCAGCTCTTCACCGTCTGCCGTCAGTAGGATTGCAGGCGGTTTGTCCATAAATGCCGATGCTTGCGGAGGGCTGTAAACCTGCCCTGTCCCTGCGAACGGCTCGCCGAGCGTGTTGCTCAGAAAATCAAGCACCCACGCTTCATTTCCGACATAAAACACAATGATTCTGCCCTGTATGAAAAAATGCGGATATGAAATCCACGAGACCTGAACCCCTCTGCCGTCGCGGTAATTGAAGCCGTGACCGCTTTCGTTGACAATTTTTGTGTCGGCTTGCGCTTTGCTGTTACTGCTGTAGGAATAAACCGTGAAGTGTTCTTCCTGTTCGCCGCTTCGCACAATTATTGTTTCGGCTTTTCCCGTCAGCAGGTCTTCGTCCCACGTTATTTCCGAGATTTCATGCTCAAAGCCTGCGGCGGTAATCGCGTTCAGCAGTGCTTCAAGGTCGGAATTCCCTGTATTTTCCGCGCAAGCTGCGCAGACTGAAAGTATTATCGCAGAAATTAAAAACAAGCATAATAGCTTTTTCATATTTATCTTCATATTTTTCACCTCAACTGTAACACAAAGCTACTCTGCATAAAGTTGCATTAAAAATTCTTCTAATGTCAGTCCCGACTCGGCAAGCTCCCGCGCTCGTTCCACCCCCACGAATCGCCAGTGCCAAGGCTCGTAGATGAAGCCTGTGATGTGCATTGCGTCCTCGGGGTAGCGCAGAATAAAGCCGTAGTCGTGCGCGTTTTCCGCGAGCCATGCGAACTCGCGCGTGTTTTCAAAGGAATACACGTCATAGCTTCCGCTCGCGAAGTCTATCGCGATTCCCGCGTTATGCTCGCTTGCGCCCGGATAGGCAACCTCAGTCCCTGCGACAAGCTCGGACTGCGCGAGGTTTAAGCCCAGCCCAAGGTAGTAATTAATCCTGCGGTCGTAGATTTCCTGCTGTCTTTCAATCGTGCGGAAGCCCTCGATTATCACAATATGTATGCCGTCAAGCCTTGCGGCTTCAAGCATTTGCAGGGCGTATTCCGCAAGCCGTTCGTCAATCTCGCGCCACCATTCGTCTTCCTCTCCGAGCGAATACAAAGCGATTTCAAAGTCGTCGGGAAGCGGATTTTGTCGGTCTATGAGGTAAAAAGCCCACTCGTTGTCGTATATTTTTTCGGGCGGAATTTCTTCCGGGACGTCGAGGACGCCGCCCCCTACGTCTTTTAATGACGATTCTGTTGCGGGCTCGGCTTCAATCGTTAACTGAACTAACGCCGATTGTGTCATAACCGGCGCATCTATTGTTACAAGTTTTATTGCTTCTATGGCAGGTTGTTCGTCAGGCGAAGCTACAAAAAACACTGTCAGCATTGCACTGATAAGCATGATTATTTTACGTTTCATAAAGCAATTATATAAAATAACGGCAGTTTTGTCAAGAGCCACGCTTGACAAAACTGCATTTTTATGGTACATTTATTAAAAAGAATAATAATATAGATTACAAAATGTGTAGGAGAAAGATTATGAAAAAACTAAACGCCGGAATTATCGGCGCGACAGGCATGGTTGGTCAGCGGTTCGCGTTGCTGCTTGAAAATCACCCGTGGTTTGAGGTCACTGCGCTTGCGGCTTCGCCGCGCTCGGCAGGCAAGACTTACGGCGAAGTCGTAAAAGACCGCTGGATGATGGATTCGCCGATTCCCGAAAAGATGAAAAGCATGACGATTCTTGACGCTTCGGACGTGAAGGCGGTCACTGAAAAGGTCGACTTTGTTTTCTGTGCCGTGGATATGAAAAAGGACGAAATCCGCGCACTTGAGGAAGCGTATGCAAAGGCGGAATGTCCTGTTGTTTCCAATAACTCGGCGCACAGAATGACGCCCGACGTGCCTATGCTGATTCCCGAGATTAACGCCGAGCACGCAGAAATTATTGAAGCACAGCGAAAACGTCTCGGCACTAAGCGCGGCTTCATCGCGGTGAAAAGCAATTGCTCGATTCAAAGCTATGTTCCAGCTCTGCACCCGCTGTTGGGGTTCGGCATAAAAGATGTTCTCGTTTGCACTTATCAGGCGGTTTCGGGCGCAGGCAAGAAGCTCAAGGACTGGGTGGAAATGCAGGACAATGTAATCCCTTTTATCGGCGGCGAGGAAGAAAAATCCGAGCAGGAGCCGCTCAAAATTTGGGGTAAAATCGAAAACGGCAAAATCATCGACGCGACAGGCATAAATATAACGTCGCAGTGCATACGCGTTCCTGTGTCTGACGGGCATTTGGCGGCAGTTTTCGTGCGTTTTGCCGATAAAAATAATAAACCGAGCAAGGAAGAAATTATAGAAATCTGGCACAACTTCGGCGGCGTTTCGGAAACCTTACCGTCTGCGCCTTGGAATTTCTTGAATTATTTTAACGAGGATAATTTTCCGCAGACGAAGCTGCACCGCGGCTTAGAGAACGGCATGGCTGTTTCAATCGGGCGGCTTCGCGAGGACTCGCAATACGATTATAGATTTATCGGGCTTTCACACAATACGCTGAGAGGCGCGGCGGGCGGCGCGGTGCTGATGGCGGAGCTGTTGAAATCTAAGGGCTATTTTGATTAAGGAGAATTATGCCGACATTATCAATGTTTCTTGGGATTCTCGTGAAAATGAACTGGAAAGATACAGGGCAACATAAATTACCTCACTTCCATGCTTTTTATGCCGAGCATGAAGCATCATTCGGTCTTGACGGTGAGATTATAGCCGGAAGTTTTCCAAAGAAGCAAGCCGCATTTGTAAAAGCTTGGGCTTTACTTCACGAAGATGAACTGCTTGCTAACTGGAAGTTAGCCTTGGACGGTGAGGAAATATTTAGAATTGAACCGTTGAAATAGGAGGTTTATATGCGCGAACAAGAAGATATTATTTTTGGCAAACCTTTAAACCCGCGCGTTTTAGATGTTTTACCGACTGAGGATTATAAATTATTTCTCACATTTAATAATGGCGAAAAGCGTGTGTTTGATGTTAAAAATATTTTAAATTTACCTGCATTTAAAAAGCTTTCAAACAAAGAATTCTTTAAAGCAGTTAAAACAGAATACGGCACGATTGCGTGGGGCAACGATATTGATTACTGCCCTGATACACTGTACAATGAAAGCGTGCTTATAAATTAATAATAAGGAGCAAAACTATGAGAAATCCAATTTACACCGGCTCGGGCGTGGCGATAGTCACCCCCATGAACGAAAACGGAAGTATAAATTATCCGCTGTTTGGCGAGCTGATTGAACGGCAGATTAAGGGCGGCACGCAGGGCTTGATTATCTGCGGAACTACGGGCGAAGCAAGCACCATGAGCGACGACGAGCATATCGAGTGCATACGCTTTGCAGTCGAGAAAAACGCGAAGCGCGCGGCTGTTGTCGCGGGGACAGGAAGCAACGACACGGCTTATATGGTCGAGCTGTCCGAAAAAGCCGAGAAAGCCGGCGCAGACGCACTTTTACTTATGTCGCCTTATTACAACAAAACCTCGCAGAGAGGGCTTGTAAAGCACTTCGGCGCGGTCGCTGATAAGGTAAAAATCCCGATAATGCTGTATAATATCCCCTCAAGAACAGGCATGAACATTGAGCTTGCGACGTTTAAGGAACTTGCCGAGCGTCCGAACATAACAGCTGTAAAAGAATCGGGCGGCGATGTTAAATATTTCTCGACGCTGATTAACGAATCGGGCTTGGACGTTTACAGCGGCGACGATTACATGAATGTGCCTGCAATGGCTCTCGGCGCAGTCGGGACGGTTTCGGTCATGGCGAATGTAATCCCCGAAATCGCGGCACAAATCTGCACGCTTTGCGCGGAGAACAACGTTCTCGAAGCGGGCAGGCTCAATCAGAAATACGCGCGCTTCATGGGCTCTGAGGGACTCTTCATGGACGTGAGCCCTATTCCCGTCAAGCACGCGCTGAAGCTGCTCGGCATAAACGCGGGAAGCCCGCGCCTGCCGCTGTGCGACATGGACGACGCAAAAATCGCGCTTTTAAAAGCAGAAATGGAAAAAGTAGGTTTATTGTAGGGGACGCTGTCCTCAGCGTCCCGAAAATAAAAAGGAACATGATAAAATGACAAAAATTGCATTATCCGGCGCGTGCGGAAGAATGGGGCGCGTGATTGCGACGCTCGCCGCAGGGCGCAGTGACTGCGAAATAAGCGCAGGAATCGACTGCCGCTGTGAGAAATACGCCGAGTTTGAAATGTATTGCAGCATCAGCGAAATAGGGGAAAAGCCCGATGTTGTGATTGATTTTTCACACCCGTCTTCGCTTGATGATATTCTTTCGTTTTGCAAGGCGCGCGGCGTTCCTGCTGTGCTTGCGACTACGGGCTATTCGGAGGAAGAAGTTGAAGCTATTAAATCCGCGGCGGAGCAGATTCCCGTGTTTTTTACGGGGAATATGTCGCTTGGGATTAATCTGCTTGCGGACTTAGCAAGGCGCGCGGCGAAAATTTTAGGAAGCCAGTACGACACGGAAATCATCGAGAGACACCACAACCGCAAGGTGGACGCGCCTTCAGGCACGGCGTTCATGCTGGCTGATGCGATTAACGAGGTGCGCGCGAATACTTTAAAATACGTTTACGGGCGCGGCGGAAAGCACCAGCCGCGCACTCAGAACGAGCTTGGAATTCACGCGGTTCGAGGTGGGACTATAGTTGGCGAGCACGAGATTATTTTTGCGGGGCATGACGAGATTATTTCCTTGTCACATTCTGCACTTTCGCGGGAGGTTTTCGCGAACGGTGCGATTAACGCCGCGCTTTTCCTCGCAAAAAAACAAAAAGGTTTGTATGATATGTCTGACTTATTAAATTCTGTAAAATAAAGGAGATTAAAATGGCTACTCAAATAATTACCACGCCGGGCGTTTCGATTGTTACGTTTAACAACGTGGCGGTTTCGCACCAGAATACGTTTATCTGCGAGGTTTTCGAGCAGTCCGCAAATGCGGGCATAAACATCGACATGATTTCGCAGGCTCCCGCCGCATCGGAAAAAATCAGCTTCGGTTTTACTTTTTCCGATGAAGATATGCCTAAGTTAATTTCGATAATTAATCAGATTTCAAGAAACCTCACACCTATGATAAACGTAGGCAACGTCAAGGTTACAATCAAGTCGAGCGAAATGGTAAGCAATACGGGCTTCGCTTCGCGCGTCATGAATGTTCTGCGTGATATGGACTGCCTACCGCTACTTGTTACTACGGGGATTGACGAGATTTCGGTGCTTGTTTATGAAAGCGAGTGCGCGGATTTGGAAAAGAAGCTGAAGGAAGCGTTTGCGTAAGTAGAAAAGAGGTTTTTATGACAAACAAGGATTTATGTATTGAAATTATTAGCGGGTTCGGCGAAGAGCAGCTGAAAAATGTTGTTGTGATGTTACAGAGCATAAAAAATATCGCGGCTGAAGCCGCAGATGATGCTTTCTGTTTGCAATTAGCAGAGGATTATGAAAATGACCTCACCGCTGACAAGAGCGAAACGATGTCAATCCAAGACTTTTCAAAGGAACTGGGGATTGAGCTTGAATGAATTACAACATTTCCATAACGAAAAAAGCGCGGAAATTCATAGCTTCTCAACCTAAAAACAGACAGGAGCAATTACTGCGTGCGATTTATAAATTGCCGCAGGGTGACGTTAAAGCTGTTACGAATAAAAAAGATATGTATCGCTTGCGTGTCGGTGATTATAGAGTGATTTATACATTATATATGAACACTCTGACAATCACAGTTGTCAACGTCGGTAATCGCGGGCAGATATACAACGATTTATAAATTAAGGGAACAACTAAAGTGGTTCGAGATATGACAAAGGGCAGACCTCTGCCCATAATGATAAGGTTTACAATCCCGCTCCTGCTCGGGACAATCTTTCAACAGCTCTACAACATGGCGGACACCGTAATAGTAGGGCGGTTCATAAGCCCTGACGCACTCGCGGCAGTCGGCACAACAGGCGCGCTGAACTTCCTTGTGCTCGGCTTTACTATCGGCTTGTGCAGTGGCTTTTGCATACCTGTTTCACAGCGGTTCGGGGCGGGCGATATAAACGAAATGCGGCGTTTCGCGGCGAACGCCGTTTATCTTTGCGCTTTTTTCGCGGTAATACTGACAACGCTCACCATGCTTTTCACAAGGCAGTTGTTGCAATTCATGGACGTACCCGAAGAAATTATTGATATGTCTTATTCCTACATAATTTTCATCTTCGGCGGGATTCCCGTCGCGATTGTTTATAATATTCAAGCCTGCCTGCTCCGCGCGCTCGGCGACAGCAAAACACCGCTGTATTTTCTCGCGCTGTCTTCGCTTATAAACATAGTGCTGAACCTGCTGTTCGTGGTGGTTTTAGGCTTACATGACGTGCGTTATATCGGGCTCGGAACTGTAATAGCGCAGTCTGTTTCTGCAATTTTGTGCTTTATTTATATAAGACGAAGCTTTCCTATTTTGCGCTTTACTAAAGAAGAAATGAAATTCTCTGCAAAACACGCGAAAAAACTGCTGTCCATGGGCGTGCCGATGGGCTTGCAGTTCTCAATTACTGCGCTTGGCTCGCTGATTCTGCAAAAGGCAATCAACGGACTCGGGACAATTGCGATGGCTTCGCTCACGACCGGCAACAGAATCTCGCTGTTCCTGTTCATGCCAATGGAAACTGTAGGGCTTACGATGGCTACCTTCTGCGGGCAGAATCTCGGCGCGCAGAAGCTTGCACGAATACGGCAAGGAATCCGCATTTCAATGCTTGTTCAGCTTGCTTACAGCGTGCTTGTCGCGGGGGTAGTTTCATGGTTCTTCGGGCGCAGTCTTGCCGCGATTTTCGTAGGTGCGGCGGAAACGCAAATCATTGAGAACGTCGCTTTTCAGCTTCGGGTAATGGCAGTTTCGTTCTTCTCAATAGGCGTATTGTTCATTTTCCGCAATTCACTGCAAGGCTTGGGCTATAGCATGATGGCAATGACGGCGGGGTTTTGCGAGCTTGCGGCGCGGCTGTTCGTGGCGTTTTTCCTTGTGGAACGCTTCGGGTTTCAAGGTGCGGTTTTCGCGGGTCCGCTTTCGTGGGTGCTCGCGGACATTGTGCTGATTCCCGCTTATTTCGTGATTATGAAACGGTTGAAGAAAAAAATAGAAACAGCGGGGCTTTTCTAAGCCCCGCCTTTCATTTGCACAACTAACTATTATTCTTCGTCTTCTTCGGCTTCATCTTCGCCTTCTTCATTGATTTCGCCGTCTGTGTCATTTTCGTCCGCTTCGCCGTCAGCGTCTTCGTCGTTTTCGTCCGCTTCGCCGTCAGCATCTTCATCGATTTCATCTGCGTCAACGTCTTCGTCGTTTTCGTCCTCGTTGTCGATGTCGTCAACAGGATTTGCGGGAGCGATTACCTCGGGTTCTTCGGTTTCGGGCTTACTGTTTTCACAGCCGACTAAAAATACCGAAAGAGAAAGTGCTAAAATCGTGATAAGTAAAACTGCTTTTTTCATGTTAATTTCCTCCGTTTGTTTTAAATTTTTTCTTGATTGCGGAAGACGTTTTTGTCTTGCCTGCTTTTATTATATTCGCTGAAAAACCGCCTGTCAAGCGAATATCTGAATTGTAACCGCGGCGTTTCCAAACTGTAATAAAGAAGCGCGATTTTGTAATCGCGCTGTAAATATTTGAAACCGCTTTGTAATAAAAAACGAAAAAAATTCCAAAAAACGCTTGACAAATAAAAATCAATATGATATGATAATGATATTAAATACATATACAGGAGGAAATTAATATGTCTAACAAAAATGTAAATGTTGAAATTGCCGCAAAAGCGGCGAGCGGCATGGCGGTTTTGGTTATAAACATACTGCTGATTATTGCGTCGGTTTTCGGGATTATTTTCGGTGTAATTGCTCTCGAAGACGGTAATGATGGCATCGGCTCGCTTCTGCTGATTTTGAGCGGGCTGCACTTAGGTGTGATTTGCTGGGTTTTGTTCGCGGGACTGCGAATTTTAAAGCCGAACGAGGCGTTGGTGCTTACGCTTTTCGGGAAGTATTACGGAACTCTTAAAGGTGACGGCTTCTTTTATGTGAATCCGTTTGTAAGTGCGGTGAATCCTGCGGCAACTACAACGACGATTACGCAGACAAGTGAAAAAATTGCAATCGGTACAAATACGTCAATTTCCATACCCAACAAAAGAATATCTCTGAAAAACATGACGCTTTCAAACGAACAGCAGAAAATCAACGACCTGCTCGGAAACCCTGTGGTAGTCGGCATTAACGTGATTTGGCGAGTGACGAATACAGCTAAGGCAGTATTCTGCGTGGATAATTACAAGGAGTTTTTGTCGATTCAGTGCGATTCCGCGCTTCGTAACATTATAAGACTTTATCCCTATGACGTGGCGGATGGCGACAACGAGAAATCACTGCGCGGAAGCTCGCAGGAAATTGCGGATAAAATCAAGGCTGAAATTCAGGAAAAGGTAGACGTAGCGGGGCTCGAAATCATTGAAGCGAGAATCACGAACTTAGCTTACGCAAAAGAAATCGCCGCGATTATGCTGCAAAGACAGCAGGCGTCCGCCATTGTAGACGCGCGCAAAATGATAGTTGAGGGCGCGGTCGGCATGGTCGAATTGGCTCTCAAAAAGCTGAACGAGGAAGATATTGTAACGCTTGACGAGGAGCGCAAGGCCGCAATGGTGAGCAATTTGTTAGTTGTGCTCTGCGGAAACAGGGACGCACAGCCGGTTGTAAACAGCGGAAGCTTGTATTAAGGGGTTGGTGTTAAATGTCAGCTTCCGAAAAGGGCGATAAAAACGAAAAAAAGCAAATACCTTTGCGTCTTTCCGCTCCGCTCTGGCGGGAACTAAGCGCGTGGGCGGAGGACGACTTCCGCTCGCTTAACGGACAGATTGAGTATCTGCTCTCCGAGTGTGTGAAGAAACGTAAAAAAATGTAGGGTTAAATAGCACGAAAAAAGGGACGCCACACAGGGCGTCCCCTACTATTTAATTTGAATAATTATCAAAATACCCCTGCACAAGCACTATCGGCGTGCCTTTGTCGCCGCTCCCCGACGTTAAGTCGGCGAGTGAGCCCAGTAAATCCGTAAGGTAGCGCGGGGTTGTCCCCTCTGCCGCCATGTCGCCCTTTAAGTCGTCTTTTTTATTTTTAATCCGCTCGAAAATCGCGCTTTCAAGCGCGTCGCCCGAAAGCTCTGAAAACTCGTTGTCCGCGAAGTATTTAAGCTTGATTTCGTTCGTAGTGCCCGTGAGTCCGCTTGTGAACGCAGGAGAAACTACAGGGTCAGCAAGTTCCCAGATGAAGCCTACAGGGTCTTTAAACGCGCCGTCGCCGTAAATCATAACTTCGATTTTTTTGCCGGTTTTTTTAAGGAAAGCCGCCGCAACCTCGCGCACGAAAATATCGCAGTTACGCGGGAAAAGCTTGATTCTGTCCTCGGTTGCTTTGTTGAAGCCGAGCACGCCGTATTCGGGATTGAAGCCCGAGTTGTTCACAGAATCGCTCAGTATATTATCCAAGCCGAAAACCTTGTTCGCGCCTGCTTTTACGAGCTTTTCCTTGGTTAATTTTCTTGTGTGAATATCCGCGCAGATTACGTTTTTTGTGTAGTTCAGAATCGCTGTCGGATTATTCGCGAAGATTATTTCAGCTTCTGCGCCTGCTTCGGTGATGATTTCCTTGTAGTATTTGATGTAATCAACACCTGTGAAAATATGTTTTTCGTAGCCAAAATGCTTTCTGAAATCCGCTTCGCTGAGTATGTCCGCGTATGGATTCACTCCGCTGTCGATGAGCTGTTCCGCAGTTATGAGATGATTCCCGACTTCATCGGACGGATAGCTCAGCATGAGAATTATTTTTTTCGCGCCGAGTGCAATCCCGCGCAAAGCGATCGCAAACCTGTTGCGGGAAAGAATCGGGAAAATCACGCCAATTTCAGAATCGGCAGGGAACTTGCTCTTCACGTCGTCCGCTATGTCCTGTACATTTGCGTAGTTGCCCTGTGCGCGGGCAACGATTGACTCCTTGACGGCGACGACGTCGCGGTCATGCAGTGTGAAATTATTCTCGCTTGCGGCTTCAAGCACGCATTTTACGATTGTTTCAACTAAATTATCGCCTTCTTTAATAATCGGGGCTTTGATTCCTCTCGAAATTGTACCGAGTGTTTTTGACATATATTTTCCTTTCTGTAGGGAACGCATTAATGCGTTCCGCCGGAACGGATAAATCCGTTCCCTACGGTCTTCTATATCTGAAAATTATAATAACCATAATTATCGCCGCTAAAGACAGCGCGCCGATAGTCATGAAAAGGTAGATGTAGTCTTCGTCCGCAGTTGAAATTGGCGGCAGTGTTGTGACGATTGGGGTGGTAATTACAGGCGTTTCGATTTCAATTTCATCAAGCGGGACGACATGAGTCGAATCCTGCGAGGAGAACTCGTCCCCTACGTTTACGGGGAAGAATTGTCTGAGCTCGGCGCGGTCGCCGCGGTGGTCAAAGGACAGCGCGAGCCCCGAAATATCGAAGTGTTTAATCACAGGAGTTCTCATGTGATAGCTGCCGTTCTCGAAAAAGCCCTGCCTGTCCCACGTCGGGTCAGCGTAAACCCAACGGCTTTCCGCTTCGTACCAAAAAGCAACCCACTCGTGGACGATTGTTTCTGTCGGCAGAAGCTCGTAGGGAACGCCCTCAAACGGATTCGCAATGCCGCCTTTTATGTTCAGCACTTTTAAGCCCGCCGCTTCCAACAAAGCCGCATAAGTATTGGCGATTCCGATACAAACACTGCGCCGCAGGCGGAGCGTCTGCGCTATAGAAACAGTTTCCTCTGTGACGTCATTATCTCTTGCGTCGCGGTCGTAAACTATATTCTCGGCGACCCAGTAGTTCAAGGCTTTGGCTATTTGATAATCGTCATCGGGGTCAATCCCCTCTGTCTCTTCTGCGACAATCTGCATTAAAACCGCGCGTGTTTCGGCGAGCTCGCGCGGGTCAAGGCTTGCGCTTAGGTAATTCTCGCTAATTTCGGGCGGAATCACGCGGTAGTCTTCGAGCGCGGCGGCAGTTCTCGCGGCAAGATTATTATCGCCGAAAAACCAGCCGTCATCGGAATTATATTCAACACGATAGTTCAAAGTCGAGCCGTCGTCAAACCTTATGACGGCGAGGGCGTTCGTAGCTTCGGGGACTGCGCTGTACTCGGCGGTGAATGAGCCGTCAGAGCTTCGCGAGAAGCGGCTTTCCGTGCCGCGCAGGGAAGAACCGCTGATGAAAAACTCTTCAACTACGCTGTCCTTGAAATAGCCCTCCGCGTGAATTGTGTTGCCGTCGACGGTGAGAATCGCGAAGCGGTCGGGGTCGTGAGAGGTTTTAAGCGTGTAGACACGCCCAAGCGGAGCCTGATAGGCAGTTGACAGTTGAGAGTTGACAGTTGACAGTATAAATAATATGCAAACAAGTGTAATCTTTATAGCTTTCATGCACTTAGTATAACATGAATAACTGTCAACTGTCAACTGTCAACTGTAAACTATCAAAGCTCGTCATAAAGCCGTTAATTGAGAACGAGCATATATCCCCGCCGATGATTCGCCCGCGGAAAACCAAAACATTCGCGAAAACATCGCCGCTTGCAGGGTGGTTTAATATGCGGAAGGTGTAGCTTTCAACTATGTCCGCGCGGTACCGCGACAGGTCGAAGCCCTGCTGTTTTTGCAAGCTGTTGTAGTTTTGATAGGTTTCGGTGAATTTTGCAGGGATTTGCAGGTTCTTAATCGTCACCGGCTCGGGTTCAACCGCCCAGCCGAAGGTGTTCAGGTAGGCGATTATGTCGGGGACGCCCTGCACACGCACCGACGCGCCATGAAGCGCGGCACAGCGAACAGCGAACAGCATGGTAATCATCATGATTACAGCGAGAATAATCAGCCTTTTTCGATTAATTCGGGTAGATTTATACATATAAGCACCAGCCTTTTTATAGATATTGTATACTTTCAATGTATATGGTACAAGATTGAACAAAATTCACAGCCTTGTATTGTC
>Ga0123356_10000668_pt1 | contig 37878 bp, 40 predicted proteins | sample TergutEmb28metaG_2_FD_92546 | JGI IMG/M metagenome (GOLD analysis project Ga0123356, IMG submission 92546) | Embiratermes neotenicus P3 segment gut microbial communities from Petit-Saut dam, French Guiana - Emb289 P3 | ecosystem: Host-associated > Arthropoda: Insects > Digestive system > Gut ...
CGCGAAGCCATGTCGGCGACTTACGGTGTGGATCGAAAGACCTGCCACGCCAAGAGCGTGCGTCGATTTATGCCACAGCCGTCCGGAGCCGGCAGGGCTTTGCGCTGGGCTGTTTGATATATAAGGAACTGTATTTCTCCGTGCTTCTTAGTGCCTTTGTGCCCCTGTGTGAGGTCTTAGTCCGCTGATTTTCGCGGATTTTCGCAGAAAAATATATTCGGGAATTTCCTCAAATTAAACCTGAATATTTTTCTCTTATAAACAACACTAACTCATTATATTCTTTTTCATCTTCAAAATACCTTTTTTTAATTATTCCGCCAAACCTTGATTTTGGAATAATATAAATAGAATCATTATCAAATATTATTTTTCTTATATTGCTTTTATCCAGATTTGCAGATTCATCTTTACATTTAATAAATATATTTAATTCATTTATAATAAATTCAAATCTTCCTATTTTTGATTTATACTTAATAAAACTCCTTTTATTCATCCATTTGGAATATAATGCAAAAAATACAAAAACACAGGGAAACCCAATAATTACTATATAGGTAATAATTTTATACAGAGAAAATTCTCTTTTTAAATCCTGAATTATAATTATAGTAAGCAAAAAAGCAGAGTAAATCAAACTTTTTGGCGAGAAGATCTTGCCGAAAAGTTCTTTATGAAGAATACGCTGAAACTGCAGATATTCGTTAATATCATCGATCTCTCCAGAAAATCTATATTCCATTTTTTATAATTATTCCTCTTCGTTTTCATTACTGCCAAGTTCATAGTCTGCCAGTTTTCGCAGCAATGTTTTTCTGCCGATTTCCAGCGTTTCTGCGGCTTTGCTTTTGTTTCCTCGGCAGTGAGACAGCGTCTCACGGATAATTATTTTTTCGCATTCTGCCATATTGGAACCAAGCCTAATATTTATCCAACCGTCATCGTCAGCGTCGCGCAGTACAGGCGGAAGATCATCTTTTGTTATTACATTTGACTGGCACATAACAACAGCGCTTTCTATGCAGTTTCTTAGTTCCCTGATATTTCCCGGCCATTCATAGGCATACAGGCGCGAACGCGCTCTTTCGTTTATACCGTTTATAGTCTTATTATTTTCTTCTGAAAATTCTTTAAGAAATGCAGCCGCCAAAATAGGAATATCATCCTTTTTTTCACGTAGCGGCGGAACATGAATATTAACTACGTTTAAACGGAAATAAAGATCCTCGCGGAAATTTCCTTTTTCTATTTCTGCTTTTAGATCTTTATTTGTAGCTGCAATTATACGCACGTCAGTTTCTACAGTCTGCTCCCCGCCTACTCTTTCAAACTTTTTTTCCTGCAAAACGCGCAGAAGCTTTATTTGAATATTCTGATCGATTTCGCCTATTTCGTCCAAAAATAATGTTCCGCCGGAAGCAAGTTCAAAACGCCCCCTCTTGCGCGAAATCGCTCCTGTAAAAGCGCCTTTTTCGTGCCCAAAAAGTTCGCTCTCCAAAAGCGAAGGCGAAAGAGCCGCGCAATGCACTTTTATAAGCGGCTGATCTTTTCTCGGCGAAAGTTCATGAATAGCGTCAGCAACGAGTTCTTTTCCTACGCCGGATTCTCCGGTAATTAAAATAGAAGCTTTTGTAGGAGCGGCTTTACTGATAGTATCAAAAACTTCGCGCATATTACGCGAGTTGCCTATTATTGACTTAAACTGCCTTTTGCGTTCGAGTTCTTCTTCCATTCTGCGGTGCTGAAAAAACAATTCTCTGTTATCCAATGCCCGTTTTACTTTTAACGAGAGATGATCAAGGTCTACAGGTTTTGTAAGAAAATCCCACGCTCCGTCGCGCATTGCAGTAACGGCAGTTTCTACAGTACCATGACCTGTCAGAATAATTACAGGAAACCCAGGAGTATGCGCAAGAATACGTTTCATTAATTCTTCGCCGCTAAGACCCGGCATTTTTAGATCTGTTATGACAAGATCAATATCTTCGTTAGAAAATATTTTCCATCCTTCGTCGCCGTTTTCGGCGCTTATAACATCATACCCGTCACCCTGCATTGCTTCTGCAAGACCTTCGCGGATATTTTTTTCATCGTCAATTACAAGAAGGCGGAATTTCATTTTTTATCTCCTTCATTTTTTTTCGAATCCAATTAATTTTGTTTCTTTCTGCGGAAGCGGCAGGCTTATTTTAAATTCTGTACCTTCCCCTTCGATAGAGTCTACTGTAATTTCTCCATGATGCTCTCTGACAATTTTATAAACCTGAGTAAGACCCAATCCTGTTCCGGATTCTTTTGTAGTAAAATAAGGTTCAAATATTTTAGTAAAATTATCTTTACTAATGCCAACTCCCGTATCACGCACAGATATTTTAATCTCGTTATCAGAAATTGATGATGCAACAGTAAAAACACCGCCATCCGGCATTGCGGCTTGTGCATTCTTTACAAGATTTAGAATCGCCTGCTTCATATAACGTTCGTCAATTAAGATATACGGAATACTGCTGTCAAGCTCCAGAGCGCATTCGATATTCTGCTGTTCCATCTCAAAACGGACAAAATCGATAATTTGGGTAATTAATTTATTCAAATCACCTTCGCGCAGTTCCAGATTCATAGGGCGCACCGCAAATAGAAAGTCTACAACAATGCGGTTAAGCCTTTCGATTTCTTCTTTTAATACATTAAAATATTTATCTGTAGATTTATCGGCTGACTTAAAATTTTTTAACAAAGTTTTTTGCAGCAGCTGTAAATGAATAGAAATCGAACCCAGCGGGTTTTTTATTTCGTGCGCAACTCCCGCAGCCAAAGTTGTAAGGCTCGCAAGATTTTCCGCGCGCCTTAATCTCTCCTCTCCCTTGCGCTTTTCTGTTATATCTTCTATGTAAATCAGGGTTCCCGTTATGCGCTTTTCCTGAACCAGCGGAACAACATTAACAGAAAGAAGCCTATTTCGTCCTTGATTATGAACATCTATTTCTTTATTTGCTACCCTTTCTCTGCTTACAATAATATCCTTAAATGATTCGATTATTTTTTCTTCTGTAATTGCGGTTTTAAGCTTAACGCCTTCTATGTAATTCATAGGTATCAGCCTTTGAGCGCATTTATTTACCATTATGAGATTATCAGATTCATCGCAGACAAGTATCCCCATATCAATTGAATCAAGAACATTTTCTAAAAGGCTAATCTCTCCGATTGCCGAAATTAACAATTCTTTGCGCTGTTCCGCGTTAAGCTTGTCAACTTTTCTTAATGTACGGCGGAAAAAATCAACCATACTGCCCTCTTAAGGCTTTCTTTAAATTGTAAAAAAGCGATTCTATTACTATTGCGGTATTTATATTTAAAATTTCGATTGAGTTTACAGCTTCGTTTATATACTTGTTAAAAATATCGTTATAAGCAATAAATCCGCTGTCGTGTTTTGCTCTTTGAGCGCTGCCTATCATCTCTAAAACAATTTTAGAAAAACGCGGAAAAGAGCCGTCTTCAAAGTTGGAGCTCTGTGATAAAATCGTTTTTATTATAACCGCGCTTTTTAAACTTTTATCAAAACCTGATTTTTCTGCGATCGGCGCGCAATATTCTCCAAGCACATTAAAAATCAACGGTACAGCAGCCGGATCTTTCTTTTTTATAGAAACAGAAACAATCCTTGCAAGGGATACAATAAAAAACGCCGCAAGCGGATAAAGTTTTTCTGTACTCTGCGGCATAAAAGATTCGAGGTATTTATTTAAATTTTCACCTTCGTCTTGAAACACCCTGCGGATAACTTCTTTTTCGCTCTTTGCGTCTCTCTTTAAAAACCTGTACGGTCTTAAACGGGAAAGTATCGTCGGCATTATTGTCTCGCGCCTCTTTGCTGTAAGGACAATGCTAACAGAAGAAGGCGGCTCTTCTAAAAGTTTTAAAAGAGAGTTACGCGCTTCGTCTCTCATGTTATCTGCATTTTCTATTATCAGCGTTTTGCGCTTACCAGCAGGGGCAAGCCTGCACCACGAAGAAGCGCTTCTTATATGCGCGATCGGAATAGTAGACGAAAACCCTTCGTTCTCCAGAGCGGCGGCGTTTTTAATTAACGAAGCGCATGAAGTTTCCGAAAACTCATTTAAACCTTCATCCAATGACTGCAAAATAGATCCTATTTTTGAATACTTTGGATCATCTTCCATTAAAACAGGAGAAAAACGAATCTGCAGCTTGCGGATAGAACGAAAAAATAAAAGTTTTGAGCCTGCAGACGACGGGTTTCGTTTAAACGCAGAATAACAAGCCTGAATCTCAGCAGAAAACGAACGCTGTCCCAATATTAATAAATCTTCGTTTTGCAGATAACGGTGCTGTTCGCAGTGAGGGCAGGCGCATTTCCATTCGCCCTTATTGTCGCACGAAAGAACCCTTGCAAGCTCAAGCGCGGCGCTGCATTTTCCGGATTCTGCGGGACCGTAAAACAGCATAGAAGGAGCAATACGGCTGTTTATAATATCATTTTGCAGCTGCAGAACAGCGCCCTGTTCTATGATATTCTCAAACATCTATAAACTCTCCTTTCCTGTAATAAAAGGCAGAAGAAGCCGCGCAAAAAAACTGTCTGATAAAAGACCCGACATATTAAAAATAGGCTGAACCTTTAAAATAAAAAGTATTAAACTTACTACGGCTATTCCTTCTGCAAGTCCAAAAAGAATCCCCGCGTAACTGTCTGCATTTGTAAGGCTGACAGCGTCAATAACATTAATAAGCATTTTTTCTAAAATTTTTACAATAATAAAAACAATTATAAAAATAATTATAAATGCGGCAATATCCGGGATAATATTTATTTCCGGCATAAATTGTTTTTTTAAAAACTCTCCGCCGTTTTTATACAAAAATAACGATGCTAAAAGTCCAAGAACAATGCCTGCAACAGAAAGGAGCTCGCTTACAATGCCTTTTAAATAACAGCGGATCATAAAAAGACCTATTAATGCGATAAAGACAATATCAATTATCGAGAATGTCACTTATTTCCTCCGCTAATATTTTTGCAATAAAATCTGCGCTGTTTATTCCGCCTAATTTTTTTGACGCATTTGCCGCTTCTTTTCTTTTATTTTCGTCATCTGCAAAAGATTTAACTTCTGATACAAGTTCGCCGGCACTTGGAGTTAATAAAACTTTTGCCGCTTTTGCGTTTTCAAAGTAGTGGGCGTTTTCTACCTGATCACCTCTGGTTCCTGCCCCCCTTAAAGGAATTAAAAGCATCGGCTTTCCTAAAACTGCCCATTCCCAAATCCCTGCGCCGCTTCTGCCCATTACAAGCTCTGCCGCCGCCATAACATGCGGCATTTCTTCGTTTATATACGGAAAAGGTTTATATTTTTCGCTTTCCGGAATATCCCATTTTTGATTGGGACCGGTTTGATGTACTACGGTATATATTTTTGTAAGATCATCAAGAGCGGCGCGGACAAGTTCGTTTATTTCTGCCGCACCCTGACTGCCTCCAAGAACCAAAAGTATCCGCGCTTCATTAGAAGTTTTTAAAAACGCCCTTCCCTTTGACGGATCGGCGTTAAAAAAAACACTGCGTACAGGGTTTCCTGTTACAGTAATATAATCCCGCGCTTTTGATGAAAAAAACTTTGCTGTATCTTCATAAGCTGTAAATATTCCGCCGCTTCCCGAAACAAACCGCGCGTTTATTTTTGTGGCAAGCCCGGGACTGTAATCCGATTCGTGTGTAAAAATTGTCAAACCCAAAGAAGCGGCTGCAGCGCATGGAGGAACGCTTACAAATCCTCCTTTAGAAAAAAGAATTTTTGCATTTTGTTTTTTTAAGATTTTACGCGCGGCAAAAAAACCCGCAATTACTTTAAAGAAGTCAATAATAGTCCGCAGTGAAAAATAACGCCTGAGTTTTCCGGAAGGTACGCCGAAGAATTCGATATTAGCGCCTTCTACAAGTGAACGATCAATACCGGAAGAAGATCCAATCCAGAATAACTTGTAATCGCTGCATGGAAGTTGTTTTCTTAACTCTGCAGCAACCGCGAGTCCCGGATATATATGCCCTCCTGTCCCTCCGCCAGTAAAAGCAATGCTTATCATACGCTTATTATACATTTATTTTAAAATATCCTCAAGGAGCGGATACCTTGCGTTTCAAACAAATATTCATTAAATTGAAATATCGAGGGTTATCATGAAAGTACTATTTATTGGCGGAACAGGCACTATTTCGTCGGCTATTACAAGACGGGCGGCTCAATTGGGCTGGCAGATTTTTTTATTAAACAGAGGGAGCCGCAAGGATGAGTTTAAAGGTCCCGAGTTTAAACATATTGAATGCGAGATAAGAACGGAAAAAGCCCCGGACATTCGAAACAAATTGATAAAAGCGCTCGGCAAAGACGAACAATTTGACGCAGTTGCCGATTTTATCGCATTTACGCCGGAACATGTACAAAAAGATTATGAAATTTTTAACGGTTTATGCAGGCAATTTATTTTTATTTCTTCGGCTTCTGCATACCAAAAACCGCTTTCTTCTCATGTAATAACAGAAGGCACGCCGCTTTCTAATCCTCTTTGGGAATATTCCAGAAACAAAATCGCCTGCGAAGAATACCTCATTCAAAAATACCGCGAATGCGGCTTTCCTGTAACTATAATCCGTCCCAGCCATACTTACGATGAACGAAACGTTCCGCTTGGGGTTCATGGTTCCAAAGGAAGCTGGCAGGTGCTAAAAAGAATAATAGATGGTAAACCCGTAATAATTCACGGCGACGGCACAACATTATGGACATTAACACATAACAGCGATTTTGCCCGCGCTTTTGTACGAATCATGGGAAACATACACGCAATCGGAGAAGCAATTCACATAACATCTGACGAGAGCGTTACTTGGAATCAGATATACCAAATCATCGCAGACGCTCTCAATACAGAATTAAAAGCTGTCTATGTTTCGAGTTTGTTTTTGGATGAATTATCAGAGGGCCGGTATGACTTTAAAGGCAGCTTATTGGGAGATAAGGCAAATACCGTTATTTTTGACAATGCAAAATTAAAAAGGCTGGCGCCGGATTTTTGCGCAAAAGTAAGAGCAGACGAAGGAATAAAAATGACAATCGCCAATGTGCTTGCCCGTAAAGAACTCCAGAACGAAGACACAGAATTTGATCAATGGTGCGATAAAGTCATTGCGGCATTAGAAGCGGCAAAAATGAGCTTTAAGAACTAAGAATTCTAAGAATTAACAGCGAATTAAAAGCGCTGATAAACCGAAAATATAACTTCGCCTTTTTTGGGCGCATGCTTTTTATGCTCTTTCATTGCAAGAAACGCGATTACAAGGAACAATGCAAGAAAGAAAATTATCGAAAAAAGAAGCGCAGGTATATTGTTTTCTTCTTTGACTTCGACGGGGGCGCCGACTATAAGATTGGAAGGATCTATAGGAACCCTGTTGTCTGTAAAAATAATAAAAAGACAGATTATTACAGTTAGAATCATCGCGGCAAGAGCGCCAAGGCTCACAAGCCGGGTTTGAAAATTCGACTTTTTATCGACAGCAAGATAAATCATTGCTCCCATTATAATTACGCCTATTAATATACCAAAGAAAATCATACTTAATTTTCGGCTTTTTTTGCCTTGTCATTTAAAGAGTTTTGTGATATTATTCCGATAGTCTAATTTATAGAGAGGTTTTAAAATGGCTCATAAAATCAGTGATGCTTGCGTAATTTGCGGTTCTTGTGTCGGCGACTGCCCGGTAGAAGCAATTTTGGAAAAAGACGGACAATATGTAATTGATGCGGCAAAATGCACAGATTGCGGCGCGTGCGTCGGCACTTGTCCGACAGAAGCTATAGCAGCCGAATAAGTTTGCTTTTGAGGACAGGCAAGGGGATCGCCCTTGCCTTTTTTTTATTCTTCTGCCTCTCCTTTTGTCCGGCACAGCAGCCGGGCGACACTGATCTCCCGTTAATAAGACAGCTTTACCCAACCGACACAAGCTTTAGGCAGTTTACAGGAGATGTCGAAAGAAACCGAAGGCTCCTTGTCGGGGCGAGAGCACAGCCTGAGCGCGCTGCCGAAAATCTCACAATCTACAGGTACATAGTTCGCGAAGGCGAAGATTTATATCATTTAGCAGCCCGCAGTACTATTCCGTATTCTGCATTAGCAAGCCTTAACAGGCTGAACAGCCCTTCTGTAATTCAGCCGGGAATGACTATTCTATTGCCCTCCTGCCCCGGAATCTTTATACCTTCTAATGTCGAAACAGATCTGGAAAAAATTATCGGCGCGGCAAGGGTAAGCGCCGAAGGCGGTATCGAGCTAAGGATAAATACCGCAGGAAGGACAACCACATATCTCTTTTTTCCCGGCGCGGATTTTACGCCTACAGAAAGATCGTTTTTCCTGAATGCAGGATTTCGTTTTCCTCTGCGGAATTACCGTATAACCAGCCGGTTCGGTGTAAGGGCAGACCCGTTTTCCGGCCACCAGCAGATGCATCAGGGGATAGACCTTGCCGCGCCGGAAGGAACCGAGGTTTTTGCCATCGCCGACGGTATTGTTACAGCCGCCGGATTTGACAGTGTTTTGGGAAATTTTATAATAATCAGCCATAATAACAATTATTCGAGCCTTTACGGACACCTACAAAGAATAGAAACCGTATTGCGGGCAGAAGTAAGATCGGGTACTCTTATAGGGAGAGTTGGTTCTACAGGTCAATCTACAGGACCACACCTTCATTTTGAACTGCGCCACGGCGGAAGAGCGTTTGATCCTTCGGGAAGGCTCCGTCACTAGAGACAGACGAAAAAAAGGATGGGTATGCCAAAAATATTAATACTCCTCGCAGTCTTGCTGCTCACGCCAATCGGCATAAATGCGGAATCTTTCCGTACAGTAGTAGAAGGTACTGTCGAGGTATTTCCGGGAGCGCCGGAAACCACGGTTTCGATCGGCATAAACAGCGCAGTAATAATAAATATAGGTGCAGACGCACGGTTTGTTAGAGGTATAGAAATTGAGATAACCGCCCCGCAAAGCTGGCTGCCCTACCGCGGCTCCCTTGTAATGATGATGTACAACAATTTAAGCCCGCAGGCAGGTACCGGCGTTACAGACATGATTGGCAGCCGAATCGCCTTTGAGGCGCTTCCTTCAAGATTAAGGACAATTTACCATATCCCCATCCGCGCACAGCATGGGCTAAGAAATACGACAACTGTTTCTGTTCCATCTTCTATCGCACAACCCGCAACATTTCCCATAATGTTCAGATTAATGCAGGTTACCAAGGGACTGCCGGATTCGTTTGAGCATACAAGATTTAATATAATTGCCCGCCCAATCTTAAGCGACGAGGGAGCTGTAAGACTAGTACCCCGTTTTCCGCCCCAGCTTAGAAACAGACCGTTTACAGTATTTATAAACGATATTGCAATTACAAATATTTCGGAACAAATCGTACTCAGGGAGGGCGAAAACCACCTTGTAGTCGTTTCTGACGATTACAGGAATATAAGCCGCCGCTTTGTCGTAGAGAGAACAAGGGTCACCGATTTAATCATAGAACTGCAGGACCCTACCCCGATGATTTCGTTCGAGGCGCCGCAGGGTGCCCAAATATTCCTAAATAATACATTAATCCGTACCCGTGACCCGATTCCGGTAGAACCGGGAACGCATGATATCAGGTTTCAGATAAGTGACTATACAATAACCCGCACTTTGAACGTTCAGCGCGGAAAAACCTACAGGGTTGCCCTGTCCGCAGACCTTACAATCAACGAAGAAGATTAAATTTACTGTTAATGAAATTGAAACCCCAGACCGATATTCAACATGTCAGGGGTATAGTTCCCCTCCCAAATCACTATATTTCTGATATGCCTCAAGGGCATGGAGCTGTTCGAAACACATAATTCGGGCAGCTCTTTTTATTTTTAAGGCAATTATATATAATTTTACATATGAAAGACCAAAACGACATACAGGTAAAACTCAAACCTTTTATAGGAATCAGACCGGGGGTATACCTGACGGTTATTTACTCTTTTGTCTTATTGGTTATCCTCTTTTTCATTCTTTTATACCCCGGACTTAAGAATCCGGGCTCTGTATTGATAGTAAAAACAGACCCCCATGGAGCGGCAGTCAGAATAAACGACGTGTATATGGGGCTTTCCGGCAGTAAGATTTTTATTCCAAAGGGAACCCACACGATAGAAGCTGTTATGCCGGGTTTTGAGAGCCAAAGTTCTGTTCATCAAATCGGCAGCCGCGCTTTTGGTTCCTTGTTTTTTCCGCGTTATTTTAGGTTAGAGTTTACCTTAAAAAGCAATGACCCTGTTAAAGCGTTCGCTCTGTACGCCGCGGATTTTGCGGATTGGACGTTCGCGGGAGAGCCGTCAGGTTCAAGGCAGGTTCCAATGAGCCTTTCTGACGGCGCGTACAGGCTTGGACCTTATATGGCAGAATCAGCTAATGAACTAAACAAAATACTAAGAGCTTCTTCGCGGTTTATCTCAACAAGAGCGGCAATACGCGATTTTACACGAGCAAAAGTATTATTAGACAATAACGGCAATGCTCCTTCGCCTTTTTCTATTCTTTATTCGATCTCTGATATATGGTCATTTATTTCAGAAAACCCGCATAGCGCGGACTTTCTCATCGATCTATTGCCTGCAGAAACGTCAAATTTGACTACACCTTTTGTACGTATATTATATGCAAATGAACCTGATCCTTTTATATTACCGGAAACCTATAACATAACCAGGGGCAGCGACAGAAGATTAAATAACCTTAACTTTAGAGAGTTTTCTTTGGGTCATAATTTTCTAATAAGCGAAACTCCTGTTTCCCGCGCTCTTTATGAAACTTTTCTAAACGAAAACCCCCAATGGAAGGAACACCATACAGATTATTTTCCTGACGAACTTTCTATAGACCTTAACAGAGGGCTTGGAAACGCTATTACCGGGATCACGTGGTATTCGGCAATGGCTTTTTGCGAATGGTTTAAAACCCGCCTGCCGCAGCCAATTTCAGGCTATACAGTAAGATTACCCACAGAAATAGAATGGACTGCGGCTGAGCATTTTATTGCCGTTTATTCATGGGAATGGTGCGCTGACTTATACGCGCCAAACGATTTTATAACCGCCTCACATGAAGCAATCGAACTTATCGGGTCGCCGGAACGAACCTTACGTACCACAAATTCGGCAGATATGACTTGGATAAAATCATACGAAAAAAGAGCTTCTTTACCCCCTGAGTTATCATCGCCTTTTGTCTCCTTTAGGATAGTTATAGAGCTCCCATGAGTGAAGGCGTAAAAATAATCGCTAAAAACCGAAAGGCATGGCACGATTATACAATTGACGAAACTTATGAATGCGGAATAGAACTGTTAGGAACAGAAGTAAAATCCTTTAGAGACGGAAAAATCTCATTCCCCGACGCTTGGGCAGAAGTCACAGGCGGCGAAATCTGGCTTAAATCCCTTGTAGTCGCAGAAAACCCCTTTTCTTCAATCTTTAATCACGAGCCTGACAGAAGAAAACGCCTTCTTTTACACAAGGAAGAGATTAAAAGAATCAACCGAAAGGTCGAAGAAAAGGGTTATACATTGATTCCTTTGTCATTTTACTTTAAAAAAAGCAGGGTAAAGGTCGAATTAGGGCTGTGTAAAGGTAAAAAAGCATACGATAAACGCGCCGGAATACGAGAAAAAGACCTAAAACGCGAGATTGAACGGGAATTTAAAGGCAAACTGCGTTAATTTGTACGTTTTTCCAAGAATTCAATCGTAAAAAAGAAGGCAAAGACCAATAAACCAAGGCTTAAAGATATAATTTTAATGATTCTATCAGAAATATAATCCGGATTTTGAGCAAAATATACATTTCCTGCTGTTGCAGGGGATGTTCTATTGATTCCAAGGCCTACAATTCGTACAAAACGTTCATCCTGAGAGCCGTAACCCATCTGACGGGCATGAATTAATAAAGTATCCGGATCATACAATAAATTATTTCTGGTTTTTTCGAGTTCTTCGTTGATAATCCCCAAAGTCTGAATATTATAACGCTGCTGTTCTCTCTCAGAAAGCAGATAATTGTAGGCTGACATGCCTTTGGGACCGCTTAAGAATGAAAAAAGCGTATATACAGCCACAGCGACCCAAATGCCCAAGAGGTATTTTGAGATTCTCATGCTCCGATTAACGGTACTTTTTTGGTCATTCTTTAAGCATTGACAACTGTAATATCATACTTTATTATATATAATAGAGATGAACTATTGAAAAACGGAAAAATACCGATAATGGTAGAAACACGTATTATTCAAAAATAAACGGGCTTTGTGTTAATTTAGGGAGTGGTTCATGGCAAACGATAAAAAACCTTCGATATACTCTGATCGCGGCAGCATTGGTTCTGCGGATGAGCTTGATGAATACGGTGTATGGGTAAAAAGCGAACCTCAGGTTCTTTCTGCAGACGGCAAATCATCTGATTTGGAAGATTTGTCATTACCAGTCGAAGATTCTGCTGATGATTTATCATTTGACGATGCAGTTCTTGATCTCAATGAATCAAAGGCTCCCGCAAGAAAAGAAACCATAGAATTTCCGGATGATGACATAGACATTGATTTTGACGATGATCCGTTGTCAAACCCCGCTGATATCGATGATTTTAACATGCCGCAGGATGACGGCAATCTCGGATTAATGAGCAATGATGATTTGGACATCGATATCGAAGACACAAACTTTGATGAGTTTGAACAGCCGGCAGCTGACGACAATGAAATATCCATAGACGATGATCTGTCTGACGACTTATCTGATGACTTATCAATCGAAGATTTTTCGATGGACAGCGAAGACTTTGGCGTTCCTACTGTAAAGTCAATCGAAAACAATATAGACAGCCTCCAAGACGATTTTAACGCTATTCAAGGTTCAGGCGGCGAGCTTTCTTCTAACCTGCTCAAAAAAATCGCCGATGAGCTTTCTTCCATTAGAAACGAACTCACTGACCTTAAAAAAGAATTTGCCAATGTTCGCGGCGGCGCTCCCGACGGTAAAACTGACGACCGCAGCGGTTTCTTCTCTGACGACGATGACGAAGCTATTGCGCTTACAGGCGATGAACTCGACGATATACTCGGCGAGGGCGGCGAAGACTCAGATGGCGGCGCGCAAGAAGCTCAGGATGACACCCAAAAATCCGGATTTGATATCGGCGGTGATGACGATGACGAAGCTATTGCCCTTACAGGCGACGAGCTAGATAATATTCTTAATTCTGCAGACTTTACAGAAGAATCAGGAACAGATGAAAGCGCAGACAGCGATTTCTCGATCGAAGATGATTCATTAACCGGCGAAGATATCGAATTAGGCGATGATCTTGGTTCTTTTGATGACGGTCTCGATGATTCATCAGAAATTTCCTTTGATGACGACAGTCTTTCTGATTTAAGTACAGATGATTTGGATTTAGAAATTGATCCCGATTCTCTTGATAATGAACAGGAAGAAGTTCCCTTAATGACAGAAGATTTTGGCATTAGCGAAGGAGACGATGATGTTCCGTCGTTTGACGATATCGGAGAAAACCTTGATAACGAAGATATAGATATTGATTTTGCGGATTCTGATCTAGATAGTTTAGGTGACGATTTAGGCGATGACTTAACTGATGATATCGCGGAACTTTCTGCCGATGACGAGCTTGATAAACTCAGAGAAGACGGCGCGACTCCGGTTACATTCCCTCCAGAAGATGTCTCATATCTGGAAGACAGCGATTTATCTGACGGCGATTCAGCCGAAGGTTCCGCTGATGAAACACTTGATTTTTCTGACGCTGTAATTGATGAACCGGAACTTTCTACCGAAGGCATGACAGATGATTTAAGTGAACCTTCGTTAGATGAAACCGATTTTGATTTAGATTCGCTTGATGATTTAACCATCGACAGCTCTGACATGGATCTAGATGATGCAGAATCGCTTGATTCATTCGATGACCTTTCAACAGCGGCAGATCCGGATCCTATCGATGAATTAACAACAGAAGATGACCCTATCAGTTTTGATGATTCGCTTGATTCCCTCGATGATTTTTCTGCTGATGATTTCGGCGAACCAATCGAAGCGGAACCTGTCAGCGATACTGATAATTTCTCTGTAGAAGATTTTGATCCCGATGATCCTATGAACTTCCCGGTCGCACCGGATGATGACTGGGAAGCTCCAGCACAGCCGGCAGCTCCTCAGCAGGCAGGATTTGCCGCGCCTCAGCATGCAGCTCCGGCTCAACAGCAGGCAGGGTTTGTTCCGCAGACTTTTGCGCCTCCTCAACAGCAGGCTGCACCGGCTCAACAGCAGGCAGGATTTGCCGCGCCTCAGCAGGCTCCAGCTCCTCAGCAAGCTCCAGCTCAACAGCAAAGTTTTGCTCCTCAAGCGGCTCCTCAGCAAGCTGGATTCGCCCCACAGCAGGCAGCTCCTCAGCAACAGGGATTTGCCCCACAGCAAGCTTCTGCTCCTCAGCAGGCATCAGCGCCGGAAGCAGCTCCTCAGCAAGCAGCGCCCAAAGGTCCCCCAGGATTTGAGATTCCTTCTGATTTAAGATCAGAATTAAGAAATATTTTAAGCTACATGGATCAGCTTCTTGAATCACTGCCAGAGTCAAAGATCGAAGAGTTTGCAAAATCAGAATACTTCGATTCATACAAAAAACTCTTTAAGGATCTGGGGCTGGTATAATCACCGAATCTGACGGCGTACAACTTCATTCGCGATATAATCCGCAAGCCGAAGCTGTACGCTATATAGATTCTTTAAACCTAAAAACCGAAACAAAAGTTTTTATTCTAATAGAGCCCGGTCTCGGTTATATTATTCCTGTTTTGCAGGAAAGATTTAAAGAAAGCAAAATTCTTGTACTCCATATTGGCAGCTTTCCTTCAAAAGAAAATATTCCAACCTTAAATATTAAAAATATCGAACCAAACGAAATACAAAAGTTTTTAGAGCTGCATATTAAAGAGTCTGATATCAGCAGTGTTAGGATAATTGAATGGAGAGCTTCTCTCGAACATTACAGGGAAGCGTATGTAAAACTAATCTCTCAGGTTGTAGATTTTATTAAACGATCTGACGCTTCAAAAAGAACAACTGACGCTTTTGGAAAAAGATGGGTCAAAAACTTTTTTAAAAACTTAAAAATATTAAATAAAAACGTTTTGTTTAAGCAGACTGATATCCCTGTTATAATCACAGGTTCCGGGCCTTCTCTAGAAGAAGCGCTCCCTATAATTAAAGAAGCGCAAAAATACTGTTATGTGATTGCCTCTTCTTCTTCATTATTGGCTTTATTTAATTACGGCATTACACCAGATATAACAATAGCGACTGACGGAGGCAGCTGGGCACTAAAACACATGTATTCATTTTACAGAAGTAAAAATAGCTGTGCGCTCGCTGTTAATCTTTGCGCTGCACTGCCCTCTCAATGTTATGATACCCCGATACTGCTTATAAACGACGGAACATTCTGGCAAAACATAGTACTGCATGAACTATCGCTTCCTTCTGTTATCGTGCCGCAAAGAGGAACTGTTACAGCAACCGCTGTTGATTTTGCAATACATATAAGCAGAGGCAGCATTTACCTTGCCGGAATGGATTTATCTGTAAACGATATAAAAAGCCATGTTAGACCTTATGCTTTTGATCAATTATTAATAGAAAAATCCTGCAGGTTTTCTCCTGTTTATTCACAAAGCTTTTTGAGATCCAGCCTTATAAACAGCGGACAGAGTTTGAATATTTATGCATCATGGTTTAAAACACAGCTTAATTCCTGGCCGAATAATATTTTTTCTATTGCTGGAAAACACAGTATTTTTAAAGAAGGTGATTTGATAAAACAAATTAAAAATCAAACACAAACCAAAAAAGCAAACGAATATCTTAATACTGTAAATAATAAAAATGACACTTCTCTTTTTTGTAAAAGAGGAGTTGACGTTTTATTAAAAGCGTTAAAAGACCCGCAGTATTCGGAAAACTTAAAACAAGAACTTGTTCCGCTCGTTGGACAAGATATAGAAACATCTATAAAAGAACTAGCGCTATGAGCAAAAAAAAATATATATTTAACGAATCAAAAACAGGCGAATTGGTCCCGGCAATAATTTTAGAAAACGGAAACACCCAATCTCTTCATTCTATGATTGACCCAAAGAACGAAGCGCAGCGCCTGATATCTGCGTCAGGCAATAGTGATTTTTTGATATTTTTTGGACTCGGCGGAGGATTTGCGCCGTTATATGCGCTGGAAAACACAAACGCGCAGGTACTTGTAATTGATTATGATAAAAACGACGTTAATGAACTTTTGACAGGAAAAGACTATTCTGCTTTATTAAACAATAATCGTTTTTGCCTTCTTGTTGATCCGTCAAATGAGCAAATTATCAAAACTATTCATAGCAAATTTAACCCTGCTCTCTATAACGGCATTAAAACAATTCCTCTGCGCGTAAGAATAGAACAAGATAGAGAAAAATTTGATAATGCAATCCGCGCGGTACAAGAATCGATTGATATTGCTTCGGGAGATTATTCTGTTCAGGCTCATTTTGGAAAGAAATGGTTTTGCAATATAATCCGCAATATTAAAAACATCGATACATTAGAATATAACGGGCTTGAATACCAGAATCTGCAGAAAAAACAAATTTTAAATGCGGCAATCGCCGCCGCTGGCCCTTCTCTGGACAGCCAAATACCTGCTCTCGCAGAATTAAAATCGCAGGGTGTTTATATAATTTGCACCGATACTGCTCTTGGCTCACTTTTATATAATAATATAGAGCCGGATATAGTAGTTTCGATAGATTGTCAGTTTATTAGCTATTATCATTTTTTAACAGAAACAAATTATTCGCATTATAAACAGAACAAAAATAATATTCCGCTTGTTTTAGATATCGCAAGCCCTTCTATGCTTTGTAATATAAAACAATTTACACCGGTATTTTTTTCCAGCGCGCATCCGCTCGCGCTTTATCTAAATTCACATTGGCGGCAGTTTCCTTTATTTGATACATCCGGCGGAAACGTAACACACACATGCCTCTCGCTCGCGGAATCGTTAGGCGCTCAGAATATTACGCTCTTTGGCGCGGATTTTGCATATATACGCTCACAGAGTTATGCAAGAGGAACATATATTTATCCTTATTTTCATAAAAGGCAAAACCGCCTGAGTCCTGCAGAAGCATTATTTTCATCATTTTTATATAGAACTGAGTTTTTACCGCACGATAGCACAAAAATAAAAGACTATTATGAAACAGCTTCGCTTCGTTCCTATCGGATCAAACTAGAAGAAAAAGCCGCAAAGATGAACTGCAAAATAATTTGCGCCAAAGGAAGCGGCGCTCCGGTAAATTTACATAAAAAAAATACTGCAAAAGACGAGCGGATTTTTTCGCCTGTTAATACGGACAGGACAATAAGCGGGATTGAGTTTCTCTCTCAATACAGAGATGACATTGCGGCACTGCCCGCAGGAGACGACGGCGATTATTTAAATAAATTAAACCAAAAAGAACGCGTTATTTTTACTACTCTGCTTCCATTCGCCGCGGCAATAAAAATGAGAAACGCAGACTTAACAAAAAGCAGTTTAATAGAAGAAGTAAAAAACCGCAGTATTAAAGAGATAGATCAGGTTTTAGGTTAGGACAATTCCCTTTGTACTTCAATTTCCTTAAGCTGAGATTTAAATATGTTTTCTGCATGCCTTATAAGGGAAAGCGACCTGTTTAAAACAGAAGAAAATCCCCTTGGATCATTCAAAAGCAGTTCTACAGTAATTGAGGCGACTCTTCCGTCCTGCGAAATAGTTGTTTTTGCCACTTTAGAACGCCTATTGGTAAAATTCGCGGCGTTAAGCGCGTCTTCTTCTGATATTTCTCCTAGAGTAAAACCCATATATATCTGGAAAAACGGTAAATCATTGTCATCGATAATGATAAAATAGCTGTTTCCGGATACTTTAAACAGAATATCGCCGTCTATATCAATAGAAGGAAGAAATCCCTCCTGACGCAGATGTTCCATATAAATACCCTGAAGGTCTGCTCTGGTCCATTCCACCTGCGCTGAAGCGGAAAACGCCAGAAAAACCCCTAAAACCATAATTACCGTAAGTTTTATGCCCATTTTTGCCATATAAACTCCTTAATTTAAGTATAATTCCGAAATTCCGTTTGTCAAGGGAAAATGGGAAAAAAGCAGTTGTTATATAAACTTGAATTACTTTTATAAATGTATTATAATATATTCGTGAATGTGACAATCAATGAATCTGCTTTAAAGCACAAAGACATCACAGAAGATGACATTTTCAGAGCGTTATCTCTTCCCCTAGCGGATCGTTTAATGCCTAAGTATGAAAATAAATATCTTCTTATCGAGTTTGATTGCAAAGGGAACTTGCTTGAAATAATGTACAACATCAGAAAAGATGGCAGTTACAATGTTTTTCATGCAATGAAATGCAGAAAAGAATTTTATTATTTAGCGGAGGAAAGTAATTATAATGTCTGACATGACAGAACAAGAAGCAATGGAACTTGATGAATTATTAACAAAAACAACTCCAGAAGTAAGTCCCTCTGTAGAAGGACCTTTTATAAAACATCGTAATATGATGATTATTCTTGATCAATTGTCTTCTCAATACCTTAAAGCAAAAATGCTTGAAACAAAAGAAAGTCCTTCAGAAATAATCAGCGGAATGATTCGCCGTGAAATAGGTCTTGCCAAAGCAGTTTAGTATAAATTCTGCAATTATTATTCTTCACAAGCACAAGATTAATAAACAATGCGAAGATTGACGGAGCATAGAGATTTAATGAAAATAAAAAAAGAAATATTAATAATCTTGGGAGTAATTTTAATTATTGCAAGTATTCCTTTTTTATTAAGATATGTCTTTTCTGATAGTTTAAAAATCGATAATGTTTCTTCTGTTGTTTTAAGATTTGTTTATTTGGATGAAGAAACAGACTTAACTATCGTTGACGAGAAAAAAATCAAAGAGTTGGTAAAAATATTAAACGGTCATGTTATCCGCTCCAGTTATCCTGCATGTTTTTTTGAAAATAATATTTCTTTAGAATTTATTATGCCTAATAAAAGATTGTCATTATATCCTGCTCTTGACGGCTGCCCTATTATGAGAATCTCAGAAGAAAACAAATATATTGATATAAGAGAGAAAAAATTAATAAAATTAAAGGAATTTTTATTTTTATATGGATTTGATTTAGATTATTATAGATGAAAAGTATTGAGATTGTTAACAGGAGATTATAAAATGAAAAATATATTTTTATTATTAATTATTTGCATACTCTTCTCCTGTACTGGAAAACAGGATGATGATATTGATGAAGCTCTGATAACCGAACAACAGCTTTCTAAAGATGATTTAAATTATCGTGATTATATTGATAATTATGATACTAATTTAATAATGCATTTTGATAATGATGGAAATTTTACAAATTCTGGAAACAAAGAAATAATCGTATTCTATCGTGATAAGAGGGAAATTCCAAATTTAATAAACTGTGCGGTTATTTTTGTTTTATGCCCAGAAAATGAAAAAGTTCTAAGCTCCTATAGAATACCGGATTATTGGACTCTCCCATTTGATCCCGGAGATTTATTACCTATGGAAAACCTAGGAAGGAATATATTTTGGCGTAATGCAATAATAGGTTATATAGGTGATTTTAACGAAAACGGAAAAGAGGAAATATATCTATATCGTGTAAGCGGTATGGGTGCTGATTTATATATTTTTGAATTTGACGGCAGAGAATTTATTAATATAACGGAAAAAGATTATAAATTAACTTATTATATAGTAGATGCCGATGAAGAAAACAAAATAATAAAGCTTTTAGATATATATAATTATAACGAATATTTTATAAAATGGAATAATATTACTCAACGGTATGAAGAAATATGATTAAAAAAATATTTATATTTATTATTCTCCTTGTTTTATTTTTATCCGGCTATTATTTTGGTTTTCTAAACGGAAAATCAAAAGCTGTAAATGAATATATTGATTTTTACGCTAATTCTGGTATATTTAAAAGTGATATAGAACAGGAAATATCAAATGAATTTGAAACCGATGATGTTCTTGGTAAAATTAATTACCCCTTAATAGATATTTATTTTAATTTAGATGATAATTGGAATGTTATAATTAGAACAAATCTGTTTTCTGAATCTGAGAAGTTTTTTATTCTTAGAGATGCTTTAATTCTACATTTTAATACTGCAAAAATAAGAGTATTAACTTTTCCAGCAGGAAGAGGCACCACACCAGAAGGAGTATTATACGTTTACAAAGGCAAAGAGCTTATCAGAGAAGTACAATTCTTTGAGATATATATTGATGATACAGCAATAGAAAACGAATTTATACAATTACCAAAAGAAGTAATTGAAAGTACAATTAGAGCTAAATTGCCATCACCAATATGATTACGAGCATAAAGCAAATTCCTCTGTGTTCTTTGTGAACCCTGTGCCACTGCGTGAACCTCTTTGCCAAAAAATATTTACCAAAAACCCACACAGAGGCACAAAGGATACAGAGAGCACAGAGGAAGAAAAGCCTTCAAGCAACGACTCCGTGCCCTATGCGCTCGTTGGGGCGAGGCTGTTGGTGAATTAATTGTTGGTGCGGGTAACGCAAAGATAGTACTTAAATTTCCTCCGTGCTCTTTGTGTCTCCGTGCCTCTGTGTGAGAAAATTAGAGTTAATTTAGCTACTGCCACGCCATTGCAGCGTATCCGACAAATGAATCAGGCATACTGCTTTTATCTTTGTCCGCTGATGTCGCGTATTCTATGAGCCGCGCGTTTCCGGCACTCACATCTTCTGCAAAACCCATCGCGCCAAGTACCGCGCCTGCAGAACATGCAGCTTTGTCTTTTTGCGCGCGGCGAAGAACTTCGTTCTCGTCGGCAGCTTCTACTGCTTCAATAAAATTCTTATCGTTTACATCGCAGACCCATTTTAGCGCTTCTCTGCCTGCGCCTTTGGGCGAAAAACCGTAATTTGCACCGTAGTGGGTTAAGTCCGTAGAAGCAATTACATTTACTTTTTTATTGAGTTCTGACACTATTCCAGAAATAATTTTTCCGCTGTTAAAAGATTCGATTTCTTCCGGCAGACGAAGCCAAATAATATTTGCTTTAGGAAAGAAATAATGCACCATAGGCAGAAGCACTTCTATTGTGTTGTCCCTGTACCTGTCTTCCGCGCCGCTAAGCGCTTTTTTAATCTTGTCTCTAAGAACTTTATCTATCGGAATGTGCCCAAAAGGGGTTCTTGCCGCATCTTCCATTGCTAACAAAGGAGGCGCTCCTGCGCCTAAATGCCCGCCAAGCACAATTATGGTTTCTGCGTCAGGCTGCAGGCGCGAAACTGCTTTGGCGGCTAAATTGCCGCTGTAGTACCAGCCGGCGTGCGGAGCAATCACTGCTCTCGAACCGGACATTTGGCTGCTTTTTGAGGAAAAATCCGATAAAAACCCCGAAATTTCGGCGGCTGCGTGCGGAAACCAGCCCGGCGGCAGCGAATAATCTCTTATTTGCATAAAGAATATACCGATAATTATAGCAGAGAAATAATATAATGGAAAGTAAAAGTAAAGGAACCGGCGGCTCAATAATTGCCGCGCTTTGTATTTTAATCTATATTTTTGCGCTTGTTCAGGGAGCCTTTCGCGTTTATCTGAGCATAGAACAGCAAAAAGATTTTGCAAAACATGAATTTACAACAGCAGAAAATATCGCAAAATCAGCAGGCGCTAATGGATTTGCCAGCGACGAATTTAAGAGCCAGATAAACGAAGCATTAAAAAACTTTAAAAGCATAGAAGCCTTAATAATTACAGGTCCCAGCGGCGAAAGCGCTTTTGAAAAAAAGAAAGACTATGCCATTAATTATGTAAATGTTAACACTCCAAGATTCAAAAATAAATTTGGTTTAACAACTAATGATTTAGTAAGACCGCTTCCTGATATACGCAACGGAAACATTAAAGGTATTGCAAGTATTTTTGATTACAATGAATTATTAAGAATCTTAAAAGATACTCTATTGATTATTTTAATTGGTTTTGCGCTTTCATTCCTTACAATGCTCCTGCAGCTCCTCCTTGGAAAACAGGAAAAACCCAAGGGAGAAATGATAGCTGTACCCGTTCCTGAAGGCAGACAAAAAGAAGTAAAAAAAGCAGAAAAACAAATCCCGGGAACAGGTCCAAAAGGTCTTTATTCTCCTCGAAGCAACATAGGATGGGAAGAATATACAAAAGACCGCCTAGATTCGGAACTGCACAGATGTTCTGCAACAGAAAAAGATTTGGCTCTTTTACTTGTTGAGTTCAGCGATATTAACAGCGATTCCATGTTTAAACAGGCGGCAGAAGAAGCAGTTAACTTTTTTACATCGAGAGATTTACTTTTCGAAAATAACAATAACGGTATAACAGTTATTCTTCCGGGCATTGGCTTTGACATTGCTATCTCAAGAGCAGAAAAATTCTATCAGAGAATAATAGAAAAGTTCCCCAGCGGTTACGGCACCTCTTCGTCACTTTGTATAGGTCTTTCTTCGCGTTCGGGAAGGCTTTTGAATGCCGACAGATTACTGCTCGAAGCAAACGAAGCGCTCAAAAAAGCAAGAGGCGACTCAAGAACATCGATAATTGCGTTTAAAAGCGACCCCGATAAATACAGAGCATTTATTGCATCTCAAAACTAGAAGCGTCTCTGAAAATCCTGCCCGCAGACCATGACGGAATAGAATAAACATATTCCCTGCCGCTGACGTGAGCTAGGCGCTTTCCTGTTTCATCTTCATCGCTTATTCTAATTGTTATTACCCTGCCATTACCCAATTCCAGAGTTAATCTATTGCTGTTTAAAACAGGATCGTCCCTTAAAACATCGTCAACAAAATTATCGCCTTCTAGGTTAATAATAAAACGGATATAATGCTCAATATTATTCATAGAAGGATTTTCGACATTTGCGCCGGTTAATTCCCATACTCTGCTTCTTCGGTTAAAATTCAATGTGGTTCTTCCGTCAAAAACAGTAAGCTTCTGAACCCCATCAATGTCCAAATTACCGTTTTCACTTTCCGGGATAAGACGCAGATTATACCAAGAAGAAACAGGACCGGATAAATACATTTTTATGCTTCTGTCTCCGGAACGAACTTCGTTTTGCCCGGTTCTTCTTATATATGTCTCATTTCTAAAAATATCATCATGACCTAGAAGAACATCCATAAGAACAGAGTATTCTCCGTAAATTGTTACTCTTGATGCATTTTCATCAACGCCGAAACGTTCATGGGTAGAATTACTGGAAGAACGGACAGGCCATGCAGAACGGGTTGTAAAAATCTGCAGAAAATCGTCTATTCTTACCTGACGCGCCGGATATTCAAAATTATTATATAAAACAAACCACTGATTTGTCTTTTTTACAATTTCAAATTCCTGCTCTTCTGCATTTAAAATAATTCTTGTTACCCTTGCGGCAGATTTTGAATCCAGCCATGCATATACAGACGACCCGGAACCAATACCGTAGCTAAAAATAAGGCTTACAGCATAAGTTATAGTAAGCGCAGCTATAATCGTTATAAGAATAATTAACCGTTTTTTATATATCATTGCCGGTCTCCTGAATTTTTGATTTGTTTTTTCGTCTGTATGCAAAAACAAAACCGCTCACAATAACTAGAATCGGAACAATACCTGCATTAAAAATCTGCGAAAATCTCATTGCCGCTAAACGATGAGCCGGATCTGCTATTCTGTCAAAACGTCCTGCCTGCGGCTGCCTGCTTCTTATTCCGATTATATCATCATCGTTTGCAAGCCAGTCTGCGGCGCGCAAAAGAAAATCAAGGTTATGCTGAATACCTCGGTCAAAATCGTGAGATACATGCATTAAATTTGTCGCAAAATCCGTATCGCCGACTACAAGAATACGCGACTCTCTCGCGAACTCCGGCATTTCGGGTAACTGCTCATAAGAACCTTCGCGCTGAGGCACAAAATCTCCGAAAAAGCTTGGAAAAATTCCGGTCAGCGACGCGCCTAGTATTTTTTCGCCTTTAGTATCAAAAGATTCTGCTTCGACCAAATAAGAAGGAGTATCAGGATTTGTATAAAACGCTTCCCTCATAAGCCAGCTCTCGGATGAAGTTGTAAAAAGAGGAACAGCTTCTACAGTTTCCGGCGGAATAAGTTCTAAAGGGCTTGCCCAGTATAAATCTATTCCGGAAAACCCTGAACTTACAGGATGATCTTTATTTCCGTTATCTCCGGAAATACCGACCCATAGCGGATAACGCGCTATTCTGTGCTGTGAGCCTCCAAACTGCGACTGAGTTTGATATTGCATTACAAGCATATTCCGATCCAGCACAAGTTCCGGACGCACAAGTACACCGTAATAAGAAATCATATCCAAAAGACCAATATCCATTTGATTTCTTGCTTCCAGTGTTCTGTAAATTGTATCTACAAATACGCCTTTTACTGCAAAAAGAACCTTGCCGCCAAGCTGAATATATCTGTCTATTCTGTACAGCGCCCATTCATCAAGGTCTTCTACTCCGCCAAGCACAAATAAGCCGGGAGTATTATCGGGAATTTCCTCGCCGGGAGAAATAAGGCGCACCCTATAACCTGCGTTTGCAAGAACAAGATGAAGATACCCAAAGTCTTCTCTCCATTGCCTGAAACTATCTCCTACAATAACGCCGATCCATCGTTCAGAATCATTTACCATAGAACGAATACGCGAAGTAAGATCGTATTCCAGCGTATCGAGAATAACCCAAGGAAGCACTTCCATTCTGTCTAAATACTCTATAACGATTCCGGAATAAACAGTGATAAGACTTGTTTGATCCTGCTCTACTATCGGTAATTGCCGCGCCTGAATCCCAAGTTCCTCTACAGATGCTAGTCCCGTACTCATAGGATCACGTACTGTAAGGCGGATTTTACCTCTGGAAAATGCCGCATATTCCCTAAGAGTATCTTCTATTTCTCTCGGCGCAGAAAACGCGTTTCTTAATTTGCCGGAAATATAATAAGTAATATTTACAGGATCAGGGATTTCTTTATGAAGGTCACGCGAAACTTTAGAAATTGTATACGCTTTGTTTTTTGTCAAATCAATGCGAAACCACAAACGTCCGCTTACCATAAAGGCGAGAATAATCGCAATAACCGATAATGCTGTAATAATTGCTGTTTGTTTTTTTGTCATTATCTGCCCCCTATTTCCATTTCCTAAAAAGGATAACTCTGGTATTAATAAATAAAAACAGGAATGTGCCTAAAACAAAGAATATTAAATCCCGCGAATCTATCAAACCTTTTGTAAAACTTTCAAAATGATAGCTTAAAGAAATAAAATTAAAAAACTGTTCCAGCCAATGAGGAAGATTGAATGACATTGCTACCTGATTAATAAGCATTACAACCAATAAAATAACTGCGCTGCCCAAAAAGGCTCCAGCCTGATTTTTAGAAAGACACGACATTAAAAGACCAAGGGAAACTGCGCATGCGCCAAGCAAAAATGCTCCGAGATATTCGCAGAATATAAGTCCTGCGTCAAAGCTTCCAAGGCTTAAAAGGGTCAGAGGCAAAGGAATTGTCAAAAGCAGCATTGCGCTTAAAATACCGAACGCTCCGAGGAATTTTCCTAATACAAGATCCCATTCTGTAAAAGGCATTGTTAATAAAAGTTCTACAGTGCCGGTTTTTCTTTCTTCTGCCCAGCTTTTCATTGTTATTATTGGAATGATTATAATGAATGCAATCGGAAAAACCGCAAAGTAAGGACGCAAGGTAGCCTGATCCTGCACAAAATACTGCTGAAAAAAGAACAGCCATATAGAACAAAAAAGAAGAAAGAAAACCGCAGCGCCGAAAAACGCAGGCGCATTTAAGTACTGGTAAATTTCTTTGCGTGCCAGCGTAAGGGCGCGCCATGGAATTAGTTTTTTCATTATTGCGCTCCTGTAAGTTTTACAAAGATATCTTCTATGCTGAGCTTTTTTCTGTTCATCTCTAGAATTTTATAATTATTGTTTACAGCCCAGTCAAAAATCCGCTCTGCAGAACTTGTACTGCCATGCTCGCCTGCTGTAATAAAGAAGTTTGCCCTTACAAGACCGTTATCTGTATTCTCAGCAGTCTGTCCCGAAACATCTCCGAGCTCCGGCAGCTTGCCGCAAATATAGTCTGCGTTTGCCTCTCCTGTTACTTTTAAAACAAGCTCCCAAGTATCGCCGCCCTTCATAGAGCCTGCGATTTCTTCCGGACGTCCCTGAGCCGCGATTCGCCCGTCATTTATGATAAGCACCTGCGTACAAATCGCTTCTACTTCCTGCAGAATATGAGTGGAAAGAATAACAGTTTTGCTTTTACCAAGTTCTTTAATAAGCGAACGTATTTCTATTATTTGATTGGGATCAAGTCCTGTTGTAGGTTCGTCTAATATTAAAATCGGAGGATCATGAAGTATCGCCTGCGCAAGACCTGCTCTCTGGCGGTAACCTTTAGAAAGCGTTTCAATCCTGCGGTTTCTGTAATCTGCAAGACCGCAGGCTTCTAGACTGTTGTTAACGGCAGAAGCTCTCTTTTGCTTTGGAATAAACCGCGCTTCTGCGGCAAATGCCATATATTCGTCTACTGTAAGATCGTGATAAAGCGGGACATTTTCCGGTAAATAGCCGATTCGTTTTTTTATTTCTAGAGAACCTTCGTCTACAGAAATACCGTCTACAAGAGCTGTTCCGCTTGACGGAAAATGAAAACCTGTAAGGATCTTCATAACTGTGGTTTTACCTGCTCCGTTGGGACCCAAAAAACCCAAAACTTCGCTGTCTCCGACGGTAAAAGAAACATCTGTTACTGCATGTACTTTTCCGTATTGCTTGGACAGGTTTTGTACTTCTATCTTTGCCTGTGCGTTCATTTTATTATTTTAACAAAATTAGTCGGTATATTCAATTGGAAAAATCATACGGTCGCGGGTAAGGACTGTTTCGGGGAAAATCGCCGCGGCTTCTGCCTGGATCTTTTTTAACTCGTATTCTGTATAACGGGGGCTGTAATGAATAAGAGCAAGTTTTTTTACTCCGGAAGAAGCCGCGGCAATACGCGCGGCATCTTCTGCCGTCATATGTTTTTTAGAACGGGCGTCTTCCGCCAAATCACTGCCAAACATTCCTTCGCAGATAAAAAGGTCAGAACCTATAACATGAGTAGAAATTTCGGGAAGCGCAAGCGAATCAGTAACAAAAGAAAACTTGCGGCCGTTTCTCGGAGCTCCCATTACATCATCCGGGCTTATTTCCCTGCCGTCAGGCGTTTTAATGCTTTCGCCTTTTTGAAGTTTTCCCCACAAGTTTCCCATAGGTATATTAAGCGACTGCGCTTTTTCCGGGTGAAAAATACCGGGGCGTTTTTCTTCTTCCAGCGTATAACCGTAACAAGGTTTGGTATGCGACAGCGGAAAACAGCGCACATGAAACCCGTCTCCCTTGTATACAATCCCCGGAGAAGTTATTTCCTGCACGATGATTTCGTAATTAATATACATATCCAAAACACGCCTTGATGTTTCTATGTATTCTGCAATACGCGGCGGTCCGATTATATATAACGGATCATCCCTGTCTACCTGCGAAGAAAGCATTAAAAGCCCCGGAATTCCCGTTACATGATCTGCGTGTGTATGACTGATAAAAATAACAGAGATTTTTTTCCATCTTAAGTTTAACCGCCGCAGTGAAACTTGCGTTCCTTCTCCGCAGTCAAAGAGAAACAATTCGCCTTCGCGCCTTAATAACACCGAAGTTAAATGCCTGTTTGGCAGCGGCATCATTCCGCCGCAGCCGAGAATAAACGCTTCGAGATTCATTACTCATCTTTTGGCGTAATTTTATATTGTTTAATTTCATCGCCGACGACAATCGCACAGTTACGCCCGCTGCCTTTTGCAGTATAAAGCGCTTTGTCGGCTAAATCATAAAGACCCTGCGTATCGTGAGAAGAACCGCAGCGTACAACATAAACGCCGATACTCATTGTTACATATTCGGAAACTTTCGATTTTTCGTGCAGTATCTTTAAGTTTCTGATTGTTTCTTTCCAGTGCAGAATAACCTTTTCGATATGAGAAACATCTTTTTCGAACCAAAGAAGGGCAAACTCTTCGCCGCCGACACGCGCGGCATAAACGCCGAGAGAACTAAGCGAGTTTAACGCGGCGCCTATTCCTCTTAAGCACTCATCGCCTTTTGGATGTCCGTAGTGATCGTTGAAAAATTTGAAAAAATCGATATCGGCAAGAGCGACGCAAAGCCAATCATCAGAAGTTCTGTAGTTAGATAAATACCTCTGGAATGTCTGCATAAAGTCGCGGCGGTTCCTGAGCTGGGTTAATTCGTCAGTAATACTTTGATCTACATATTTGTTGCGTTCTTCTTCGAGTTTTGTCGCGCTTATCTCAAGCCCCATCCTCAGCCTTGTGATGTGCCAGTTAAAATAAATGCTGAGAGAGCCGGCGACAAATATATTGGCTATATCATAAATCCAAATGTCGTAATTCTTAATAATAACCGCAGAAACAACAAAGACACCCATTCCGCTCAGGGTAAGCCAAAGGTTAAACTGAGGCGGATTTACATACATTAACAGCGCGCAGATTAAAAGACAGGAAAAAAGCCCTGCCGATTTACCGGGGTTTGACCATACATCAATGTATGAACCAAAGAGCATAACATTGGCGTAAAATAATGTTATTAAAATATAGATGACCCGTTTTTTTACATTGATTAACTGCATTAAATAATTGGCATAAAAAGAAATAAGAATGGCGATAAAAGCTACCCCTAGATAGATACCGCTCTTAAAAATATCTTGTTCAAATACCATCGGGAAGAATGCAAAACAAGCCGCGAAAATAGCTACGATTGTATTAGCGTGACGAATGTTTAGTAAGTTGTTATTGAACACATTGTTCATACATTCCTGGTACTGCTCCCTGCCGAATGAATAAAAGCGCCAAGAATATATAAATTTACGCATACATGCCTTCCTTTTGTTACATTGTATATTAAATTTTAATTAATTGGAAGTAAAAAATGCAGTTTTTTTAGTTATTTTTCTGTAAGAAACCGCGTTTTAAAACTGCGTTTTGCTTCGTTCTGTAAGGCCGGTTAAATGCTGAAATTCAATTATTGAATTGTCGTCTAACTGCACCTTGCCTGAGAAGAACCCGCAGACCTGCCGCCTCGCTGAGTTATGAAAGAACAACCCCCCGCGGTCTATTCGTTCTTGATGAGGATAAAAAGTCATTTCGAGACGGTTGTCATTACTCGTAAACCGCCAAGGAGACAGCCAATTTGACATTGGTATATGAAAGGTTACCTGCTCAAGCTTATGAAGCGTTCCATCGATGAAAAAGCCGTTTTCTGTACCCTGCGAAGAATCCGCTCCGCTGTAACCTATGCAAAAACTCAAAAGCCTTCCGCCGCTGTGTCCGCAGGCTGCAGCCCAATACCGAATATCTGCTTTTGGACGGACACACCGGTTCCAGTCAAAAATCCCCCATGCGTTTCCGCGGGTAAAGATGATTTCGGTACTTCCAACTTGAATAAGACCTTCAGTAAAAAACCATGGAGAACACTGTGAATACCTAAACGCCTTTTTGCCGCCTCTCCACGGCTGATTGGTTACAAGTGACTGAGGCCCCGCCTGAGGGGTTAGAATCAGAGCTCCTCTGAGACTACGGTGGCGGCCAAACTTTTGGATATCCGCCTTGATAATTTTTACACCTTCTTCCATACAGATGAAATTTAAAAATCCGTTTTTCCGCCGCCAGCGGGAAGATCCGGAAACACTGCTGGGAGGCATTTGATAAGAGCCCATAGGAATAACTGTAGAATAAATCTGGGTAGAACGTTTCTTATCCCTAAGTGAAATAACGGATATTCCCATATGACCAAGCCAGCCGTCATCGCGAATTTCAAAAATAACCATATGGGTAGGGGTATGAACAATATATCTGTCGGATTCTGTTATTCTGTGTCTTGGTACATAAAGCAGGCTGGTATCATAAATAAAATCAGGATGTTTTGACCAGCCAAAATTGTGCGGCTGCCCCTTTTCATCAAGAATAGACTGCGGACTGCATATTTCATTTTGAGGCATAATATGATAATAAGATAACATGGATTATTCAGGAAAGAAAGCGCTGGTAATGGGTTTGGGTCTGCATGGCGGAGGGCTGGAATCTGCGCGGTTTTTGCTTAAGCGCGGAGCCTCTGTTACGGTAACCGATTTAAGAGACGAAAAAACATTAATGCCTTCTATAGAACAATTGGACAAAGCCTGTGCAGGAATGGGAAAACAGCCGGTGCGTTATATTCTTGGAACTCACAGAATCGAAGATTTTGAAGACGCGGATATAATAATTAAAAACCCGGGAGTCCGTCCGGACTCTCCATACCTTAAAGTTTCAAAACAGATTGAAACAGATATATCTCTTTTTTTATCAGAATCGCCGGCAAGGCTTTTTGCGGTAACAGGAACCAAAGGAAAAAGCGGCACTGTTTCTGCTTTACATTGGATACTTTCCAAGGACAGAAAAGCCGGCAAATCGTTTTTGGGCGGAAACATTACAGTTTCTCCGTTAACTTTTTTAGACGAACTTACAAAAGAAGACGATGTTACGCTTGAACTTTCGAGCTTTCAGCTCGGCGATTTAAAAAGCAAAATATTAAAACCGGCAGCTGCGGTACTGACATCTATAATGCACGATCATCTCGACCGTTATGCGTCAATGGCAGAATATATCGATGATAAAAGAAACATCTACCGCGGGCAGGATTCTTCCTGCATTACCGTTGCGGGAAATGACGAATGGGGAAAAAGTTTCCGCGCAGAAAGCAAAGGACGCTCTCTTGTCTGGAACGGTGATGGTGTTCCTAAAGACGGGATAAGCGGCGGCTGGATCGATGATGACGGGCGCGGATTAGCGCGTCTTTATAACTGGGAAGGAGTCTCAGAAGAAACTGCAGAACTTGTTCCGCAAAAAACAATTATACCCGGCAGTCATCAAAAGATAAATATGCTCTGTGCCGCTCTTGCGGCGTACGGGCTTGGCATTAGCGCAAAAACTATCAGCGGCGCTTTATCAACTTTCCCGGGAATCGAACACCGCCTCGAACTATTTTATGAGTCAAAAGGGATTCGGTTTTACAATGACAGCGCCGCGACAATACCAGAAGCTGCTGCCGCCTGTATCGAAGCTCTGTCTTCGCTTGCTGCTTTATCAATGCAGAGCGGGCTTGTGCTTGTGACAGGCGGCACTGATAAAAACCTTGATTTTTCTCCAGCCGCAAGAGCGGCAAAAAACGCAAAGGCAGTTATCCTGCTTGCCGGCACAGGCAGCGAAAAATTAATTCCGCTGTTAAAAGACACAGGTGTTTCTTACAATGGTCCCTTTGATAATTTAGACGATGCTGTCCGCTGCGCTCTGGAAAAAGCCGTCTCCGGTGATTGTGTCGCGCTTTCGCCGGGCTGCGCGAGCTTTGGCATGTTTTTGAATGAGTTTGACAGAGGCAATAAATGGAAAGACACCGTCTTACGCTTGAGTTGAATATTTTTTTACCACGAAGGACTGCAACTAAAGTTGCTTGGAGTTTCACGGAGTTTCTTGTACGAAATCTCTCCGTATACTCTGTGGTTTTTACTTTATTTAGGAGATGAGCTTTGGATATTGATATGCTGCAAAGGCGCGCTGCCATAATAAGGCAGGTGCGGTCTTTTTTTGAAAGTTTAAATTATCTCGAATTGGACACTCCTCTGCTCTCTCCTAATTTAATACCGGAATCCTGCCTCGAAGTTTTTAGGACTGAGCGAATTTTTCCGCACGGCAGTAAAAAAGAAAAGCAGCCCCTTTGGCTGATACCTTCGCCGGAAATTTACATGAAAAAAATTATCGGACAACACTGCGTAAATGTATTCCAGATATGCAAGTGTTTCCGTAACGGCGAATCCTGCGGGCATTTGCATAACAGCGAATTTACAATGCTTGAGTATTACACGATTGACGCGGATTATATGGATTCCCTAACACTGACAGAAGAGCTGATAAATTTTTTAACCACAGAGGGCACAGAGAATAAAGATAGAGAAAAATACATACCATTTGAGCACATTACAGTTGCTGAGGCGTTTAGCCGTTATGCGGGATTTGACCTTTTTAAGACAGCTGCCGAAGGCACAGAGGCAATGGAAACGCAGGCAAAAAAGCTGGGACTCGAACCAATGCCCGGTTTAACCGTTACCCAGCTTTACGATTTAATTTTTATTCATTCTGTAGAGCCGCAGTTAAAAACAAAAAAACCTATTGCCCTTATTGATTACCCTGCCTTTGTCCCCTGTTTGGCAAAAAAAGCAAATGACGGCTTAACTGCCGAACGCTGGGAACTGTACTATGACGGTATCGAACTTGCAAACTGTTATTCCGAAGAAACAGATATACTAAAGATAAAAGAATTTTTTATAAATGAAGAAGCCGAAAAAAATCGTACTGCAAAAGTTATTCATAATATCGAACACAATTACTGGAAGCTCCCCCGCTGTTCCGGCACTGCTATGGGACTGGACAGGCTTATTATGATGCTGACAGGGAAAAAGAGCATTGACGGCGTACTGCCGTTTGGAACGCTGCCGCTTTAATTAGAGGTTCGTTTAACTTCTGATAATCCGGAACAGTCAAAATTAACGCTAAACGGCGTAATATTACCAGCTGTCATAGAACGCATTTGCGCTGTGCCTCTAAAACGATAGTTAACGCGCCTCATAGCAATTACATCATCCAAAAGCCGGCGGTTAGTATCAATAAAATTCATGGTAAACTTAAACCGTGTTTCGCCGGATGAAAGCGCCGGAATAACAAGAATATCATTTGCTGTATTGCCTGCCCAAAAAATGTTATTACCGAATAACTCATAAACTATAGAAGAAAGTTCGACAGGAAAAGTATTTGGATTGTCAATTTTTATTACAGCTTCAAATTCTGTAACAACAATATCCGCCTGAATAATATAAATCGATGAAACATCGAATACAGGTTCTATCACATTGACAGCCGGAACATTAGGCGGAGATGTTTTACATGACAAAACAACCAAAGCTGTTAGAATAAAAAATAAAAAATTACGCATACCTAATTATCAACCATCATCCTTTTAACATTTTAATTAATTATATAACTTTACTAAATATTTTAAACATAAGAAAGCTCACTGTAAAAAACTGTATTATTTTCTGCGCTGACGGCGCTTACCATATTATCCGCGACAGAGCATGTACTTGTCTTATCTAGTAAACCGCTCTCAAACAGAGCCGCAGCCAAAGCGCCTCCGCAGGCATTGAGACGGCCGTCAAGAACAGCGGTTGCCAAACCTGACGAATTTCTCTGCGAAAAGAGATTTAGCGCTTCTTCTGCCAAAAGCTTCGCTGTTGCCTGATCTGTGTCATTAGAAAGATTGCAGGAAACTACAATCAGTGTCTCATTTAAAATAGGCATAATTACAGTTTTTAAAGCTTGTGCGAGATCATATATATACTGAGCTTTGGGCTGCCCCATTAAAATAGGAACAATCAAAGCATTTGGAAAGCAATATTTTACAAATGGGAGCAATACTTCGATAGAATGCTCGCCGAGGTGCGGTACATCGTTAATTTCAAAAAATCTGCTTCTAACTTCGAGTTCTTCGGTTATTTTCTTGTCTACAAGGATACTTCCCAAGGGCGTATTAAATGAATGAGAATTTGATAAAAACAGTCCTTTTTCCCTTTTATCGTGAATTGGTCCCAAAAGTACAACTCTTTTTATTGACGGGCTTCTGCCCATTGCCGAAAAAAAAGCTTCAGCTACAAGGGTTCCTGAATAACTCCAAGCCCCGTGAGGGACTATAATTGCCTGCGCATGCCCGCCCAAACCTTCTTCCAGTCCAAAAGACCTAAGGTAATTGAGGGTCTCTTTTCTGTCTTCGGGATAAAACATTCCGGCGCCTACTGGGCTCCGAACCCGTCTTTTCTGGGCAAGCATTGCTTCCATATATATTAACTTTAGTCTTTGGGAGAGCCGTATGCAAGGAAAAATCAGAAAAAATGAAAAATAGTTTGGTACCCTATTTTTTTAGCTTAAAATTTTTCTTTAAAAGGCTTACAAGGGTCTTTAATTTGTCATCGAACTTATTGGCTATTCCGGCGGCATTTAAAAGGTCGTTTCTTTCCCTATTGAGCCAAGCATGAAGCCTTCCCCTGACTTCTAAATCCGTTCCTTCACCGTAGGCTATTTTAACCATAGCTGTGACTTCGCCGGATGTAAAAGCAATCCATGTATTGTTGCATAATAGATGGTAGCCGGAACCGGTTTCTGATATTTTTATATCGCTAAAGCCGTTATTACCGCTTGTTTTTACTGTTTTTACCGTCTTTGTTGTCTTTGTTTTTCCCGCAGACGCGTTTTTCCTCTGTACATCGTTAATTATTGTCTGATTTAAAGCATCTACCTGCATATTATATAGATGAACATGGGCTTGTTTTACAAGAAAAGCCAGTCCTTCTTCGTCAAGTTTAGGAATAAGTCCTTTTAATTCCTTTGTGAGCATTTCTGCTGCTTTTGGTTTAGTCGTCTTTGCCTTTGCCATAGGTTATTATAGTATATAAATCTTTAAAAATCAATGAAATTAAACCAACTAATTAAAACTAAGCTTCTAAAATCAATCCTTCTTTTGCCATAAGAATTTCTGTTTCTAAATTACCTTTAAAACTTTTTTCTATTTCTAAAAGATTACTGTCTGTATTTACAGGATCATGATGAAAAAAAACTAGTTTTTTAATCCCTAAACCTGCCGTGGATTTAACTGCCTGTTCATAAGAGCAGTGACCCCATCCTATATGACGCTGATATTTTTCATTTGTATACTGAGCATCGTGTATGACGATATCCGCGCCTTTGATAAACTGCTTTATTTTTTCGTTTTCTTCTTCGGCGGCAGCTTCGCCTTCTTCTTTTGCTTCGTCATCTGTAAACAAATTACGGTACATTTCGTGATCATAAACTGTGACTGCGGATTTGCCTTTATATTCAAACCTGTAACCAAGGCAAAAAGCCGGATGGTTAAGGAACTTGCTTTTTACAATAAGACCGCCGCCAAGATCCATTGTAGTCTCATTTATTTGGCTGTAAGTTACTTTTGCGGCAAGTTCGCCTGCCCTAATCGGCCAATATTGATATGAAAGCTGGGTTTCTATAACAGATTTAAGACTGTCGGCTTCTAATGTTACAGGGCTGATAATCCTAAGCTGTGTACCAACTGTATAAATCGGATTAAACATAGGAAATCCCATTATATGATCCCAATGGGTATGGGTAAGAAAAATATCAGTTTCGATTTTTCCGTATTTTTTTAAGTCGTTCTCCATGAGCCAATCGCCGAGAGGACGCGCTCCGGTTCCAAGATCGATAATAACTAGGCGTTCATCCGCCCGCAATTCGATACAGGAAGTGTTTCCGCCGTAAATTACAGTATCCTGTCCTGGAGTGGGAATAGAACCTCTTACTCCCCAAAAACGAACCGAAAGCATATAAAGGTATTATAGTCAAATTTTGCGGAAATTTCAATGATGTTTGATAAAGAGTCCGCGGACGAAGCCCGAAGGGATTCGCGCAGATGAAGAGGATAATATGAAGAAGAGTTCACACAGAGGCACAGAGACACAGGTCCTTGCAGCGTAGCTTCCAGCAGGACACGGAGAAAATTCACGGAAAGACCTCACGCAGTGCTCATAGAGAAGCAGTGCTCGCAGAGTGATCCTTGGGCACTGAGCTTGTCGAAGTGTCGAAGGGTGTCGAAGCGCCGAATGTTTTAATTTCAGAAGAGGTTCACATCAGCGCAGAGACACCATAGTGGACACTATTAACGAAATTTACTTATATAGATTTAAGTGAAATTTGCAATGAAATATATAATTTATAGAAAATTAATATTGACAAAATATAAAATATAAAATATAAATTAAGATTATTATATGAAAAGAATATTAATAATATTAATATTTATAAACTTATTAATTGGTTGTAAACTTAATAAGTTACAATCTGTTAATAATATAAATGAAAATATTTATGAAATAATGTATGTAAATAATCCAAGAGGTTTATCAGTCTATAGTTTACCTAGTGATAATAGTAAACTTGTAGGAGTATTAGTTTTTCTTTCTGAAGTAATGATAGAAAAAAATAAAATAATTAATAATGAGAATTGGGACTTTATTATTCATCCTTTATTTGAGGGATGGATATTTAGTGGTAATTTATTTGATAAAAATGGTTTAGAACAAATATTTATTGGAGATTGGATGTATGATAAACAAATATTTGCATTTGATTATAATGGAAAATTTGAAAAAATATTTTATGAAAAAAATTATTCATTATATGGTTGCTGGGAATTAATCAATAATAATTTAATAATTTCTATTAATATGGAAAAAGACAATAATATAGAAATATTCAAATATGAATATCATTTTTATTATTATGAACATTTAAATCTATTAATTAATGAAAATGAATGGATAGGATTGGTTAAAGCAGATAGAAATAATCTGGAAGAAAGTTATAAAAAATATGTTAGTAGTTATGGTTATGATTAATATTGCAAACTGCACTTAAATAGAGTTAAGCGAAATGGTGTCAAAATATTGTACTTGAATAATATTAAAATATAGGTAATAATAAAATAATGGTAAATGAAGAAAATATTAATGAATTAAAAGTGATTGCAGACAATGAAATTATTAATCCACAATGGGCAATAACTAAACAATTCTTAGAGATTAATAATATAGAAATATTAAATAATGAATATGAAATCGAAAGACATTCAATATTCAATGATTTTTTAAATAAATCTAAAAAATATATTTATGAAATTTCATTTTTTTATAAAATAAAAGATGAAAGATATTTTTATTGTATTGTTGTTGATATAAATAAAAAAGAAGTATCAAGAGTTGGTCCTTATAGTGCTTGTGATTGTCATTTACATGTATATTCAGAAGATATAAATTTAAATGATATGAAAAAATTAACAAAATTAAAACATTCAGATAGTGGGGCAATTGGTGAAAAAACGAAAAATGGCAAAGGAATTAATTCTATAAATTGGTTAATTTATAAATTTACGAATTTAATGTCATATGAATTGGAAGAAGCTTTAAATATGTTTTTAGATGAACTTGAAAAGGATGAGATAGGTATAAAAAATTTGGCAAAAAAGACAGATGCTTTTATAGATATTGTAAAATATCAATACATTAATGCTAATGCTGGAATCGAAATAAATACAAAATTAATTAAAAGATTAAATAAATTAAATTTAGGATTTTGTGTAGATTTGTATATTTGTGGAGAACGTAATAAGTAATAAATATTGTAAAGACACACTTCGCTTAACGAAACTGTCGGATTTACATAAAATGACACATAACATATAGAAATAATTTGCAAAAAACAGGAAAGTCTGTTATAATAATTCCACTATGGCAAGATTTAAACAAAAAGACATGTCC
>Ga0123356_10000669_pt1 | contig 37873 bp, 30 predicted proteins | sample TergutEmb28metaG_2_FD_92546 | JGI IMG/M metagenome (GOLD analysis project Ga0123356, IMG submission 92546) | Embiratermes neotenicus P3 segment gut microbial communities from Petit-Saut dam, French Guiana - Emb289 P3 | ecosystem: Host-associated > Arthropoda: Insects > Digestive system > Gut ...
ATTATAAACAGAATTTGAAATTTTGTCAAAATAAAAATGGAAAAAAACGCAACTTTTTTATAAATTTTGTGTCAGCAGGAAATGTGTATATTTACATATACATTAAAGTCGCTGCCGAAACGCGCCCCCTTCACCTCGGGAATAACTCGGTTCAGGGGGAACGCTTTCCGCAGCGACCTATAACAATTTTTATCTATAACACTCTCTTACTTAACCAATATAAGTAAGTAGCGCTTTTTTCCTGCACGGATTATTAATTCTCCATCTTTGTTAAGATTATCCAAGCCAATCATGACTGTGCTGTCGCTGATGTTACTAAGTTCACCGCTTGTTTCGGAAACAAAGGCTCCACCCTGCTGAACGAGGCGGCGAGCTTCGCTTTTTGTAGGTGCTAGTCCTGTATCAGAAAAAAGATCTACTACATTATAACCTGCTTCAAAACGAGAGCGAGCGACTTGCGCCTGAGGCATCGAAGATTTATCGCCACCACCTACTCCGCCGCTGCTAAACGCGCCGCTACCAAATGCAGCTTTAGCCCCTGCAAGAGCTTTGTCGGCTTCGTCTTTACTGTGTATTAAAGCGGTAACTTCCCAGGCGAGGCGTTCTTTGGCTTCGTTGGGGTTTTTGCCATCGGCGCAAAGAACGCGGCATTCTTCTTCGGGCAGGAAGGTAAACATTAATAAAAAACGAAGTATGTCGGCATCCGGGATATTTCGCCAGTACTGGAAAAAGTCATAGGGAGTGGTAACCGCGGGGTCAAGGAAAAGCGCGCCTTTTAAGGTTTTTCCCATTTTTTTACCGTCAGAGGTTGTAACAAGAGGGAATGTAAGACCGTAGGCTTCGGCGCCTTCGACACGGCGGATTAATTCCACGCCCGCGACGATATTACCCCATTGGTCGTCGCCGCCGATTTGCAAACGGCAGCCGTGGCGGCGGTAGAGTTCCAAAAAGTCAAAACTTTGCAATAACTGGTAGTTAAATTCGATAAAAGTAAGCCCTGTTTCCATTCGTTTTTTGTAAGCCTCAAAACTGAGCATGCGGTTTACAGAAAAATGCCTGCCAATATCGCGCAGAAAATCAATATAGTTAAGATTGGCAAGCCAGTCTTTGTTATTTACGGTGAAAGCGCTTTTGCCGTCGAAACCGACAAAACGGTCAAGCTGGGCTGTTATCGATTCAACATTTTTATTAATCGTTTCGTAATCGATCATTTTGCGCGTTTCATCCCTACCGGAAGGATCGCCGATACGTGCGGTGCCGCCACCAAGCAATGCGATCCCGGTATGCCCCGCGTCACGCAGATGACGAAACGCGAAATAGGGAACCATGTGCCCAATATGCAGACTTCCGCCTGTGGGGTCGGTTCCTTCGTAAAAAGCGATGGGACCATCGTCCATCAATTTTGAAAGGCCTTCGGCGTCTGTACATTGCTGGAAAAAGCCTCTTGTTTTTAAAGTATCTATTACTGGGTTCATATCTTTCATTGTACAGATTTTAATGGTGTCAGTCACCTATATTAAAGTCTGTCTATAAATGCAGGGCATTTTAGACAGACAACCTTAATAACGGTATATGGGTATTCACTTGACAAACACTTATTTTCATAAAACAATAAATACTACCATTTATCTACCTCCTCCATTTCCACTATTTCCTGTATCTTTTTTATCAGAATTCAAATTGTTTTGCCTTCTTTTATTTTCTTTTCTATCAGCAAAAATATTTATATTTTCAACTCTCTTTTCTATTATTTTTCCTAACAAAATAGCTCTTTTTGTCTCAACTGAAGGAATTTCTAATAATTCATCTTTTGCTTCTTTTCCAATATCTTTCAAATTAAAACTGTTTATCCAATCCCAATTTTTTACTAAATCCAATTGTTTTTCTAATGTATCAAAGCATATAGTTCTTGTTTTGGCATATTCTGGCAATCTTATCATACCAACTCCATCTTCATGAAATAAACTACTGCCCGTATCGTAAATGGGAGCCATTTCATAATTATTTAAATTATCTGAATTTCTTAATATTCCAAAATTTTTAAAATGCCTATCGTGATTTAACATTATATAATCCAATACCATCATTTTATCTAAATATTCAATACAATATTTTATATTTAAATTTAATGCACATTTTAAAAAATGTTTATACATATTATTATCCGAATAAGATGGTTCGTGTGAATAATAAATATCTATAGCTTCAACTAATTCTTTGTTTTTATCAGTCATATTTATACATATACTTCTAGGCTCATCTTTTCTAAAATTTCTAATATATGGAACACATATTATTCCAAGTTTTTTACATATATTTGTAGCTATAACTTCATTAGAAGGTTCTTGCATATATGGTCTTTTTCCAGTTTTTATTAATATTCTCTTTCCATCTTCTCTTATGTCCCATCTTTTTTTTAAATTACCACTTGATGTAATATCTGGCGAATTAAAACTGTATTTTTTATTTTTAGCTTTAATACCAAAAAATAAATTTCCCAAACTTTTATCAAATTCATTTTCATAAAAATTAATATTTTTCCATTTATTATCACTATTTAACTTATCTTTCCAATAATGATCTGACAAACTTAATCCTTTACTTAAAAATAGTAATTTTTCTTTATTTGAATCATCTAATTCCCTCATTACAACTTTATATTCTTCTCTATTTTCAGATATACCTCTATTAACCCACCATTTAATAAATCTTTCTTCATCTAATGCACCATCTTCTCTTATACTTGACAATGGCATGTGATCTTTATTTAAAACTTCTTTTACTTCAACAATACTTCCCATAGAATTAAAATTAATTATTGCTACATCTATATCTTTGTGTTTTAGAACTTCTAACATAATTTCCTCTTTATTAATAATATTATATATTTTATAACAATTTCAGTTCTACCCATCCTTTTTTCCATTTTTAAGCTCCTTTTCTTTCAGCAATCTCATTATATATAACAGGTTTTATTTCTGCCGCCTGTTCTATTAGTCTATAAAATAATTTACCACGACTTGCCGATGTTCTTCTGTTAAATCTAAAAGTATACTCATCAAGATAATAAGCCATGTGCTGATCGGATATAGAACCCTGTAAAGTACCCAAAATCCACCTTTTAAGTAAAGATATTACTAAATGAACATGCGGTAACAATTTTTCCTCATCTTTTTTATCAGAAACTTTGTGTTTATACCCAAGCTCTTTAATCCTACTATATCCTTTCCATCCATCTGTTATTATTGTAGAACCAGATTCTACAGAATTTTGTAAAAATTCTTCAAGATTTTGTGCCGATGCGTCTTTTATCACAGCAAGTCTTACCCTTCCTATTTTGCTACCATCCATTTCAACAGCTACAGCTACCAAAGTCTTATTATCAGTACCCCTTCCTCTTTTACCGCCAGATTGTTTTCCGCCTATAAAAGTCTCATCAATCTCTACAATACCTTTGAGCTTTTCTCTTCCCGGTCTGACCATAGCCACACGCAATTTATGAAGCCAAGTCCATGCGGTTTTATAACTACCAATACCTAATATTCTTTGCAAACCCAATGCGCTTGTTCCGTTTTTTTGTGATGTTATCCACCACATAGCCCTAAACCACATAGATAAAGGCTTATGAGTATCTTGAAATATTGTATTTGCAGTTAAATGATTTTGTTGCCTACATTCTTTACATGTATATAACTTATCATTTACAACCCAATATTCCTTACCACCACATTTAAAGCACTCAAATCCATTTTTATATTTGAGGTTAAAAAGGTAATTTCGGCAAGATTCCTCTGTTCCAAACTTTTCTTCAAATTCCATTAAATCCATAGGATAAATCATACCTTAATTATATCACAAAATCAAGTGTTTGTCAAGTGAATACCCACATAACGGTATTTTCGCACCGTTTAGATACTAAACGGGAGAAAATACAAGGTCTGTTCATAAAGTAACCGACTTTATGAACAGACACATTTTAACCGATAATAAATAAAATGGAATCTTTAACTGTATTTGATATAATTAAACAGGTTCTCTCTTCATGGCAGGTAATAGTTATCACAATAGTAATTTTACTATATATAAAAATTATCAATCATGTATCCAGAAGATACCATAGACCTCGTGCCATGAAAAAAATAAAGATTGGTATATTCAAGAAAAAAGACAAAACAACGGCGTCAACGGATTCCGAAGACATACTTCCAGGCTCAAGCTCAAATGACGACCTAGGCCTGGAAGAGGCTTAATTTCTATTATTCTTTTACACCGCCGACATTTAAACCGACTACAAAGTAACGCTGCATAAACGGATAAATCAAAAGTATTGGCGTGGCGGCAATTACAGTGATCGCGGCTCGTATGCTCATTGGTGTTACCATGCTCGACGCTCCTCCCTGAGCGGCTACACCCATCGCCCCCGCGTCGCTCGCGCTGCGTCCCGCGTTTTGGCTCGATTGCAGATATTCCATCAATTTATACTGCAAAGTATGCAGATGCTCTCTACCTGAGTTATAAATCATTGTATCAAACCAGGAGTTCCACGCTCCTACGGCGACAAATAAACCGATTGTCGCGAGAACCGGAAGACATAGAGGTAAAACAATTCGGGAGAAAATAAAGAAATCTCCGTAACCGTCAATACGCGCCGATTCTATAATACTTTCAGGAATGTTGCGCATATATGTTCTCATAACGACAAAATTAAAAGCATTTACAATTCCGGGAACAATATATACCCAAAATGAGTTTACCATGCCAAGACTTCTGATAAGGAAGAACGAAGGAATGAGTCCCGCGTTAATGTACATCGAAAGAATGATAATAAATGTAAAAGGTTTTTTGAATATAAATTCATTCCTGGATAACGCAAACGCGATCATCGCTGTAAAGAAAACGCTTGTTACAAGATTAATCGATGTTCTCGCGACAGATACGAAAAACGCGCGAGGAATTGCTCCTGTTTGGAAGATAACCTCATAGTTAAACATTGTAAATCTTCTTGGCCAGAAATTAATGCCTCCGCGTATCGAATCCATAGCGTCATTAAACGATATAGCTATTGTATTCCAGAAAGGATAAAGGGTGATAAATGCGAGCAGAATTAAAAATGATGTATTAAAAGTATGAAAAACAATATTTTCAATCTTTGATAAAGTATAAGGTTTTATTTTTATCATATTAAACGCTCCTCGCCCGCTCTTTTCGCGATTTCATTCGCGATAAAGATAAGAGAAATATTGACAATATTTTTGAACATACCGGCAGCAGTCGCAAGTGAATAATTGTTGCGGCTAAGTCCGTAGATAAGCACATAAACATCGATAGTATCGGAAACATCCATTACAAGTCCGTTTCGCAACAGGTACTGCATTTCAAATCCGGCGTCAAGAATGCGTCCTATACTCATAATAAGCAAAATGATGATAGTAGGTTTTATACATGGAAGCGTTATACGCCACATTTTTTGATACCTGTTACAGCCGTCAATATCAGCGGCTTCATACAGATTTGGATCAATCCCCGCAATCGCGGCTAGATATATAATTGTATTCCATCCTACTTCTTTCCAGACGTAAGTAGCGCCGATAATTCCCCAAAAATAATTGGGTTCCGCGAGCCATAATACAGGTTCTTTTATAAGACCCAGCGCCATTAAAACATTATTAATCGCTCCGTTATCTGTGGTTAACATGGAAGAAACAAGACCTGTAACAATAACCCATGATAAAAAGTGCGGAAGATATGAAATTGTTTGAATTGTACGTTTAAATAAAATATTTTTAACTTCGTTTAAAATGAGGGCAAGCCCGATAGCTGTGATAAAACCAAGAGTAGTATTGATAAAACTCATTGCCACAGTGTTTCTTACAGTTCGCAGGAAAACAGGGTCATCAAATAAAAATATAAACCAACGCAGCCCTGCCCATTCCTGATTGGAAAAAGTCCTAGCTGGTCTGTAATTTTGGAAAGCCATCGTCCAACCCCAAAGCGGAACATATGTAAAAAGTAATATGTATACAATGATAGGAAGGCTCATGTAAAGAAGCTGTTTTTGACGGCTAATTTTTTTAAAGAATAATTTATCTTTGGCTCTGTAAAAACCTACGATTGATGATCCCATAACAAGGATTAAAATAGATAAAACTAAAAAAGTCATTTGCGTATTCATTTAGTACCACCTAAAAAAGATAAAAAAACAGAGGCGGAAATCCGCCTCTGTTTAAAACACGAACCTGTAAACTACCTGATACCCCATTCTCTGAGGCGCAAGTTAAGCTGTTCTTGCATGTATCTTTCGTAGGCTGCAAGACCCGCGGCATTCATTTCCGCTACATAATCATTCCACCTTCTTTCAAAATCAGCAGGTGGTGCCAAAATTATTTGAGGCAAGCGCTGTTTCATAATTTCTTCCATGCGTGTTAATGCCATTTGAGCGTCTGATCCGTCCGGAGGAGTAGGCATACTCCAGGTTGGGAACCATGGATTATTTGCCGGAGGATTGGGATCCATCAATTCATTATAGTTTGTTACGCGATAAGCTTGTAACAATTCAATATCTTCAGGAAGCAGTGTAGCTTCACGTTCGGGGAAGAAGTCGCTAAGGTCAGATGGATAACCATCGGAGAAAGAACCTTGCAATTTCGGAGAAACGTCATCTAAAAGTCTTAAACGATTTTGTGTCTGCCAGTTATCATTCTGCCAGTTATCGCGCTGTTGCTGTGTGCGGTAAGGTACACCCTGAGCATCCCACTGCCAATGTTGTCCTTCGATACCCCAGTGAATTGTGCGCTGTACATTTTCTTCAAGTAAAGCGTTAAAGAAACGAATAATTCTGACAGGATCTTTCGCGCTTACGCTGATACCAACGCCGCGAAGAAGGTTAGGAATAGGCAGGTTGCGGTATCTTGGCGCGATACTTTCATCAAATACGATTGGAAGCGGAGCCATGGTGCGGTTATTTTCGCCTCTGTCTCTATTCGCGAGGTCCGCGGAATACATGAATTGCCAGCCTTGAATACTTTGACCCAATACGCGACCTGAAGCGATTTTCGCTTGATATTGATCGTAGTTATCTGTAAAGCCCGCTCTGTCAACAAGACCTCTCGCGTTCATTTCATTAAGTTTTTGGAACCATCTTTTGCTGACATCCATTGTAAAGAATGTTTTGTATTCGTAATTATTGGCAACGTTTACCATACCGTTACCTTCGTTTGGATTACCGGCTAAGAAGTTAGGTGGATTCCAAAGTTCAAACGCTCTCCAGCCATCAGTAAGAACAGAGAAAGGAATTGTAGGCTGACCGTTAATTCTTGGGTTAGCTCTGTAATATCTTTCGATTAAATCAAAATATTGATCAATAGTTCTGATTGTAGGATAATTTGCCCACTTTAAAACATCTTTTTGAATCCAAAAAGCTGCTTGGTCATAATTTGGTCTGTGATCAAGACCATGAATTACACCGTAGTTAATAAGGTAATAAATATTACCATCGGCGGACTTCATTTTATCCCAATGTTCAGCGTAATGTTTTTTAATATTTGGACCGTATCTTTCGATTAAGTCCTGCAAAGGTATTAAAGCTCCTGCTTCTATCCATTCATTTCCTCTAATTTCGAGAAGATCAGGATAATCACCGGAAGCGATCATAACACCACGTCTTTGGGCGATATCGCCAACAAGAAGATCCCATGTAAAGGTAACATTTAAGTTATCCTTTAAATACACAACAATTGGGTTGTCGGCAGAAGGCCGAGGAGCATTTGCTGTTTCATGGAAAATTGAGATTTCTATCGGATAGAAATCACCGCCACGAGCGCCACCACCGGGACAACCTGTAAAAAAGGCCATCACCATAAAGCATGCCACTGCAATAACAACTACAGTGTTCAACTTATTCTTCATTTTTTCCTCCTAAATTAATTATCTTAATAAAGAATACCATATAATAAGAAAATCGCATATAGAAAATAGAAAAAAATATTCAAAAAAGTTCATTTTTCGGTCATGCAAAACGGTACTTTTACCCCATATATAGTTATGGAAAATAATGAAAAAAATGGTCTTTTGTACGATGAAGACCCGTTAACAAAGGCTGTAAAAAACCTTTTTGGGCTTTCGTACCTGTTCCCGTACCAAAGGCTTGTTATAACGAATATCCTTGAAGCGGCTCAAGCGGCAGGGCTTCCAATAAAATGGAATGAAAAAACGACTGAAACCTTTGAAGCCTTAGAAAAATCGGACAGGGAGCTTTTGGGTAAGCAGATAGTCATTCTCCCCACAGGAGCGGGAAAATCCCTTTGTTTCCAGCTTCCCGCGATGTTGATAAAGGGAATAACCCTTGTAATTTATCCGATTCTTTCGCTGATGGCGGATCAAAAACGCCGCCTTGAAAAAACCGGTTTTAATCCAGTGGTTTTAAGAGGAGGGCAAAGTAAGGAAGAAAGAGAAGAAATCTGGAGAAAACTTAAAAACGGACAAAGCGGTTTTATTATCGCGAACCCGGAAATCATGCTTACAAAGCAGGTTCAAACGCAGATGGAAAAAATAAAAGTTTCACATGTTGTAATTGACGAAGCTCATTGTGTAAGTGAATGGGGAGAGAGCTTTAGACCTTCATACCTGGAAATCGGCTCCATTTTAAGTTTCCTTGATCCGCCACTCGTAACAGCTTTTACAGCGACAGCTAGCGCTCCGGTTTTGGAAAAAATAGGGAAATACATTTTTAACGGTATTCAGGTTAATCAAATTGTCGGAAACCCCGATAGGCCTAATATCAGTTATTCCACGAAGGGTTGTATTAACAGGAATTTAGCTGTCAGGGATTTATTGACAGAAAATTCCCGCCCTGCGATTGTGTTTTGTTCATCACGCCCGGGAACAGAAAGATTAGCCCGTTATTTACGAAATGAATTTGAAGAAATGGGTTTAGAGTGGTACAGGGAAATACGTTTTTATCACGCGGGTTTAAGTAAAGAAGAAAAAACACAAATTGAAAAATGGTTTTTTAATAATAAGGAAGCCGTTCTTTGTTCAACTTGCGCGTACGGGATGGGTGTTGATAAAGCCGATATAAGGACTGTAATACACAGGGATTGCCCTCCGTCTGTAGAAGCGTATTTGCAAGAATCAGGCAGAGCGGGGCGGGATGGAGAGCAATCAAAAGCGGTTTTACTTTTTGGACCGGATGATGAAAGAGAAGTAGAAAGATGTAAAACCGATAACAGCCGTATAACAGCGCTTTTAAATTACGCGAAAAATATAAAAAACTGCCGCAGGCATTCCCTTTTGGAACTGCTTAATTTTGACGGAGGAAAGGAAGTGCCGCAGGAAAATTGTTGTGATGTTTGTATGCAAAAAGCAAGTGTTTTACTTAGAGAAGAAGAATCTGTAATGGAATTTTTTAGAAAAAATAAAAGATGTTTTTCACAATACGAGGCCGCGATATTGTTAGCTGAAAGTACAACCGTGCGCTGGTCGCAGGAGGAAGCCGGTTATGTAATAAACCACTTGATAAAAAAAAGAGACTTAAAAGTAATAAAGGGATTTCTTTGGAAAAATAAGATAACAATAAAGTAATTTATTAATAATTTTATCTCGCAAAGGCGCAAAGTTGCTGTCCGAATTCTTTTCGTTATTACAATAAATATTAGAAATAACAAATAGATTTCTAGTTTTTAATGTAAGATATCGAACTACTACTCTGCGTTCTTAGCGCCTCTGCGATCTCTGCGAGAAATTATTCCACTTTAATTTTTACGCTCACAGGAGCGGGTGCGCCTTTTTCCATTGCCGCTTTTACAGGCGCCGCGTTAGCTGCAATAACCGTATAAGAGCCTGTTACCAGTTTTGAATTGCCGTCCGCATCCACAGATTCAAACACCGAAGCTGAAAGTTCAAACTCTGCTTTCGCGCTCTTTCCAGCTTTTATAAAGATTCGTTTAAAACCTCTTAACGAAGAAAGCGGTTCATCTTCGGTTCTTGTATCTTTGGAAATATAAATCTGCACTACTTCGTCAGCGTCAAACTTGCCAACATTACTAACGGTGACTGACACCATTACTTTGCCGCCCGCGGAAATCGAAGGACAGCAAAGATCGATAGAATCGAAACGGAAAGTTGTGTATGAAAGCCCAAAGCCAAACGGATACAATGGTTTTTCTGTCATGTAACGGTATGTGCGCCCTTTCATGGAATAATCTTCGTAGGCGGGAAGCTGAGAAGTAGAAGCGTAAAAAGTGACAGGGAGTTTTCCCGAAGGAACAACATCGCCGAAAATTATGTCGGCGACTGCTTTGCCGCCCGATTCACCGGGATACCATGCGAAAATAACAGCGTCGACTAAGTCTTCAGGGTACGCGATAGCGCTTCCGCCTGTTAAAACCATAATTATTTTTTTGCCGGCTTCACGTATTTTTTGAAGATACTTTAACTGCCAGGGCGGAAGCTCTATCGTATTACGGTCGCCGTTGGAATCGGACGCGATCGCGTCGCCTTCTTCGCCTTCCATCGCGCCGTCTAATCCCATAACAACTATTACAATGTCGGCGATATTCGCCTCCCCATAATGAACAAGCGATTTACTGTTTTCGCTATACATTAAACAGCCCTGCACATAATCAAGACAAATACCGAACTTATCTTTGACCTTTTCACCTAACCCTTCAAGTATTGTAATAAAACGAGAGCTTACGCCGAAATAATTGCCAAAAAGGGTATGCGAGTTAGCGGCTCCCGGTCCTGTTACGACAATTTTTTTAGGGGAAGAATCCAATGGTAAAATATTATTGTCGTTTTTAAGAAGAACAATTGACTTTTGCGCGGCTTTTAAAGCGAGCTTTCGGTGTTTATCGCAATTGATAATTTTTCTGTTAAGTTTACCGTATTTGCTCTTATTGGGAGGATTAAACATTCCTAGTTTAAAACGTGTGCGCAAAAGACGTTCAAGAGATGTATTTATTGTATCTTCTGTTACAAGCCCCTGTTTGTGAGCGACTGTTAAAAACGGATATGTACAGCCGCAGTTAAGATCGCAGCCTGCGTTAAGCGCCATCGCGGCAGACTCTTCAGAAGACTTTGTTACTTTATGATACTCATGGAAATCCTTAATTGCCCAGCAATCCGAAACTACATGCCCTTTAAAATTCCATTTGCCGCGAAGGATTTCTTTTAAAAGAAGATTGCTCGCGCAGCATGGTTCGTCAAGCGTGCGGTTATATGCGCCCATGACGGTTTCCACTCCATTTTCTACAAGAGCTTTAAACGCGGGTAAATACGTTTCCCATAAATCTTTTTTGGTAACAATCGCGTTAAAAGTATGGCGATCTTTTTCAGGTCCTGAATGAACGGCGTAATGTTTGGCGCAGGCTGCTGTTTTTAGGTTTTCAGGATCATCGCCCTGTAAACCCCGCACAAGAGCTACGCCGATACGGCTTGTAAGGTACGGATCTTCTCCGTAAGTTTCCTGCCCGCGACCCCAGCGAGGATCCCGGAAAATATTTATATTGGGTGTCCAGAAAGTTAACCCCCAGTATTGACCTCGGTTTCCTTGTTTTACAGCTTCGTTATATTTCGCCCGCGCCTCATCAGAAATTGCAATAGCAACTTCTTTTACAAGGCTGTCATCAAAAGTCGCGGCTAACGCGATAGCCTGCGGAAAAACGGTTGCAACACCCGCTCTTGCAACTCCGTGCAGACATTCGTTCCACCAGTTGTATTCGGGTATTCCAAGGCGTTCTATCGCGGGGCTTTTATAAAGCAGCTGGGAGACTTTTTCTTCCAGCGTCATTTGGGAAATTAATTCTTTTATTTTTGATTCTCGGCTCATGGTTTACTCCTACAACAATAATTAAAGTATTATAAGAAGAAAATTGATTTATAACAATCTTTACAATCTAAAAAACTTAAATAGAGAGCTTATCTGTAAGGCGATTACAGGCTTCTTCAACATCAGCTCTGTGTCCAAACGCCGAGAAGCGCACAAACCCTTGCCCCGCGGGACCAAAACCCGCGCCCGGTGTTGTAACAACATGGCACTTTTCCAGGATTTGCGCGAATACTTCCCAACTGTCCTTGCCGGGGAAGCGCGCCCAAATATATGGAGAGTTATCGCCGCCAATGCAATTTATACCAAGTTTTTGAAGTGTCTCTCTTATCAATTTCGCGTTCGTTAAATAAAAATCCGTAAGAGCGCGCATCTCTTTTATTCCCTCGTCATCAAGGGCTGCTATTCCGCCTGCCTGCGCGATGTTTGAAGCACCGTTAAAAATAGTGCCTGTTATACGGCTCCAGTCGGCGTGTACACTTTCGCCTCCCGCGTACTTTAAAGCCTTTGGAACTACAGACCAGCCGAGGCGAATCCCTGTAAATCCCGCGGGTTTTGAAAATGAGTTTACTTCGATAGCGCACTCGTCTGCCCTGTCTATTTCGTAAATAGTTTTCGGCAAAGATGAATCGCGGATAAACTCGCTGTATGCGGCGTCAAAGATGATGATGCAGCCTTTAGTAATCGCCGTGTTTACAAGTACTGTAAGCTGAGCGCGATCGGAAACTGCCCCTGTAGGATTGTTAGGTGAACAAAAATAAATAAGGCTGTTATTTTCGATTAAATCAAGGTTCGGGAAAAAAATATTTTCTGCCGTACATGGAAGATATGTAATTCCGGCATAACCTGTGTCTTTAAAAGAGGCAGCGGCTCCTATTATAACAGAGCCGTCAACATAAACAGGGTACGAAGGGTCTTGCACGGCGATTTTTACACCCGAGCCAAAAAGCATTTGTAATCTGCCAATGTCACACTTTGAGCCGTCAGAGATAAAAATTTCATCAATTGAAAACTTGCCATTATAAAAAACTTTGGAAATTTTTTCGCGCAATAAAGGAAGACCTTCATCCTGGTATCCCGAATATCCTTCTACAGTGCCTAGTTTTCTGGCTCCTTCTACAAGCCCTGCATTGATGTGAGGCAAAACCGGTTCTGTAGTATTACCGATACCGAGGCTTATGATCTTTGCATCGGGGTTAGCGGCTGCAAATTCGCGCCTGCGTTTGGCGATTTCAGGGAAAAGGTAACCTGCTTTTAAATTTGCGATATTTTTATTTCTTGTAATCATTTCATTCCTCCAACATAATATAGAATTTTTTCTCGCAAAGACGCTAAGGCGCAGAACCGTTATTCGAAATCTTAACCTAAATCTTCTTTGCGCCTCTACGTCTCTGCGAGATGCTCTTCTTAATTAAATACTTTAACTCCATTAATATCCAGCGTAGCAAAATAATCTTCTACTGTCTCAGCCCTGCGGATTTGCAAGACACTTCCATCGGCGCGTAACAATAATTCGCCGCAGCGAAGTTTACCGTTATAATTATATCCCATCGCTCTTCCGTGCGCGCCCACATCGTGAAGAATTACAAAATCCCCGCCGGATTTATTCCGCATAATATACTCTGCGGCAGTTTCAATTTTAGGAAGCTGTCTTTGAATCGCGAACTTGTCGTTATTTTCGCAAAGGCTGCCGACAACATCGTAAGTTTCGGTTAAAGGCGCGTTTTCCTTGCCGGGGATTGTTATGTGATGATACGCGCCGTAAAGACCCGGGCGCATTAAATCCGCGGCGCATGCGTCGAGGGCGATGTAATTGCGGTAGATTTCTTTTTTATGAACAGCCCGTGTAACAAGCCAGCCGTAAGGACCTGTAACTACCCTGCCCCACTCTGTGCGTATACCCATCGGAGTAAGTCCCGCTGGCTCTAAAACTTCTTTATACGCTTTTAAAATACCGTCTGTAAGGGCTTTGTAATTTATGGCTTCCTGATCCGGCTTGTATGGAATTCCCACTCCGCCGCCAAGATTGATAAATTCCAGGCGCACTCCTGTTTTGTTAAATATTTCTACCGCAAGTTCAAAAAGGAGCCTCGCGGTTTCGATATGATACGCGACAGAAAGTTCATTACTCGCGACCATTGTATGCAAGGAAAATCTTTTTACGCCTTTTTCTTTAAGCATGGCGAAACCTTTAATCAGCATCTCTCGTGTAAAGCCGTACTTTGCTTCTTCAGGTTTTCCGATAATGGCGTTGCCCTCTTTTAAAGGACCGGGATTATAACGCATGGAAATTAATTCCGGTAAACCTGTGGTTTTTTCCAAATATTCAATATGAGAGAAATCATCAAGGTTTATTACAGCGCCCATTTTTTTCGCGGCTTCGTATTCCTTAACGGGAGTTTCGTTGGAAGTAAACATGGCGTCTTCGCCTGTGATACCTGCCATTTCGGATAACAAAAGCTCTGCGTAACTGGAACAATCACTGCCAAATCCTTCTTTGGCAAGCAATTTTAATATAAAAGGGTTAGGCAGAGCTTTAACCGCGAAATAATTTTTGTAAAAAGGAAAACATGAAAAAGCCGCTTTTATATTACGGACATTTTCGATTATCGCTTTTTCATCGTAGATATAAAACGGCGTGGGGTACTGCCGTGAAAGTTCTTCAAGCGCGGCTTTATCTAACGGAAAATATTTCAATTCAAATATCCCTTGTGTTTTAAAAGCTCGGCGTTTAGTATTCCGCCGCCCGCGGCTCCGCGGACAGTGTTATGCGACAACGCTACAAAGCGGATATCAAAAACATTACATGGACGCAAACGCCCGATAACAACTGCCATTGCCTTGTCGGCATCGCGATCTTTTCTGGGCTGCGGGCGGTTATCCTCTTCGCGATAAATAATCGGCTGCTTAGGCGCGAACGGAAAGTCCGCTTCCTGAGGCAGACCTTTGTAAGCTGCCCAGATTTGTTTTATTTCTTCCATAGACGAGGGCTTTTTACCGGCGAACTCAAGCGATACACAAGCTGTATGTCCGTCTATAACAGGCACACGATTACAGTGAGCGGAAATTATAGGAAGCTCCGCGTTTTTAATAACATTTCCGTTAATGGAACCAAAAATTTTTAATGGTTCTTTTTCGGATTTTTCTTCTTCGCCGCCAATATATGGAACGATATTATCGATCATGTCCAAACTGGGCACGCCCGGGTATCCCGCGCCGGAAACCGCCTGCATCGTGTGAACGATAAGCCGCTGCGCAGGGTAGCCTGCTTGCGCTAGCGCGTGAAGTGGCTTCATATAACTTTGTATCGAGCAATTTGGTTTAACCGCGATAAACCCGCGATCCCATCCGCGATCTTTTTTTTGCAATGGAATAATATCGGTATGTTCAGGATTTACTTCCGCGATTAAAACAGGAACATCATCTGTCCAACGGTGGGCTGACGCGTTTGAAATTACAGGGATTCCCGCGGCGGCATATTGTTCTTCAAGCGCTTTGGTTTCGTCCTTGCTCATTTCAAGCGCGGAAAAAACAAATGAACATCCGCCTTTTTTAAAAGCGTCGATAGCGCGGTTTACATCATTGGCATCTTCGACCATGATGTCTCCTACATGCGGAGCGTAAGTTTTTGTCAATTGCCATCTTCCGGCGACAGCGTCTTTATATTTTTTACCCGCGCTGCGCGGAGAGGCTGCCGCGAAACGTACCTCGAACCAGGGGTGATCATTGAGAAGGGAAATGTATTGCTGCCCAACCATGCCTGTAGCGCCCAGTATACCAACCGGGATTTTGCCAGATGAATTTTGTGACATAACTAGCTCCTTGTGGAGTCATGTTACTATTTCGATGTTAAGTTGTAAACCCCGTCCCAGCTTTCATCTGGTAAAGTCACAGAGAATTGTTTTAACCTATCAAGATAAATAGTCGAAGGAACATCGCCCGGTTTAATTAACAGGGTTTCGTTAAAACCTTCCACGGCTTTTTTCCAGTCGCGTTTTTCAAAACATTCCAAAGCTTCGTGGAAAACTGAAACAAGTTTTTTATTATCTTCAGACGCGGTTTCCGTCATGTCAATTAATTCGCAAAGACGAACAGGTTCGTTAATACCAACAACACGCACGCGATCTAGTTTTCTGTAAAGAAGCGCGTCCCCTGTTTCTTTAACCGCCTGTTCCGATGCCAAAATCCATGTACCATATTGACTGTTTACGCTTTCCAGACGCGCGGAAAGGTTTACAGCATTTCCCATAATCGTATAGTTCATTTTGTTTGCTGTACCCATGTTACCCGCGACCATGCTGCCTGTATTAATACCGATGCGCGTTAAAACAGGTATTGGAGAAAGATTATTTTCCATTATTTCCCTGTTGAGTTCTTCTTCAATCTTTTTCATGCGGATGGCGCTCACACATGCGCGCAGCGCGTGATCAGGAAGAGGGATTGGCGCGCCAAAGAAAGCGACAATAGCGTCCCCAATGTATTTGTCTATCGTACCTTTTTCCGCGAGTACAACATCACTCATGGCGCTTAAATATTTATTAAGCAAACTTACCAATTTTGTAGGATCGCCTAGTTTTTCTGAAATTGTAGAAAAACCTTTTATGTCGGTAAAAAGCGCTGTCATGTGATATTTTGTTCCACCCAATTGAAGCCGTGAAGGATCCGCGATTATTTCTTTTACAACATCACTTGAAACATAGGTAGAAAACGCGTTACGGATAAAACTTTTTTCTTTTTCAGAGCCGGCATACGAAATAATTTCGCGGATAATAATAGCCGTGAACATCGCCAAAATAAACCCGATAGGACCCCAGAAAAATCCTGTAAAACGGAAAAGCAAAATTGTTAAAACAAGGAAAAATAAAACCGAAGCGAAACCAGCGGACGCGCGGATTACAGGCGGAAGTTTAATTGTATACATAAAAAAGAGCGGAATAAAAATCAACATAAATAAAATCCGCCAAATATGATCGATAGGCACTAAAAAAGATTCCGAAAGAATGGTATCCAATACAACGCCGTGAGTTCCTACGTTAATATAAAAACCGTGAAAGGGATTTCTGCCAATATCGGTAGTTCCCGTATTGGTCTGCCCGATAATTACAAATTTATCGTTAAATGTTTTTTTGCAATAATCAAGAATTTCATTATATTCGTTTAGATACGCGCCGAGTACTTCCAACAACGAAATAATATAATAAGCTTCGTCTTCTACATCTTCGGCTCCGGCAGAACCTTCAAACCAGGAACTGACTTCCAGTATTTTCTGCGCAGGGTCATCTGCAAAAAGTTCACCTAACAATTCATAGGCATAATTGCGGTAATTAACAAAATCGTTAAAGGCTTCATCCGATGTGTTATTCATGGCATAATATTTTGAATCATACGCTGCATCCAAAAGCTTTATCGCGTCATTAAGAATTATCGGAAGAAAACTTAACGTATTGTCATAATGCGCGAAGAAATGAATATCGGCTGTAGAAAAAAGAGCATTGGCGTATTTTAAAACTTCCGTTTCTATTGTTTCAAGAAAACTGAATTCCGCAAAAGAAACGTGAGTGTATTTATCATAATAATCTTCTTTAGGCCAGTTAAGCATCATTCTGCCTTTGTTGTCCAAAGGTATAACGATATCTTTTTTTCTGCCGTCAGAAAGCCGCGCCTGTTTAATCGTAAGTTTGCGTCTTTCCAATTGAATTTCCGGGTTTCCAAGATAATCGATTAACGGCGCGAAAGAAAGCTGCAAGTACCAGTTATCGAAAATATTCTGCGCAAGATAAACGCGTCTTCTTGTCGCGTCATCATCAACTTCGACATTTGTAAAACCGGCACCTTTCGCGTTAAGAGAAAATGGAGAATACGCCGGAAGTATATCAATAAAACCGCCGCCTAAAATCGCGTTAGGTGAAGCGTTTACAGGATACGAAAAACGCTGCTCCGCGATGGTACGGCGCGACGCCTGCTCACCTTCTAACGGATACATACGCAAGTTTAAAGTAGACCAAGTTTTTCCATTAAGAGCCATCGCTTGCGCGAAATATTGATCGTTATCGCGGGCAACATTTTGAGCTCTGTTATAAAGATTAAACTGTTCTCTATTAATTAAGTTTAAAAGGTCTTCCTGAACTAAAGGTATATCGGCATTTCTAATTCGTCCTGTTTGAATAGCGGAAAGTAAATCACTAGTATTTGACGCGATATCGGAAAAGCTGCGCGCGAAATCATGACTAAGGCCATGTTCCAGATAAAGACTGTCTATCCCTTGATGACCGCTTCTGTCAATAAACTCAATATCAAAAATTACAGCCCTAACACCGTATTCTTTTAAACGCAAAAGACCGTCGGCGTAAATATGGCGGGGCCAGGGAAAAACTCCATATTCATCGATAGCGGGATCGTTAATATTTAAAAAGACAACATCTTCCAATAAAACGCGGTCCGCTCTGAACCGCAGAAAAAGATTGTATATTTGATCTTCAAGCGCGGTCATTACACCGATTAAATATAACAAAGAAAATACTACAGCGGCTGCAAAGCCGATTAAACCATTTTTTAAATTTTTCATGGTTTATTGTATAATGAAAATTAAAAAACTACTACCGTCTGCCGCGTATTGTGTTATTTGAAAAATTTAATGTCGCGGGAAGAATGGGCAAACCATTTCCATATATAGCTACACCATAATTTATTAATGAATCACCATCATCAACAGATATATTCGCAAGACCAGGATCATCAGTACCGTATACCACACCGCCGTACATAATAAAAGTTCCATTACTATTTACACATATACCACCACCTGATTCTCCAGCTATATTACTGGAAATGGTACCACCGTGCATTTCAAAAATTCCATCCATACCAACAGATACGCCACCGCCAACGAGAGACTTATTTTTTTCGATAGTACCGCCATACATAAAAAATTGTCCACTAACACGAACAACACCTTCTAAAATACCGAAATTATCATTATTATAATGATTAGTCAATGTTACACCGTCGTACATATAAAATTCAGCGTCAAATAAAGAAACTAACGGAGCACCAAAACCTTCTTCTATACCTCTGATTATAATAGTTCCTTCCATACCCGGCATACCAAGTGAAAATGTTGTTGGAAAATCAAAACCATCGATTATTATTCTTGTTCCTTTAATTGTCACGTTTTTTTCAGAAATAAGAATTTTATTACCAAGTACAACTAATAAGCTTGGTTCCCCATTATTAAAACCATCAATATCATTAGTTATAAAAATATATAACTTTCGTGAATCACGAATATCAGGGTTATTAAAAGAAATTCCATTTTCATCCATTAATTCTAATGCATTATTAAGCTGATCAAAATTACCAACTTCCACAGCAGAATGTATTTCCAAACTAACAGCGGTATGAAAACCCGCTTTTACATCTATGCCGGAAGTTAAACCATAACCTTTAAGTGTATTATTATCGCGAGCTTTAATTGTTACAGAGTATGTACCAGGAAGGACTGTAATGGAACCTCCTGTACTGGGAAAAGTTCTTACAATATCAGACATGCCGGGACTTTTAAGAGTAATTTCGTATGATAAATTATTTTTTTCTCTGTCCCAATTTACAAACGACCTCGCAGAATCACCAAAGTTAAAAGTTATTTGTCCTTCGTCGCCAACCCAGGGGCTAAAACACGCGCTTAAGATAAAAATGCAAAGAGCTGTAATAAAAATAAAAACAATTTTTTGAATTTTCATAATTCACTCCTAATTTTTATTATTGTATCCTGGAATCGTTTAGTATATGAATTGTGTCATTCACTCCATTGGGAGGGTTATCTACAAAATTTTCTGGTGTTTCAATATTGTTATAAGCATTACCATTTTCCACCCATAACGCAGCGCCATTTTGAGCTATATTACCTTGATTGCTGTTGCTTCCGTACACAATACCATTTCGAATATTAAGAGTCGCAGAATTATCAATATAAAAACCGCCGCCATTAGAAGTTGCATTATTACCAGAAATTACCCCGCCATCCATAATAAGAAAACCGCCAAGTAAACTAACACCGCCGCCGTTAGCTGCATTATTACCTGTTATATTTCCGCTATTCAGGTAAAGATTGAAACCTACCACACTAATGCCCCCGCCATCATGACCAGCGGTATTTCCAGTAATGGTTCCGCCAAGCATATTAAAATATCCTATATTACTTCCTGAATAAAAAGAAACGCCACCCCCATTGTAAGAAACAGTATTTCCAGTAATGGTACCACCAAACATTTCAAAAAACCCTGAGTCCACTTTTACACCGCCGCCATTAACAGCGCTATTTCCTATAATAGTTCCGCCATCCATTAAAAAATGACCTTCATTTGTAACTACAACAGCGCCACCTTCACCAGTTAATCTTTTATTATCTTTTAGGGTTACGCCGTCAGTCATATAAAAACTACCACCATTAACCTCTACAATTGGATTTAAAGCATTTTGTCTGCCAGTTATAGTTATACTACCCGTCATACCCCAATCAACTCCAAACCACAAATGATAAATTAATCCTGTACTGGCATTACTCATTACAGTAAACATGGGATCGGAACCAAAAACGCTTCCATTAATAGTTACATCATTATCAGCAGCCAGTATTTTATTTCCCCTAGCTATAATTCCGGAATCGCTATTAACTGTAGAAAAACTGTTTTTTAGAAACACAAATAACCATCTATCTAAAATGCCAACACCAGCCGGACTTTCCAATTCTAAAGCACTTTTAAGTTCAGCCCAAGAACCTACTTCTACGGCAGACCACATTTCAATATTAACATTAGTATTTTTACCCGCGACAATTTCAACTTTGATAAATGATTCTGTATCTTCATGCTCTCTATCATAATCTTCATTCCATTCATTTATATGAATAGCGCCGCCATAAGCGCGAAGACCTGCATTGTCAAACGCCTTAGCCGTAATTGTATATACTCCTGGTAAAACTGTTACGCTTCCTTTACCGCCGCTTGGCAGAGTTCTTACAATATCCGCTCTGCCGGGACTTTTAAAAGTAATTTCGTAAGAAAAATTTCCAAATTCTCCGTTGTTTAGGTTTACAAACGTTCTTGCCGAGCCGCCAAAATTAAACGTGACAATTCCTTCATCACCTGCCCAGGGGCTAAAACACGCGCTTAAAATAAAAAGACAAAGGGTTGTAAAAATAATTAAACCAAATTTAATACTTTTCATACAATCCTCTTTTAATGGTAAGTAAAGCTAAAATCCATATTTCCTGTACTGGTTTCTGTAGTAGTTGTAATAAGACTCGGAGGCGGAGTGCCGACAGGGGATTGAGGCTGAGTTGATAACGCCGCGATCTCAGCGGGATCCGCGATTGTTCCGTCTACTTTTGTTGAACTGGAATTTCCTTCGGTAACAATTACTCCAAGCCCTGATGTTCCGGTTAAGATTACCTTGCCTTCAACAGTGCTCATGTTTTCCATATCCATTTCAAAAATGGTTCCGCGTACAGACGCTGTCGCGCTGGGGCTTTGTACGGTAAGGTTTGTTCTGGTTCCGGCTGGCGGAGTTACTTCTACTCTTACTCTTCCCGCCTGTAAATTGACATTAACATTTTCATCGGCTTGAGCGGTTTGAATTTCCGCGAAAGAAAGTCGTGTAAGAGGACGAACAGTAATAAGTGAATTGCCGACAGCGATAACAGTTGTACTTCTAAAACCTGTGGAAACAATTGTGTTAGGTGTAATTACATCGCCCGCTGAAGCGGTTACAAACGCGGATGAACCGGCATGTTTTAATTCGACATCTCCTGTTAACTCGCGAATTGTGCCATTCTGGCTAAAAACAAAAGTTGTAACCAATACAATCAATAAAACCGCGATTAAAATCTTCTTCATAATCTTCTCCTTTAAAAAATCGACATAGTCGCGGATAATTCTATCCGCCAATTTATATTTTCTTTAGAACCCGCATTACCAAGAGCGGGTATGAATAAACCGCCGCCAAGATTTAACTGTAAATCAGAAAAGGGGCTCCATGTAGCCTGGGCTGAAACTTCAGGACCAAGAAAGAAACCTTCACTGTCGGGACTTACAGGATACCCCTTAAATGTTCCCAGGTCGTTACGAATAAAATATGAAAAATCAACCGATGTTCCTAAATCCTGATTGATCCTGGATGAAAAATTAACAGAAAGAACAGAAAGCCCTGACAACTTGTGTTTTAAAATAAAACCGTAGTATTTGGTAGTAATAGGAACGAACGCGTCAACGCTGTTTTCTATCTTACCTCCGGCAATTCTGGCTATAAATGAAAGGCGGCTGTTAAACTCCGACGGAAACAACCAGAAAAAACCGGCTTCTCCAGCGAACGCCAAATTAAATTCATTGTCATCATTAATAGTTTGAGACATTCCAAAACTGCCGCCGAATTCAATCAGGAAAATGGAAAATGGAAAACCGCCTTTAACTATTAAATATTGGCTGTGGAACTTTGAATCAGAATCTGTTAAATCTACCTGAGCGACTACCGCGGTTCTCAAGTTTACAACTTCAGCTACAGACGGATGTTCCCATCCCAAAGAAGCGATCATTCTGCTTGGCGCGAAATAAGTTCCAAAAAAATCACCGTAATCCAATGGAGTGCCAAAACTCATAAGGTCATCATCTGTCATGGTGATGTTCGCGTTTTTTTTATATAAAAACCCTGTATACCACGCGCCAATTTGAAAAACACCGATGCCGGAATTATGATAAAATAAAGCGCCGTCAAAAAGTCCTTCAGCGACAAATGACAATGGATCAGAATAATTAATACGCCCTACCCTTATTCCTGAAGAGCCAAAACGCATAGAAAATTCGGTATGTAAAATTTCGGGAACATAAAAAAATTCTTCATCAACACCTAACGTAAGCCCTGCGGAAAAAAGAAAATCTCCGTTATCGCCGATTAAAAGTGAAAGGCGAGGCCATAGATCAATTTTAAAATCAAAATTGACATCATCAGAAGCGTTGTTACCAAATCCGGTACTAATATTTGTTACAAAACCAAAATCTATAGCCCAAACCGATAACGGCAGCAGAAGAAAAACCGCCAGTAAAATTATTAATGTTTTATTAAAAGTTTTTTTCATACTAGTTCTCCAATATGATAATTTCTACACGTCTGTTTGCCATCATTCCGGAATTGGTATTGTTATTCGCTATCGGACGTGAAGCGCCGTGACTAGTTACTGTAATATTATTGGAACTTACCCCAAGTGAAACAAGATAGTCGGCGACAGCTTGCGCTCTTCTTCTTGAAAGTGTGTTTAAATAAGCGTCTGCGCCAGAACGCGCGGCATGACCTATTACCTGAATTCTAATATTTGGATTCGCTGTAAGTATACGGGCATATTCCTGAAGTTTAATTCTTTCAGACTGAAGGAGAACAGCGGAATCTTGCGAGAACCAAACAGAAACAAATGTTCCCGGTAACTCTCCGCTTCTCGCGCCGGTTGTACCAGTTCCGGTTGTACCTGTGCCTGTGCCGGTTGTGTCTGTAGTACCAGTTGCGCTTGTTGTACTTGTGCCTGTGCCAGTTGTATCTGTACCTGTAGCGCCAGTATCAGTTGTATCTGTTCCATCTGTACCGGTACCAGTACCTGTGGATGGAGGAACAACAGTTGTTACCGGTTCATCAATAACTCTGGAACCCGGATCTGTAGTTGGATCTCTGTCAGTAATTTGATTGGGTTCAACTCTTGACGGAGGAACTTCTTCCTGTGTTTTTGGGTCTCTTGAATCAATTAAATCCTGCGCGTCCTGCCTCGCGAGAATTCTGTTTATATAAAAAAGAAGTCTTTCGCCGGATACTCGCATGGAAGAACTGGTACGACCCTGTACCACTTCCATATATGTAAGTTCACGATACGCGTAATGCGGATTTCCAAAAATGGAATACATTATCCCGCCGTTAAATTCAAAAGAGTTCATTAAAAGAAGGCAAATATCATCCAGCCTGGCAAGGTCATTTACTCCGACATTATCCGGCAGCCAGCCATTTCGCGACACAAAATTAAACGCTTCTGTTTGATTGTCGGCAGCCATTATATTAGCCGCTTCCAAAACAAAACGAGACGCTTGTCCGTAAGTAACAGCGTTTGTATTTAAAAGGGTTTCAATTTCCATCGCGGTAGATTGAGCGGAAACAAGCGATGGTACCGCCAAAAAACAAAAAACGATAAAGAGTATATTCTTACAAAATGGCTTAAAAAATGTATTCATAATTATAAAAAAATAATAACATATTTAAGCCGTTTTGTATACTATACAACAATTTTTAATCTACCTTAAAGCGCGAAATATCTCCGCTTAACGCGATAATATTTTCCTTATTTTCCTGTGTAATTTCCTGAACCCTGGTTATAGTTTGGGAAATTTCTTCGGCGCTTTGGGTCATTTCATCCATTGAACCCGCGACCTCTGTTGTAATCTTTTTAAGTTCGGTACTTTGTTGCAATACTTGTTTACTTTCATCGCTCATATCCGCGGAAGCTTTGCGTACAAGCCCCGTAACAGAGTTTAACTGGGTTACAGCTTCCAGAATCTGGCGGCTGCCGGCGCCCTGTTCTTCCATCGCGTTGCGAATTTGGCTTTCCTGGTTGGAAACAGTTTTTACTTCGCTTTCTATATTTTCAAAACGTTCCAATACAACACTGGTCGATTTAGTAATGGTATCGATCATCATTTTAATTTTCTTTAAAACCGCGCTGATGGTTTTTGACTGCTGGCCTGAGTTTTCCGCCAGCTTGCGGATTTCATCGGCTACAACCGCGAAACCTTTGCCCGATTCACCCGCGTGAGCGGCTTCGATCGCGGCGTTCATGGAAAGTAGGTTTGTCTGGCTCGCGATTGTCTGCATTACGGAGTTAATTTCCAAAAGACTTTCAGATTCCAGCGCGATTTCCTGAATATCACCGGAAACTTTTTGCAAGTCCGCGCGCCCCGCTTCGGAGGATTCCGCGAGCGAATGTATGTTAGCGGTATTTCGAACCAGTGTTTGTGTTACAGATTGAATATTCGCGAGCATCTGTTCGATTGCCGATGAAGACTGGGAAACATTTTCCGCCTGAATCGTAATGTGATCATTTAATTCATACAACCCCGCGATAATGTGATCCATCGAACTCGCGGCGGCGTTTACTTTATCAGACTGAGATAAAACCTGCGATCTCATTCCCTGAATATTATTATTAATTCCTTCTATGTCTTTTCTGGTTTTTGACATATAGGAAGCCAGTTCGTCGCCTGTATCGGAAAGCGCGACTGTCTTTCCTTTTATTCCGACAAGAAGGTCTCCGATTTTTCCAAAAGTTAAATTGAAAAATTCACCCAATGTGCCGATTTCGTCCCGGCGTTTTAATTTGAGCCTTTGTGTAAGATCCCAGTCAACCGAAATATGATCAAGTGTTTCAACCATGTAGTTCATGGGCATAAGCATCCTTAAAATAAACACATAGAAAAAAATAAAAATAACAGCGATAACCGCGAGCAATACAAGGAATAATAACGTCATATTGTTTCCAAGTATTTCTATAATTCCGATAGGTTGAATCGCGGCGATATACCAGCCAAGCGCGGGAACTTCTCCTACGGAAATTACACCGCTTGGAATTTCATAAAAAATAAATTCATCAGTATCAAGTAATTTGGCTTTAGAGAATATTTCCGCTCCTCTTTCGCCAAGATGCCTGCTTATAGTTACTTTATCCGCGACAAGTTTGGAATCCTTAGCGCCTGTGATTTCGCCTTCTTCATTAAACAAATAAAGCGCGGCGCTTCCTGTATAACTTTTATATATGGATTCGACAAATTCAGTTAATATGATGCCGGATCCTACAAGACCAATAGGGGTTCGCCTATTATCAAAAACAGGCGCGTTTATCCAAAGATTGGTTTGATCCGCTTCGGCGTTATAGTTAATATTAAAATTATATCTTTCAGTTTCGAAGAGTGTCATTTTGTACCAGTAAGTATCAGGATCTTCGACATCGAGAGTATAATGAGAATCTTCGGAAAAATAAAATTCTTTATCTACATCGCTTGCCCAGAAAACTATATTGCTGGCGAAAGCAGCCCTATAACCTTCGATTTCGTCAAACGCGTTTCTTTTAAGGTATTGGTCTGCCGGATCGTTAAAATGCCTTATTATAAGAGGAGAAGTCGCCATTTTCATGGCAAGCGCGATTTCGCCGTTAACCGAAGCTTCCAGTTTAATTCGCTCAATTTGCAACGCCTGCATTAATTCATAACCTATACTATCCCGGGCAGTCTGCCTCATAAAAAGCACAAAAGAGGCACTTCCTATTACAAATATTAAAGAAAATAAAATTATAGAAAAGATAAAAACTCTGCGTTTTATCGATGTTCTTCGTTTTTTACTTATTTGATTTTCCATATCAAAACTCCTTACAATACATAGAATATACAAAAATAATTGATGTAAGGCAATCATTTTTTAACAATCCTTTAACATTTCATAGATATTTTGTTAAATACCGTAAAATACAATTTATCTTACAAATACTATAAATTCATGTTATAATAAGTGAAAATTAAATCTAAGGCGGATAAAATGATAATTTTGACATTAAATTGCGGATCTTCATCAGCGAAATACCAGGTTTATGACTGGGAAACAAAAGATGTCCTCGCTGTAGGTATCGTAGAAAAGGTAACTGTCGGCGGCTCTTTCATTAATCATAAAGCGAAAGGAAAAGAAGAAGTAAAATTTAATCATGATTGTCCGACTCATACGGACGCGATCGATTTAATCATCAAAACACTAACCAGTAAAGACATGGGCGTAATAAGTGATATGTCGGTAATTAAAACAGTTGGTCATCGCGTTGTGCATGGCGGTGACAAATTTACAAAATCTGTCATTGTAGATAAAGCGGCGATGGACGCTTTTACGGCGATGCAGGATTTAAGTCCTCTTCACAATCCGGCGAACATCATGGGAATAGAAGCTGCGAAAAAAGTTCTGCCGGATGTTCCGCATTGCGCGGTAATGGACACAGCGTGGCATCAGACAATGCCGCCAGAAAGTTACATGTACGCGGTTCCAACCGAATGGTACGAAAAGTACCAGGTACGCCGTTACGGTTTTCATGGAACAAGTTTTTTATACACGGCAAAACGAGCCGCAGTTCTTTTGGGACAAGACCCTTTTAAAACAAATGTAATAATCTGCCATCTTGGAAACGGCGCGTCGATTAACGCCGTTAAAGACGGGCTTTCTTTTGATACATCGATGGGTATAACTCCGCTTGAAGGTCTTGTTATGGGAACAAGGTCGGGCGATGTTGATCCGTCTTTGCCTTTTTACATTATGCGCAAAACCGGAATGAACGCAGCCGACATTGAAAGCGCTCTTAATAAAAAAGCCGGTCTTTTAGGGTTAACGGGAAAACTTACAGACAGGCGCGACATTCAGGCGGCGGCGGAAGGCGGTGACAAAGAAGCTTTACGCGCACAGCAGATCGAAGCGCACCGTGTAAAAAAATACATAGGCGCTTACCAGGCTGTACTTGGCAGGGTTGACGCGCTTGTTTTAACAGCCGGTGTCGGCGAGTTCGCGTGGTTTATGAGAGACAAAATCTTAAATGGTCTTGAAGGTATAGGTTTGGTTTACGATCCTGTTAAAAACGATATTTCCCGCACCAGAAACACCGAAACTTTAATCAGCAAACCGGAATCTAAAATACCGATTTACATAATACCTACCGATGAAGAACTTGTTATGACAGAAGACGCTTACGCGTTGATGCAGGGAACTTATGACACACACACGCATTTTAAATATTCATTCCAGAGTAAGGATTATGTTAACAAGGGACGCGCCGAAGGTCTTGTAAGCGATCTAAAGAAAAATCCTGCCCTTGCAGACATTATCGCAAAACCGATATAGTTAATAAAAGACCTCTCGCAAAGGCGCTAAGGCGCAGAGGTTTTAATATGTCGAATCTAAATCCTAATTACCCTTTGCGCCTTGCGAACCATAAGTTCGACGTCTCTGCGAGGGTAATTATACAGATATTTTTTGGGAGGTTTAATTGGGTGAAATTCTCTGCATTGGCAATCCGATTGTCGATGTGTTTGTAAATATTGATTATAGTCTCACGGTAAAATACGGCATCCATGAATCGCATCAGCATATCGACAGCGAAAAGGCGCGGGCGTTAATGAACGAACCTTCCATTGATTACGCGAGAGCCGTAAAAAGCTCAGGAGGAGGAGCCGCGAATACAGCGAAAATCGCTTCCATGCTTGGAATGAAAACTGTATTTACAGGATGTATCGGCCAGGATGAACACGCCAAATTTTTCGAAAAAGAATTAACAGACGCGGGTGTAACAACTCAACTTGTAAAATCACAAGAAAAAACAGGGCTTTGTTTTGTATGCAAATACAGCGGCGAAAAACGTTTTGCCGCGAGCCCTGCCGCGGCGCTGGAACTTACAGAAGAAAACATCGAAGAAAGTCTTTTTAATAACGCCGAAGTGGTTGTAATAGACGGCTACATTTTAGACCGTCGCCCTTTGGTGCAGCATATATTGTTAAAAGCAAGTAAAAGAGGCATTCCCGCCATGCTGGACGCCGCGTCTGTTTTCCAAATGAGAAAAAAAGCCGAAGAAATTTTAACATATAGCCGCAGTTTTCCAATTATCATTTTTATGAACGCTGATGAAGCTATCGCGTTTTATTACACAATCAGAAAAACCAGAGACGAAGAAATTTTTACATCGGACAAAGATAAAGAAACAATGATCCTGCGTGATGTATGTCCTTTGTTAAAAATTATTACTGACGGCGAACTTTTTCCTGTTGTAGTCGTAAAACTTGGAGGCAGAGGCGCGATAGTCGCGGCGGGCGGGCATATCTACCGCGAGGAAACTTTTACGATAATTCCGCGTGATTCAACAGGAGCAGGAGACGCGTTCGGCGCGGCTTTTATTTCCGCCTGGATACGGGGTAAATCCCTTTCCGACTGCGCCTCGCTTGGCAACAAAGTAGCGCGCGAAATCCTTGAAGTACCAGGAACACATATAAAAAGCGAAAAACTTGTCAAGTTCGCGAAGATGTTAAAAAAGTAAAAGATAGTATGGAAGGTTTTATGAAAAAGATAATAATAATTTTTATCGCGCTTTTTATAGTTTTTTTCCTGTCATGTATTCCTAATGAAGTAGAAAATAACTTCCTGTCTCAGTATGAAATAATAATTGATGAATATGAAATAGATTTGGATATATATCATAAAATAATAAATGAATTGCTTTCTAACTTTGATAAAATAATGAAAGACAACCAAACCAGCGTATATGCATATGACGCTTATTTTGTATCAATGGAATATTTAAAAAATAACGAAGTTGTTTTTAGAATAAACCCTGAAATGAATACAATTCTTAGCGGAATGCAATTTTATATAGATGATGACGGCAGAATAGGTTTTATTTTTGGCACAAAATTTCTTGACACATATAAAATTGACAGCAGCATACATTATTCAATATTAATCCATGAATGCAGGCATATGCATGATTATCTGACAACCGGAGATTATTTTCTTAGCGCGGTATATGACGAAAAAATTAATTATCTGTTTGAAATGGACGCTTTAAGAATAGAAGCCGAATTTATAAAATATTATCTTTACGGAAAATTTAATTTAAGCCAATTTGAACAATATATATTGGCAAGTTTTGAAGGAGACAATTTAAACAGCGCGTCAATGATGATTCAAAGAGAACACAGGGATATATTCATGTATTTTTATGATTTGGAAATAAAATATTTTAATGGTGAAATATCAAGGGAAAACATAATCGAACAATTAATACATAATGGAAGTATTATCCTGGAGGACTATTATCATCCATATCCTGATTATGTGCATTTTTTTAATTATATCGGGCTTACCACATTTAATAAGTACATGATTAGATCATTTTCTTTTCTTGTTGATAATCCCGAAACTACAACATGGGAAGAAATTTTTAGAAAATACCCCGAAATCGAAAGAATACATTTATCAATAATAGAAATTCAAAACAGAGACAGAATGGAACACACTCATTATTTACAGGAAGTAATAGATTACTGGGAAAGCGAGATATTAGATAACTTGTGAGTTATATCAATATATGGAAAAAAAAACACAAATTTTATTAATTAATATTCTTTTAAGACCCGCTCTAATTTTCGCTGGTATAATGTGTATATGGTATTTTTTGGCGGTATCAAATTTTATTGGATATATAAGCTCTTTAAACTACGTCTGGGTTTTCGCGGGAGTGTTTTTAGTAATAATCGCTGTTTTATTTAATTTTCTGCTTTCGATATTTATAAAAACAAAAAAAATAATAAAAATTATTTGCGTAATTTTAATTATAAGTTTTTCACTTCCACTGGTTGTTATCGAAAGTCTGATATTTATAAACGCGAGATCGCATAAATACGAAAACGCCGAATATATAATTATTCTTGGAGCGGGTTTATACAGGGGAGCTCCTTCATTAACTCTTTTAAGAAGAATAAACGCCGCGATAAATTATTCAAACGAAAACCCTGATGTAAAAATAATTGTAAGCGGAGGTACAGGCGAGGGACAGCGTACATCCGAAGCGGCGGCTATGGCAAGAGTTTTGCTTAATAACGGAATAAATGCCGACCGTATTATAATAGAAGATAAATCATCCAGCACTTATGAGAATTTAAAATTTTCCGGCGAATTAATTAGCGACTTAAATAAAAAGATTGTTATATCTTCTTCTGAATTTCATTTATTTCGCGCGAAAATTATAGCGAAAAAATTGGGATACAATGATGTCGGGGTACTGGCAAGCAGAACGCCCGGTATTTTACTGCCGAATTATTATATGCGCGAATATTTCGCGATATTAAAAACAATATTTTTTGATTAAAGGAAAACAAAATGACAAAAAAAGCAATCGTATTAATGGCTGACGATTTTGAAGATGTCGAAGCGATTACACCTATCGATTACCTTAAACGCGCCGGAATAGAAGTAACGACTGTATCAATTTCGCAAAACCTGGTTGTAAAAAGCAGATGGGGTGAAATACAACTTATAGCTGATACAAGTATAAATGAACTTCCAAAAAAACAAGACATTGGCATTTTTGACGCGGTAATTATACCTGGCGGAATGCCGGGAGCGGCTAATATTGCCGCGTCAGAAAAAGCCGGTAATTTAATAAAAAACATGGCAGCAGCGGGGAAATTAATCTGCGCGATTTGCGCTTCTCCTGTAGTGGTTCTGTATCCTTTGGGACTTATTAAAGGCAAAAAGTTTACTTGTTTTTCGGGTTTGGAAGAAAAAGCGCCGAAAGGAAAGTGGCAGGACTGCCGCGTAGTTACGGACGGCAACATTATAACAAGCCGGGCAGCGGGAACCTCAGGCGAGTTCGCTATCGCTATAATCGAAAAACTTTTAGATAAAGAAGCGGGCGAAAAGATCGCTAAAACTGTGATGCTAGTTTAAAATTTATATAGGAAGAGTTCGCACGTAAAAAATTAAAGTGAATTTATTTGTCCGCAGATTAACACGGATTAAAGCGGATGGCTTTTAAAGTTGCGAAAGTAACTTCTTAGTATATACCTCCCTACGGTTGGCGTGCTTTATGAAATTTGTTATATATGCCGCAAAAACGGCTTGTGCATACAATCCTGTTTTTTCTCTTGCCGCTTCATAACCTTCTTTACTCGTGAAGGCGTAAGTTGCCACTTTGTCTGCCATAAAAATCTCCCTATAGTTTTACCGTTAAACATTTATTAAGCTATCAGTTTAGCTTTATTAAAATTTTGGCAAATCTTAAATCAACTGTCAAGTATTTTTTTAACATTCATTAATAACTTCTATTTTTGATTAATATAATCAAAAAACAGATGTTTTTTCTTTTTTTTACATAACAAGTAGACGGCGAAGCCTGAAAGTTATTTCGCAAAACTCGAGCCACCGAATAGGCGGCGAAGCGTTAATTTTGGGTTAAGCGAATTTGAGCAGGTTATAGGACTTTGCGTAGCAAATGCCCCCTGCCCAAACTGTGGCGGAGCAAAATACCGCAGAGGGCGCGTTAGCCCAAACAGGCATTTTTGCGCTAATCGTGTATTAAATGAAGTACCAATGATTTATCTATAAAGATCATCCTAATCCAAATATTTCTTAATATTATTTTCAGAATAAATATTTACTATTGTTAACATTTTGTCAATAACTTGCCCATCTGCCATATCTTCTGTAATTAGATATTCACAATTTGAATTTAAAGCCATGGTAATTATTAGGCAATCATAATAATTATATCCATATTGTTTATGTATCCTGAGAGCCTGTTTTATATTATCATTATCAATTAATGAAACAATACTATTTTCAATTATTTCATTTAGTGCTAATTCCACTTCTTCTGAAGATTTATTGAATTTTTTAAAACAAATATTACTAAATTCATTTAATACTTGTGTACTGATTATACAATCATATTTTTTAATTGTTTCTTGTGAAATTATTTTCTTTTGTGGTTCATCATTTGAATATAAATAGATAAATATATTAGTATCAATAAATGCTTTAGCGCTCATTTGCTTCATCTCTATTGAATTTAAACCCTTTTGTTTCCAAACTTATTGCAGAAAAATTTTCATTTTTATTGTTTGGAACTTTTTCATTTGTAAGAATGATTACTTTCACAGGTGAAAATATTTTTGTCAAATACTGTTGAGGAATATGTATTATTCCTCCATTTCCAACAACAGAATTAAATTCATATGCTTGCATTTTAAAAACTCCTATAATTATTATACACTACTTTTTAATACCTTGCATTTCAATTTTATCATTTATTGTGTATACTTTTTCATACACTTTTCAAAAATTTATGGTACTACTTAACGTTCTTGTTGTATATGATGGTTTTGCAACCCGAATAAAAGAAACCGCCAATAAGAATCATCGTGTGTTAAGTGCTGGTTTTGCATTCTTCATTAAGTTTATTATTTTTTAACTGAACCCATGTTGACTTACCGTCTTTTTGAATTTGTAAAACAGTATATAAAATTGCTAAATGTAATAATGGTATGGATGGTTTCACAGTATATGTAAAACAATATTACCTATTGCGTCTTTCTTCTTCGGATTTACATTCAATACACATAAGGGCGTAGGGAATCGCGATAAGACGATCCTGCGGGATACGTTTGCCGCACTTTATACAATGACCGTACTTGCCCTGCTTAATACGCGTAATGGCGGATTCAATCAATTTAAGACGTTTTAATTCCTGAACGCCGATAGCTTCGATCATCTTCCTGTCGATATCATCTGACGCGATGTCGGCGACATCTTTGGGTTCCTCACCTTCCATGATTTCTTTAAAATCTTCACTGCTGGCAATCAGATTATCAACGATTTCATTTCTTAGTGTCGTAAGAGAGGTTTCCATCTTTTCAAGGAATTCCTGATCAATCGGCGGGATCTTTTTCTTTTTTTTACCTGTCGCAGCCATAACACCCCCTCCAGTAATTTAATGGACACAATGCCACACTTTTACGCTTCTGTCAATAGTTCTTCCCCAAGTTTTAACAATGGAATTTTCGGCGCGGTAAGTTCCAGTACAGCGGGAAAATCATCGGGCTGCAGTAAAATCGCTTCGCCGTCCATCTGCGCGAGTATGGGATGTTTAACCGTAAATTCAAGACGATGCGCGTTCAAACTGATAACATTTTTGTCACCGGTATGTTTACCTTTAGAAACCTTGCCTTTAAGCGCCAATTTTTTTAAAAGCGGCATTTTTTTTATACCGCAGACATTGCGATCATTGGGAAGAATCTTTTGCTGAGAACCATAAGTGCGATTGCCCGTTACACCCATCGCGAGAAGAAGCAATTTTTCTTTGAACGCGTGGGTTTCCTTATTTTTATCATTAAAAACATGTACATCAAAATAATCTACCTTGTATTTACGTTCGTAAAATAAAGTCGCTATATCAATCCAGAGTCTGTAAGAATCGCCGGGGGTTTTGCCCTTCATGTTATTGGTCATGTGAGTTACATAAGCATCCAACCCTATAGACAATATATTAAACGCGAGGAAAGGTCCCTTCCAGTTTGACGAGCCGCTTTGAGCGGTTTTTAATTGAACAGCGGGAGCGTACTCTACATGGGACGGTTTTATAAGCAAGTCTAACGCTTTTTCCATACTCGCGTTTTCCGCGCCGTCATTGCCAGTCCCCATAGGAAGGCGTAAAACCGCCAGATTGGAAAGAACATTTTCCGGCGCGTTATAAAGCGCGTGCATAACCTCGCCGTGAGTTCCGTCTCCGCCGGCGCTGATAATTAAATAGAAAGGAACAGTATCTTTTTCGGCTCTATCGATAAGTGACCTTGTAATTTCACCCGCGGAACCCTTACCTTCGGTAAGATTCATCAAAACACTTTTATAAATTGGTCTTTTCGGATTAGCTTGAGCCTTTTCACGGTACTTGGTTAATGTTTTAATCCGGCTTTCCCACCTGGATTCAATTACATATCCCCCGGCAGCGGGGTTTACGATAATTAAACAACGTAAAGGTTTTTCCGGAAATACGAGAGAACGTTCGCAAATATCTGTTAACGCCTGAGTGAAAAAATAATCCATAATGTAATTTTCACACGAAATTAGGAATAAAGCAAGTTTAATTTCATTTTTTAGAATTTTATGATAGTATATTATTGAAAATTATCGTAATTAAAAATAATCAGGAGGGTTTAATGGCTATAAATCGATATAAAGGACAATATCCCAAAATAGGCATAAGGCCGACAATTGACGGGCGCCAGGGTCCTTTAAAGGTGCGGGAATCTTTGGAAACTCAAACCATGAACATGGCAAAAGCCGCCAAAACACTTCTGGAAAAAAATCTTTTTTATTCCAACGGCGAACCTGTACAAGTGGTAATCGCCGATACAACAATTGGCAGGGTTCCAGAAACCGCCGCCTGCGCCGATAAATTCCGCCGTGAAGGCGTTGATATTACTTTGACTGTAACTCCATGCTGGTGTTACGGCAGCGAAACAATGGACATGGATCCCAATACGATTAAAGGCGTGTGGGGTTTTAACGGTACAGAACGCCCCGGAGCCGTATACCTCGCGGCGGTACTCGCGGGTCACGCTCAAAAAGGACTTCCCGCGTTCGGCATCTACGGGCACGATGTTCAGGATTTAAACGCGACAGAAATCCCCGCGGATGTACAAGAAAAATTACTGCGTTTCGGCAGAGTCGCGATTGCCGCCGCTACAATGAGGGGAAAAAGTTATCTGCAAATAGGTTCGATATGTATGGGAATCGCGGGCTCAATTATGAACTGCGGTTTTTTTGAAGAATATCTTGGAATGAGAGTTGAAAGCGTAGACGAAGTAGAAATAATCCGCCGCATGGAAAACGGCATTTACGACGAAAAAGAATTCCAAAAAGCACTAACCTGGACAAAACAATATTGTAAAGAAGGTTTTGACAAAAACCCGAGCGATCTCCAACGCTCCCGAGCCGAGCAGGATAAGGCATGGGAATTTGTCGTTAAGATGATGTGCATCATAAAAGATATGTTCATCGGAAACCCAAACCTTCCGGATGGATGCGAAGAAGAGCGCCTTGGACACAACGCGATCGCGGGTGGCTTTCAGGGACAGCGCCAGTGGACAGACTTTTATCCCAACTGCGATTTCCCGGAATCTATGATGTGCTCTTCATTTGACTGGGAAGGCGCGCGCGAACCTTATGTTCTCGCGACAGAGAACGATACATTAAACGCGGCTGGAATGTTATTCGGAAAACTTTTAACAGGCACCGCGCAAATATTCGCGGATGTCCGCACCTACTGGAGTCCCGAAGCTGTAAAACGCGCGACCGGTTACGACTTACAGGGAAAGGCAAAAGAAGCGGGTGGTTTTATTCACCTGATAAATTCAGGGGCTGCCTGTGTTGACGCGTGCGGCGAAATGCGCGATACAAACGGCAATGCTGTAATAAAACCTTTTTGGGAAGTAAAAGAAGAAGACTGGAAAGCCTGCATTGGAGCTACAACATGGAATCCTGCGGATTTTGGATATTTCAGAGGCGGCGGGTTTTCATCGCGCTTTATTACAAAAGCGCAAATGCCTGTTACGATGTCTCGGCTCAACCTTGTAAAAGGAATAGGTCCCACCCTTCAAATCGCGGAAGGCTGGACATTACATCTTCCTGATGAAGTAAGCGAAATTTTATGGAAGCGCACAGACTACACATGGCCATGCACCTGGTTCGCGCCGCGCGTTACAGGCAAGGGCGCGTTTAAATCCGCCTACGATGTAATGAACAACTGGGGAGCTAACCACGGCTCGATTTCCTTTGGACACATAGGAGCGGATTTAATCACACTTTGTTCTATATTACGCATCCCTGTTTGTATGCACAATGTCTGTGAAGATCAGATCTTCCGCCCCGCTTACTGGAACGCGTTCGGCATGGACAAGGAAGGGCAGGATTACAGGGCGTGCGCGGCACTCGGACCGATGTATAAGTAGGATGAGCGCGCTGTGAAAAAACTTTTAATAATCATCATAACATTACTAATAATAATAGCCGCGTGTGACAGATCAAAAAATACGGCTGACGAAACAGAAGAAATTGAGATTGTTCAATTTGAACAAGAAGAGATAACACCTGTTATTTTTGGTTTAATGGAAAATGAGTTTAAGGCAACTTATGATATTGGCGGAATAGTTTACAGAATTAGAATACCTTCCGATATTGAAGTCCGTAAACAACCAATGCTGGATAGTGAAATAACACATATTCTAAGAAAAGATACGGTTATAGAAATCGTAGGTGTGGATAATATTATGTATATTATCAGAAACGACAGCGAAGAAAAAATCTTCAGGCTCGCGATTACATGGGGAGAAAATCATTACGGTCCTCAAAATTACGGATGGGTTTTAAGTTCAGATTTAAATATCGAAGGATGTTTCATGTCCGAGCTGCAGATAATTAATACACAAAAAAACGAACAGGGAAATTTGATATTAGATGTATTACATACCTTTGACGGATATGAAAATGAATTTTCCATAACCGCGTTCAGATTAGGTGAACAAAATGTTTATACATTTTTTTGGGATTATAGAAACGAAAACTTCCATTACAGCGGCAATCCCGGTTTGTATAAATGGAATGATGAAACAAAAGAATTATTCCACATATCATATATTATAAGTGACGGATATCAAGGCTGGCGGTATATTGTTACAAATGAATTTAAATACTTAATTAAATATTCAGAAAGAAGAAACTCACAGTTGAATGGAGTAAATATCTGGAACCTGGAAAACGATGAAACAATCCTTTCAGGCAGATACTACGGAAACTTTAAACTCGATGGAAACACTGTAGAACTCGCGAGATATTATGATACTTACATCAGCGACGGATGGCAAAACCATGAAGGATTGGATAACTGGATATACGGGAATTATCTTACCGACAACGAAAAAGCGTTCGGAAAAAACTTTATCGAAACAAATAAAATCCCCGATGATTTAATCGAGGAAGTTGAACAGGGCTACGGCATAAAGTACATAATGTTAATGATAATCATAGAATATGACTTTGAAACAAATACAAGAAATATTATCGACGGCAAATATATTGTCCATTCGTAACTACCTTACTTTACTTAATTACAACATTAACAAGTTTGTCGGGAATTATAATCACTTTAACAACGGTTTGTCCTTCCAGCCATTTTTTAACATCGGGTAATGCTAACGCGGTTTTTTCAAGCTCTTCTTTTACTGTTCCTGCCGCGGCGGTAAACTTGTCGCGGATCTTACCGTTTACCTGAACTACAATGTTAACTTCGTTGTCATGTGTTAAAGCTTCGTCAAAAGACGGCCACTTACAAAATGAAACAGATTCTTTGTTTCCAAGTTTCTCCCAAAGCTCTTCGCCAAGATGCGGAGCGTAAGC
>Ga0123356_10000670_pt1 | contig 37848 bp, 38 predicted proteins | sample TergutEmb28metaG_2_FD_92546 | JGI IMG/M metagenome (GOLD analysis project Ga0123356, IMG submission 92546) | Embiratermes neotenicus P3 segment gut microbial communities from Petit-Saut dam, French Guiana - Emb289 P3 | ecosystem: Host-associated > Arthropoda: Insects > Digestive system > Gut ...
GGTGAGGGTGACAAGGGGACGGGGCGTTTGTCACCTTATCATGATAAGGTGACAAACGCCCCGTCCCCTTGTCACCCTCACCTCCGTCACCTTGTCACCTGAACGCCCCGTCCCCTTGTCACCTGCGTCCCCAGCTGTCCGTAGCGAGTTTTCACACAGTCTGACGCAACAGGTGGTAACAACCTGCTAACAAGGAAGCGACATGTGCGCAAGTCGCGCTATTATGGTAATGCTACTCAGTTTTATGTCGGGCGCACGCTATGAGTTCTGTGGTTGCGCCCTTCTTTCTCTGTTCTATGACCGAGTACGTCTATCAACAGAATGCATATAAGTTGGCAGGCATCTTCTTTAGCAAAGAATGCGGGATGTGAGTAAAAAGAGACTATATAAAAGCTCAAACGCTGTGATTGGTGGCATATGCGGCGGTATAGCCGAATACTTTGACATCGATCCTACCTTGGTGCGCATCATTGCTGTTGCGCTCTTACTGGTGGGGTGGGGTCTTCCGGCACTGCTGTATGTGGTTTTACTGGTCATTGTGCCTCCTGATCCGGATGCAGCGCAAGGCTATGTTGACACACACGCCGAGGCTACCAAGCCGCATGAGCAACAAGCCTACGATGCCAGTAAAGCTTCTCGCTCTGAGCACACCAGTGCCAGCGTTGCACCTACGGCTTCAGCTGTAGACACAGACGCAGATCAACCTCCGCCTCCTGATCCTTCCACCCGTGTTACCTCCGCCAGCTATCAAGCATCTGAGGGCTCATCGCAAGCCAATAACGCTCCCATGAGGGCTGCCTGGATGACCAGTACCGTTGCAGATTCGGTAAAAAGTAATTCGCCCGCTGTGCTGGTTATTGGTGCCCTATTGATTGGTGTGGGAGTCATTGCGCTGCTCAGCAACTTTGTGCATATCTCACTTTGGCGTTTTTGGCCGGTGGTATTGATTGTAGTGGGCGTGGTGTGCCTCTTTACCCCCGGCAATCGTGGCTGGTCGCTCGAGCGAGCCGGCAACTCCATCGTACTCATCTCCATTGGAATTGCCCTCTTGGCGTGGATGCTTCAAATCATTCAGACCAAAGTGCTACTTGCCGCCTTCTTTGATTTGTGGCCCATACTCCTGGTAGTTTTAGGGCTTGCCATCATTGGAGCAGCGCGTAAAAGCAGCATGATTTTCCTTGCCAGTTCTCTGGTGCTTTCGGCAACGATTATATTTGGATTATGGGTGTACGGAGGCCTTAATTGGGAGAGCGTAGCCACCACCTCGCTCCTTTCAGACACAGACGGCCTTCAAGAGCTCATCAGAGACATTGTGCCCGAGTCTTAAGATGGGAAGCAACATGAGCAGCAATGGGGCAAAGAAGCCCAACAAAACCAACAGGCCACCCGATGGAAAGCTGAGTCTTTCCACGGTAGCTCTGGCTGTAGGCATCTTGCTGATTGTTGTTGGCGTATGGCAGCTGGCCGATCAACTCCTGGGAGCCTGGTTTGACGAGATCATGCAGGTTATCAAGACGGTGCTCAGCATTGTTGGGCCGCTTTTGATTATTGCAGGAGGAGTGGCGCTTATGCACGTGGCGCGCAAAGGCAACCTGAGCATGCCAACAGACCGAAAGCTTTATCGCTCTGTCCGCAACAAGAAGATCAGCGGGGTATGCGGAGGAATTGGGGAGTACCTCAACGCCGACGCCGCTGTAGTGCGCGTGATAACCATCGTGCTTGCCATTTTGTGCTGGTACGTCATTGTGCCGCTCTACATCCTCTTTTGGATAATCATTGAGCCAGACACCAGGAACTACAACACCTGGGTATAGCAGCACTCCCGAGAGCCACTCCCGAGAGCCGTCCCGAGAGCCGTCCCTTCGGGTGCGCTTGGGTTGCGCTATAATGGGGGACTTTATAAGGAAAACCTTGAAGAGAGGTGTTAGGAATGGTTGATCGAAGTTTGGTCGAGGATGCGCTGGAGCTTGTTCGCCCAGCACTGCAAGCTGATGGAGGAGACGTTAAGCTTATCGATGTGGATTCAGAAGGCGTCGTGTCTGTTGAGCTGCAGGGTGCCTGTAAGGGCTGCCCTATGAGCCAGCTTACGCTTTCAAACAGTGTTGAGCGTATCTTAAAGGAACGTGTTCCCGGTGTTACCAAGGTAATCCCGGCAGAGTTATAGTATCTGTTAGGGAGGAAGTAGTGGTTCTCTCAGACCGTTCTATTAAAGACGAACTGGCTGCTGGACGCATTGTTATTGAGCCGTATGACCCGGCAGATCTACAGCCAGCCAGCGTAGATGTGCACTTGGGCGATAGCTTTAGAGTGTTTCAGAATTCTCGCTATCCCTTTATTGACCCGAGCATCAGTCAAGCGGAGTTGACCGAGCTGGTAGTAGCCTCGGTCACTGAGCCTTTTGTCTTGCATCCAGGAGAGTTTGCTCTGGGCACTACATTAGAAAAGATATCACTGCCCGACAACATACTCGGACGCTTGGAAGGCAAGAGCACCCTGGGACGCATTGGCTTGCTCATTCATTCTACGGCTGGTTATGTTGATCCAGGCTGGGTGGGCTCCCTTACCCTGGAGCTTTCTAATGTGGCTAATCTTCCTATCTTGCTCACACCAGGAATGAAGATTGGGCAGATAGCCTTTCAGCAACTCACCACCTCGGTTGATAGACCCTATGGACACCCGGATCTGGGCTCTCACTATCAGTTCCAAGAAGGCCCTACTCCTTCCAGTGCGCTTGAATAAGTGAAGCTCGGCATGCACTGTTGGCAAAAACGCGGCTGTGATGAAGAAATGGCTTCGCGCTGTCCGCACGCCTTGTCAAACAGCAACTGTGTTACCAGCTGTTACTATACTAATTGTATGATTAAGCATCATCGTTTTGCCAGCAATTGGGATATCTTGCTTGACCCTACGATAGACCGCTCGGCTGCTATCAAAGAGCCTTGCACCTACTGTGAATATTTTCTAGTGAATGGACCTCGTCTTGTTAAATGAACTGTATCAAATGTTTGACCCCGTTGCTTTTTGGGTGGGGCCCTTTGCGGTGAGGTGGTATGGCCTCGGCTACATCGTGGGCATTCTCTTGGGAGGCGTGGTAATAAAGAGCCTTGCCAAACGATGGAAGATCTACTTTTCTGTTGATGCCCTGCTCACGCTCTATATTGCTTCCATAGTGGGCATCATCTTTGGTGCCAGGATTGGATATGTCTTAATTTATGGTGCCGGGTACTACTTTGAATACCCTGCCGAGATTCTCAACTTTAGCGGCATGAGCTTTCATGGAGGGGTCATGGGTATGGCCTTAGCCATCCTGGTGACCAGCCGCATCTTTAAGATGCCCTTTGCCAGCCTGGCAGATCTCGTCGTTATTGCTGCGCCTATTGGTATATTCCTTGTTCGCTGCGCCAATTTCATCAACGGTGAGCTTTGGGGCACGGCAACCGATTTGCCCTGGGGAGTAGTTTTTGATAGAGGGGGCGATATAGCTCGCCATCCAACGCAACTCTATGAAGCCCTGCTTGAGGGAGTGGTGCTTTTTGTCATCATGATGGTTTTGGCACGCCGCAAAACGCCACTTGGGCGTGGTAGCTACCTCGGAATCTTCTTTATTGCCTACAGTGTATTTCGAATAGCCGTTGAGTTTGTTCGTGTACCGGATGCACAAATTGGTTATTTGGCTGGAGGATGGCTCACCATGGGCATGGTGCTCAGTGCAATTTTGTTGCTTGTTGGTGTTGCCATATTGCTCTACGCAACAAAAGCCAATCGTCCCCAAGTAGGACTGCCAGAGCCCGAGGACTTTGAAGACTTGCCCGAGGACGAAGACTTGCCAGAGGGCAAAGACTTGTCAGAGGACGAAGATTTGGAAACCAAGAAAGATGAGGCTAAGCGCAAGAAAGATGAGGCTGAAGCGAGGCGCGAGAAGGTGAAAGCAAGACGCAAGAAAAACGCGGCTGAAGCAGGGCGCGAGAGAGACGAAGCTGAAGCAAAGCGCGAGAAAGTGAAATCAAGACGCGTAAATGAAAAACCAAGACGTAAGAATGATAAACTCGATGATGAGGATGCAAAAGCGGTAATTGATAACAAAGAGTCAAAGGCTCAGGGTGAAGAATCAAGCATTAAGGATGAAGAATTATGACAACTCCAAGAAAGTCAAACATGCAAGAGTTATTTGAACAATTAATGGGGGGTGCTCCTGCGAGTGGCTCAGGCTCAGGCGGAAGCGGCGGCTCAGGCGGCGGTTCAGGCTCGGGCGGCGGTTCAGGCGCTGGCGGCGGCTCGGGTGCTGGCGGAGGAGCAGGCGACGGCTCTATGGGTCAGCTCTGGTCAATGTCTACCGAGCAGCTTACAGAAAAGCATCGTAAACTACTGCGCAAACTGCTTAAGGTGCTCATAGTATTATATATCCCCATTTTGCTGGCCTGTTACTGGCTCTTTCATCCACCGCTTAACCTTCAAAGCGAGGAGACCTGGTTTTACATCGGAGCCTTCATTCTCTTTCCTGTCTTTATGATCTTTTATGTGCGCTCGAGCCTTTATAGAACGGGCAGCAAGAAGTACAAAAAGGATGAGAAAAAAGCCAAGTTCAACAAGCGCCTCATGATGATTCCCGTGGCAGTCGTATGTGTTGGTCTTTTGGGCTCCCTGGTCTCTGCAGTCTTTTTTCCAGGCAATGCACAGCGCTACTCCGAGATTTTGAGTATTGAGAACTTAAAGTTTGAAGAGGATATTCAACAAGTCAACTTTGAGCAGATTCCTGTTATCGACCGCAACTCGGCTGCGGTTTTGGGCAATCGTGTTATGGGTGGTATTCCAGAATACGTCAGCCAGTTTGAGATAAGCCCTCTGTATAGTCAAATCAACTACCAGAATCGCCCAGTGCGAGTAAGCCCGCTGCTTTATGCCGATGTCATCAAGTGGTTTACCAACAGCGGGTCGGGTCTGCCTGCCTATGTGCGAGTAGAAATGACCACGCAAAATGCCGAGATCGTACGCTTGGAGCAACCCATGCGTTATTCGCAGTCTGAAGTGCTCACGCGCAACATCTATCGCTACGTGCAGCTTTCGTACCCCCTCTATATCTTTGATGAATTCTCCTTTGAGATTGACGACGAAGGGCATCCCTGGTGGATTTGTCCAGTGCAAGAGCGTACCATTGGCCTATTTGGCGGCACGACCATAAGGCGGGTTATCATGTGCGATGCGGTAACCGGCGAAACAACGGATCTTCCCATTTCTGAGGTGCCGCAGTGGGTGGACAGGGCGTTTCCTGCCGAGCTGCTCATTCAGCAGTACAACTGGTATGGTGCCTACCACAACGGCTTTATCAACTCCTTCCTGGGTCAAGAGGGTGTGGTGCACACCACCCCAGGCACCGATGGCATGCAGGGCTACAACTACCTTGCCAAGGATGATGATGTGTGGGTCTATTCGGGCGTAACCTCTGCGGTTTCGGACAACTCCATCGTAGGCTTCATGCTTATCAACCAACGTACAGCACAGGGACACTACTATGCCATTGCCGGCGCTACGGAAGACTCAGCCATGCGTTCTGCTGAGGGTCAGGTTCAGCATCTTAATTACCGCGCTACCTTTCCCATACTCATCAATATTGCTGACGTACCCACCTACTTCATGGCACTGAAGGACGCTGCCGGTTTGGTTAAAATGTATGCCATGCTCGACATTCAGCGCTTCCAAAATGTTGCCGTTGGCACCACCTTGGCAGAGACAGAGCAAGCCTACAAGCGGCTGCTCATTACCAACGGAGTTGAGCTGGGAAGCGAGGAATCGCCAGAGTTTGACTCGGTTACCGGGGTGGTAAAACGTGTTGCTACCGCTGTTATTGATGGCAACTCACACTTCTTCCTCACCCTGGAAGACGACTCAAGTATCTACCAGGTTATGCTGCCAGCGCTTTTGGTTGTGCTCGAAGTAGAGCCGGGCTACGAGGTGAAGCTCGAATACTGGGAGAGTGAGGATTTGCGGGTAGTTGAAGGACTGCAAATCATTACACGGGAGTAATTGTTACTCCAAGGATCATGCTGCACTGGGCAGTATTAAGTGTAGCGAGGTTCTGAGTGTGTAACAAAACGGGTAGCAAAGAGGCCTGCCTTATCTGCCTCTTTGCTCGGACGGAATGGAAACGAGTGTATGTATAGCTTTCGTTATCATCTGGTAACGATATGTTCGATCCTGATGGCATTGGCACTGGGCTTGTTGCTCGGCGCTGCCATTGCTTCGAGCGAGCTGGCTCAAAGAACGCAAAGCGACATGGTTGACAGTATGCTTTCTCGCTACGAATCACTCGTTGATGCCAATGACAAACTAGAAGAGGATATCCTCACCAGTACTGCCTTTGCAACGACTCTCTCTGAAAATTGGACTGAGGGGCGTTTGAATGGGCGCACCATTGTGCTCATGTTTGGCAACAGCCGCAGCGATGAAATACTCAGTTCTGATCTTGCCGCCTACCTCACAAGGGCAGGTGCCTCAGTCGTGCACGTTACGGTGCTCCTTGAAGACTTTGGTTTGGGCGATAGAGATATCTCGTCTGCATTGCGCGAGTTGATTGAGGAGGACTTGCGCGAAGATCACCAGCAGGCGCTTGCAAAGCGACTCGCAGAAGAGTGGAGTTACCAAAATAACCTCCCCCTCCCCGAATCCAGCCGCGAAGACCATAACCTGGCTCCCTATACATATAGCCAGCCAATAAACTTTCTTGAAGCATCACCCTTGGATTTAGACGGCGGTCTGGAGCCCCAAACGCCGCTGCAAAAGCGCCTGTTTGAGCAGTATCCCCTTACCAGGGCTCTGCTTTCTCTAGGAGTTATCAGCATCAGTGTCAATTACAGTAACTTGCAAGAGCTTGAAGACCCTGCTCCTCCAAAGGAGCAGTTGGCTGCCTTGCACATTGCCACAGCTTGGCAACTGCCCTACTGTGTCAACGGCTTTATCAATGGCTATTTGGATACAGACAATCTTGCCTCTGATGATGCCTCTGCCGAAATCCAGATGGGAACACAACTAGCCTTGAGCATGCATGAAGCTGCCAAAGAGGGCCTGCTGCAATTTGCCACATGGTACCGGGTGAGCTTTGCCAGAGGCGCCGAGCAAGTACTTGACGAGCAGGCAAACTACCATGTGCTCCTCGTGCAGCCTGCAAGCCAGGATTACCCTATGGAACAGCTGGCAAACTTCTACGGCTTTAGCTGTGTAACCACGCCAGAAACCCCCAGCGGCAGATATTCCATTGTTGCGCTGCTCACTGGAGCTGAGGCAGGCATCTATGGAGAAGATCGTAGTCTCCAAAATCGTTTTGCACCTCTTCCTCTGGATGTAACTGGTAGAGCTGCTTTTAAGGACAACTCCTTTGCAAAGCCCGACTCAGCTGCGGCAGCGGGCACTTCAGATCAAGAAGCAACCAAAGAAGATAAAGAAGAAGACGAACCCTCAGGCTAGCAAGGTTCCTATACGCGGGAGCTCGCATCCGTCAATACTGACCCCACAAGTAATAGCAGGTGCCTTAAACTGCCCGCATGGCAGCATTCGGACAGTTTTTGCCAGAAAATTGCGTTTTGGGGCAGTGAAGTGCCCCATTAGGCACCATTATCTCTCGTGCCTCTCCAAGAAAAGTCTCATTAGCCCCTCCGCTCCCTTGATTAAGGGCAATCAAACACAATAGCTTGCCCCGAAACGCAAAAATCTGGTAAAAACCTGAGTTTTCATGCCATGCGCTCAAAGGCGAGGCGTAGGCCTTCCAAGGTGAGGCTGTCGTTAACATCGGTGATGGTTGAGGAGAGGTCGAGTACGCGTCTGGACAAGCCGCCGGTGGCGATGACGGGAGCCTGGTAGCCAAGCTCGGCAAAGACGCGCAGCACGAGCCCGTCGATGCGATCTATCTCTCCATAGGTGAGCCCGCTTTGAACGGCAGCTCTGGTGGAGCGGCCAATAACTCGAGGCGGTGTTTCTATGTCGATGCGCGGCAGGCGAGCTGCTGCAGCAAAGAGGGCGTTGGCAGAGGTAGCTAGTCCTGGTGCAATGATGCCTCCAATAAAAGCACCATCTTTGTCGATGATTTCGATATTGGTAGCCGTCCCAAAATCCACTACGATGACGGGAGCGCCGTAGAATTCTATGGCAGCCAACGCGTCCGCTATGCGGTCGGCACCTATCTCGCTGGGATTGTCGTAGCCGCAAGAAAAACCAACGGCTGTCTTATGGGTGAGAAGCAGCGGCTCTGTGCCGCTTAACAGGCAAGCTGCCACAGTCCACTCACTGCTGAGCGCGGGCACTACCGAAGCAATGGCCACATGCTTGATATCCAGAGCTTCTTTGTTAGTGGACAAGAGTGTGTTGAGTGTGATGAGCAACTCGTCTGACGTGTTATCGGCGCGGGTAGAAAGGCGCCAGTCGCACACCAGGCTTTTACCCTTATAGACTCCCAGGTGAGTTTGAGTATTACCAATATCGGCAACCAGCAGCATGATAAACCTCCAACAACAAAGCAACAAACGAATCAAACTAACACTCATTGTAACGCAGCCGAGTGGTATTATGGTTGGATAACAAGTTGTTGAATGTTGCAGAAGGGAGACAGAATGACTGACGCACCAGCCAAAGTCCTCGTTGTTGACGACGAGCCTGCAATTACAGAATTTGTTGGCTACAACTTGCGCAAAGAGGGTTATGAAGTGAGCATAGCTGCCGACGGAGCCACCGCGCTCGAGCTCATCAACACCTATCATTTTGACCTGGTTATCATGGATGTCATGCTGCCTAGCATGGATGGCTATGAGGTGGTGCGACGCATTCGCGCCAACTATACCATGCCCGTACTTTTTTTAAGTGCGCGCGATACCGAGCTCGATAAAGTCGTAGGGCTCGAGATTGGCGGAGATGACTACTTGGCCAAGCCTTTTGGAGTGCGCGAGCTGATTGCTCGTGCAAAAGCCTTGCTCCGTCGCGCCGCTAATCAAGATAATGGCGGCCTTGGAGATGACTTTGACGAGGTCATTGAAGTGAGCGGTATCAAGCTTGATGAAAGCACCCATATTGCGGTGAGCGAAAAAGGCCCCATTGAGCTGACTCCCAGGGAGTTTGAGCTCCTCGGTGCCCTCATGCGTCACGCCGGCAAAGTGCTTTCTAGAGATCAACTCCTGCAAGATGCCTGGGGCTGGGAATACCTTGTGGAGACAAAGACAGTAGATACCCACGTCAAGCGTCTGCGCGACAAGCTTGAGGCGGCAAAAATCGACCCGGGATTAATCGAGACCGTTCGTGGGTATGGGTATCGGTTTAAAGTGCTCACTTAGGCGAGCCCTTCAAAGGAGCTGCTTCCAAGGAGGTATGCTTGCACTATAAAACGCTCAGAATACTCTTGGCATTCATTTGCTCCGCCATAACTATGATTATCTCCTTGGTTGCGGTGGCCTTGCTCTTTGCGCAGCTCGATAACGAGATTGTGCTCTTGACCATCTCACTGCCTCTGGGAGTAACCGCTTTTGTATGTGCCTATGCTGCCACAGGTTTTTATTTGGGCCCACTTGGTAAGGTGATGTTGCGTGTTAAGCAACTGGCCGATGGTCAGTTTTCGGTGCGCTTTATGGACGAGTCTATGATGCGCACGCCTCTAGGCGTGCAAGAGCTGGCCATAGGACTGGACTCGGTTGCTGCAAAGATGCGCAGCCAACTGGCAGAAGCAGCCTCAGACAGCAAACGACAAAACCAATTTGTGAGCGATGTGTCGCATGAGCTGCGCACCCCGCTTACCGCCATTCGAGGTGCTGCCGAGACCATGATGGACGAGGATATCTCCTATGAGGATCGCCGCCTCTTTTGCGAAAGCATCGTACGCGAAAGCGAGCGGCTTACGCGCTTGGCCAATGAGCTTCTTACCTTGCAGCGTATTGACGGGCGAGGAGAAATACTGCTTGAGCGCGTCAACCTCCACAAGGTGGTAGAAAATGCCATAAGCCTGCTGTCACCGTTGCTGGAAGAACGCAACGTAGACATAAGCATAAAAGGGGAGGTGCCTGACGTGCTGGGAGATACCGACCGCCTCCAGCAGGTAGCAGTCAACCTCATAGAAAACGCCAGTCGCTTTACCAGTCCAGAAAATGGACGCATTGAGGTGGAGCTTTCGGGTATCAAGGGGCACAGCATTATTGCCGTCAAGGATAATGGAAAAGGCTTTGGCGACGTAGACCCGGCACGACTTTTTGACCGGTTCTTCAGGGGAGACGCAAGTAGGGCTCGCACAACAGGAGGAACCGGGCTTGGTCTCACTATTGTAAAGGCTATAGTAGATGCACACGACGGCACTGTTGAGGCGGTAAACTTGCCTCATGGCGGCGCATGTTTTATTGTGGCAATACCATCTTTACCACCCCGAACCGAGTAGGCCTACGAACCACTATGGAACTACCATGACCCAAGCAGGCTCAGCGCCTGCCTGACGAGAGAGATTAAGAAGACATGTTTGCAGAGAGCTGCCGAGACAAGAGAGTGGAGTGTTGATGTTGAGCGCTGCGGCAGGTGAAAGCACAGGCACAGGCACAAGCACAAGCAGCCAAGGAGCACATCTCAAGCAGCGCCTGAGACTCAAGTTACTTGGGCTTAATGCAAGGCGCATGCTGATATTTTGCCTGCTGTATATTGTGGTACATAGCACCACCTTCTTCTTGAGCAACAGCATAGAAGGCAAAGTGCTCTTTGGCGTTACGCAGCCCTTTTCTTGGATACACCCAGCAGACACAGCGGTTGCCATAGTGGCACTTTGCCTGGGTGCAAGCTTTGCCATACTTTTTGTCTGTGTCTTCAAGGGAGTCATTAAGCGACCAAAAACTCAAAGTGATCTTGTGCACGCCTGCTTGGTGCTGCTCACCTTTGTGCAGCTTTTGCTGTATCCACAAGAACTGGGCACCAACTACTTTTTGCTTTACTTTATGATTTATGTTCTCATGTTGGGAGTGTTGCCCATACTTAATAGGGTGCAAAGCCTTGGATACATCCTTGGTTTTGCTCTTTTAAGCTGGATCATCTACGTAGCTACCTTTCCTTCTATCCTGGAGGTAGACCTGGCGGCAATCACCTCTTCATCGGCTCCTGCAAACATAGTGCTGCTTCAATCCACCATCAGTTTTTATGCCATAGTACTGGTTGCCTTTGCAGTGAGCCTTGCGGTTTCTCGATTGAGTCATAGGCTCATAGTACAAAACATCATGCTTAAGCTTGAGTTGGAGGAGCGGAAGATAGAGCTTGAATCCTGCATAGAAGAGCAAACCGCCCAGTACAAAGAAAAAGCTCGAGTTGCCGAGGCTTCAAGCCTTGCCAAAACGCGCTTTTTTACTAAAGCCAGTCATGAGATGCGTAGTTCAATGACCGCCATCCTCGGCATGGTCTTTTTTGCCAAAGAAAGTGGGGACATCCAGACTAAACAAGAAAGCCTTGAGTCAATCGATCGCGAAACACAAAAACTCAAGGGCATTGTAGGATCCATCATTGAAGGCACGTATGACGAAGCAGGTAGTCCTACAAAAGAGCATTCTAAGGATGCGAGTGCTGGTGCAGAGCCACTGCCTGCCAAGGAGGCTCATAAGCCGCTCGATGCCCCCCTGCTCAGCGGCCATAATCTGCTTGTAGTTGAGGATCTGGACACCAACCGCTTTGTGCTCACTGAGTACCTCAAAAAAACCCAGGCAAACGTAGAAGAAGCCATCAATGGCAAAGAGGCGGTGGAGAGGTTTGCTGCTTCTCCTGAGGGCTACTACTCTTTTGTTTTCATGGACTTATTAATGCCCGAAATGAATGGTCATGAGGCCACTCGCGCTATTCGCTCGATGGAGCGCCGGGATGCTGCAGATGTTCCTATTGTGGCCGTGAGCGCTAACGCCTTTAAGGAAGATATCGAAGCCTCGCTTGCTGCAGGCATGGATGCCCACCTGGCAAAGCCAGTGGAGCAATCGACGGTCTTCCGTGTATTGATTGAGAGACTCCTATGATTGATCGCTACTCCCGCCCCCAGATGTCACAAATATTCTCCCTCGAAAACAAGTTCAGGCTCTGGCAAGAGATAGAAGTACTCTTTGCCGAGGCATGCGCCGAGCAAGGCACCATAGGCATTACGGCCGACGAAGCGCGCTGGATACGGGAGCATGCGAGCTTTGACCTTGCAGGCATCGAGGCCATCGAGGAAGTAACCAACCACGATGTCATTGCCTTTCTCACTAATCTGGGCTCATATGTTGATAGAGATGTTCCAGCAGGCACACCCAAGCCCTCGCGCTGGCTGCACTACGGCATGACCTCCTCAGACCTGGGAGACACAGCGCTTTGCTGCCAAATTACCCAGGCTCTGGATCTCATCCTTGCTCAGGTACGCACCTTGGGAGAGCGTTGCAAGCACCGGGCCTTGGAAGAAAGAGACACGCTTTGTGTAGGACGTACTCACGGTATTCATGCCGAGCCTATGACCTTTGGCATGAAGTTTGGTGCCTGGGCCTGGGCGCTTAAACGAGCTGAGCAACGGCTGGTAGATGCCCGAGCTTTGAGCGCGGCGCGCGGCGCACTCTCGGGAGCCGTTGGGTCTTACTCCAGCATTGACCCTGTTTTGGAGGCCTCTGTTTGTGAGCGCCTGGGGCTTCAGCCCGACCCGCTCTCTACGCAAGTCATAGCACGCGACAATCACGCCCATGTGGCAGCTGCTCTTGCGGGCTGTGCTGCCACCTTGGAGCAGGTTGCCACCGAGATTCGCTCTTTGCAAAAGTCGGATACACTGGAGGCAGAAGAGCCCTTTGCCAAGGGCCAAAAAGGCTCCAGCGCCATGCCGCATAAGCGCAATCCTATTACCTGCGAGCGTGTTTGTGGCCTGGCGCGCGTGGTTAAGGCCAACACACAGGTTGCCTTTGACAACGTAGCCCTGTGGCACGAGCGCGACATCTCGCATTCTTCGGCCGAGCGGGTCGTACTGGCCGATTCTTTCATTGCTTTGGACTACATGCTTGCCAAGATGCAGTGGGTCGTTGACGGGCTTATCTTGTACCCAGCCAACATGTTGGCCAACCTCAAGCGTACCCGCGGGCTCATCTACTCCAGCAAGGTGTTGCTTGCCCTTGTAGATGCTGGCATTACGCGCGAGGAGGCCTACGATATCGTTCAGCGCAATGCCCTGGTTGTTTGGGATGACATACAACAGGCTCGCTCTGGTTTGGACTATCGGGGGCGCCTTGAAGCAGATTCTCGTGCTGCGGCTCTCCTGAATAGCGAGACCCTTGATGCCATTTTTGAGCCGAGAAGCTTCCTTGGTAGGATGCCAATACTCTTTGAGCGCCTGCAAAAGTTGGAGTTTTAGAGATTAAGCAGTATACTTAGTGCTCATGAACCGTACACCTGAGGAAGTCTGACATGAGGAACTCAGTAATAATTAGGCAAAATCTAAGCAAACCAAGCCTGTTTTTTAGCTGGGCGCTTGTTGCAGTGCTCGCATTTGCCTTGTTGATGCCCGTTGGCCTGCAAAGCGCCTATGCTCAGCCTACCTTGGCCGAAGTACAAGCGCAGGCAGACGAGGCCAGTGCTCGCCTTGCCATAACCGAAGCTGAGATGTTTAAAATCGGCGAGGAGTATGTAGTGGCTTTAGCGGCACACGAAGCCTCCCTTGGTGCGATGGAAGATGCGCAGCTACGCATCGAAGTTGCCCAAGCTGTCATTGCAGAAACACAAATACTTTTGGGCAACCGTGCAAGTGCCATGTATCGCCAAGGCCCCCTCTCGTTTCTTGAGGTGATTTTTGGTGCCAAGAGTTTTGAAGAATTTACCAACACGTGGGATCTTCTCACCAAGATCAATCAAGAAAGCGCCGATTTGATCTTGACCAACAAAGAGGCTCGGGATGAAGCAAAGTCTGCTCGCGAGGAGCTTTCTGAGCAAGAAAAGGCTGCTGCTGCCTATCTTCTTGAGACAGAAGTGCTCATGGAAAACGCGCATCAGCTGCTAAGCAGCCAAGAAGCAGAGCTGGCTGCCCTCAGTTCTGAGGTTGCAGATCTCGTGTACAAGGAGCAAGAGGAGCGTCAGGCTGAACAACGTCAGACTGAAGAGCGTCTGGCGCAAGAACGCTACGAGCGTGAGCTTGAGGTGCAGGAAGGCTTGGAGCAAGAACGTCTGGCTCGCGAACGTCTGACCCAACGACCAGGAGCTTCTCAAAACTCCAACCAAGGCACAGGCTCAAATACCAATCAGGGTTCAAATCAGGAATCCAGTCAAGGAGCTGGCCAAGGAACAAGCCTCATTCCCACTCCGGTTCCTACACCTCCACCGCCACCTCCGCCCCCGCCCCCGCCACCTCCGCCCCCGCCACCCCCTCCTCCCACCGAAGGGTATGGTGACGTAGTTGCGGCGGCTGTCTCGCGGCTGGGCTCTCCCTATGTGTATGGCAATGCTGGGCCAAACTATTTTGATTGCTCTGGGCTCACCTCCTGGTGTTACTCGCAGGCTGGGCGTGGCTACATTGGACGGGGTACGGGCGATCAGTACCATGCAGCTTCTGCACGCTGGCCCTACTCCAGCGGAGGTGCACAGCCCGGCGATGTACTCTGGTGGCCACCAGAGACCGGCTACACCCACGTGGCTATCTATACCGGTAACGGTCAGTATATTCACGCCCCCCTGCCCGGGCAAACAGTATGCTATTCATCTTGGGCCATAGAAAGCACCATAGTCCTCCGCTTTTAACCATTTAACGACAGACAAGAAGTATAAGTTGGCCTGAGTAGTTCACAGGGGTTACAGTTCGGTCTATACATCGTCATTGTGGGCTTGACCCGGAATCTGAGACGCATTTTGGTAAGATTGCGGCTCGGAGGCCGCAATGACGGACTACAGTCTGACTAGTGAACCACCAGGGCAAAAGCAGCTTTATTATTTAGGCTGTGTCATTTGGTGTTTGTAGGATTTAGCAGTATACTGTGAGCAAACACTTCGGTAACCTATTATTTATCTTTACCGATGTTCGATATGATATAAAACTGCACTCACGAACATGTACGGAGAAGCTGGGATTATGTACTGCAAAAGCAAGCTCAAACAGGGCTGCAAGCTCAAGAGGTCTTTGAGGCTTGTGCTGGTTGTGCTGCTGGCTGCCACGCTTCTCACTTCTTTCAATGTGCAATCTGCTTTTGCGACTCCCACTTCGGCAGAGGTGCAGGCGCAGGCAGATGAAGTGAGCGCAAGGCTCGCTATTGCAGAAGAGGAAATGCACAGTATTCGTGCTGAATACTGGGCGGCTGTTGAGGCTCATGAACAGGCGCTTGCCAATATGGATGAGGCGCAAGAGCGTATTGACGTAGCGCAAGGCATCATCAAAGAGACGCAAGAGCTCTTGGGCGCACGTGCAAATCTGATGTATCGACAAGGCCCTCTCTCGTTTCTTGAGGTAATCTTTGGTGCGGCCAGCTTTGAGGAGTTTACCAATACCTGGGACTTCATCAATATGATCAACCAAGAAAATGCCAACCTCATACAAATCAATAAAGATGCCCGTGCCGAGGCAGAGGCTGCTCACGCAGAGTTTTCGGCTCAGCAAATTGTGGCTGCTGAGCGAGAGGCAGAGGCTGCTGCCATACAGGTAAGGGCAGAAGAGCTCATTGCCGAACAACAGGTCGAGCTGGCAGGGCTTAATGCCGAGGTAGCCAGACTCGTAGAAGAAGAGACTGCTGCCCGTCTGGCTGCAGAGGCTGCGGCAGAGGCCGAAAGGCTCAGGCAACAGCAAATGACTGCCAGCCAACAGCCCTCTTATGATTACTCTCCACCCCCACCTCCACCTGCCGGCGGCTTTGGTGATGTGGTATCGGCAGCTGCCTCGCGCATTGGTTGTCCCTATGTATATGGTGCCACTGGGCCAGACTACTACGACTGCTCGGGTCTTACATCTTGGAGCTATCAGCAGGCGGGTCTTGGCTGGATTGGACGTACCGATGGGTCTCAATATGCCAGTGCATCGGCTCGATGGCCGTACACAAGTGGTGGGGCGGTACCTGGCGATGTGCTTTGGTGGCCAGGCCATGTGGCAATCTACGCAGGTGGCGGATCATATATCCATGCGCCCATACCAGGGCAATCTGTTCGTTACGACTCGTGGAACATAGGAAATGCCGTTGTTCTTCGATTCTAAGGAAGCGATATCTTACCCTCGCTTTCTCAAATAGTTGGCAGACTTAAAGGAAATAAGGAGTAGAACATGGACTTTGCATCATCAAAAACCAAGGAAAACCTGGCAGTTGCCTTTGCAGGAGAATCTCAGGCCACAAACAAATATGCATACTTTGCCAAGCAGGCTGCAGCCGACGGCTTTCAGCAGATTGCTGCCATCTTTAGCGAGACTTCGAGCAACGAAAAGGCACACGCCAAGATGTGGTTTAGAGCCTTGCACAATGACGGTAATGCCAGAGGCGGCATACCCACCACTACTGATAATCTTGCTGCAGCCGCCGCTGGCGAGAACGAAGAGTGGACACAGATGTATAAAGAGTTTGCCCAAACCGCACGCGAGGAAGGCTTTGGTGAACTTGCCGAGCTCTTTGAGTTGGTAGGCCAGGTTGAGAAGCATCACGAGGAGCGCTACCTTACCTTACTCAACCACATTAACGAGGGCGTGGTTTTTAAGAGTAGCACCGAGGTGGCATGGAAATGCCTTGAATGCGGCTTTGTGCACTTTGGAACCGAGCCGCCGGAAATCTGCCCAGTTTGTGCTCACCCTCAGGCATATTACGAGTTGCGAGCCGAGAACTATTAGAAGACAGGCCATGCATACTTGACTGCCATGACTCATACCTTACGATTTCTCGGCACGGGCGCTTCAAGCGGCGTGCCGAGTTTCTATTGTGGCTGCAAGGCCTGCGAAGAAGCGCTTGCCAATCCTGCAGCGCGGCGCAGCTGCGCCAGTTTGCTTATCAAGGGCACGCAAAACACCCTTATAGATGCCGCCCCAGACTTGCGCATGCAACTATCGTTTGCCAAGGCAAAAGACGTGGCACAGGTTTTGTTAACGCACGAACACTTTGACCACATTGGTGGAATTCCTCAGCTGGAGTTTTATGTGCGCCTCAAGACCAAGAAGCCGGTTGCCCTTTACGCTGGCAGTCATACGCTTGCGCAGATTGCCGAGCAGTTTGCCTTTATGAAAGCAGAGCTGGAGCCGCATGAGATCAAGGCCTGGCAAACGCTGGCCTTTGATGGGGTGCGCTATACCGCCCTGCCTGCCACTCATGGTACTGAGACTTTTGGGTATCTCATCGAAGGCAGCAAACGGCGCATTGCCTATTTTCCCGACACAGGGCCGCTTTGCCATGAAACAGCAGCTGCGCTTAAGGGCATAGATGTTCTCATCATTGATGCGACCTATCATGGTAATAATCCTAAGGCATCGGGGCATCTCAGTGTGAGCGAGGCCATAAAGCAGGCCGAAAAGCTCAACGCAAAGAAGACCTTTCTCACGCATCTCGCCATGCACTACGATGAGCCTATTACCGCGCGCGAGTTGCAAGATTTGCTGGCTCCATACAAAGGCAAAATTCTTGCAGCCAACGATGGCTTGGAAATTCCCTTTTAGCTTGAGCCCCACTTGAGCCCCACTTGAGCCCATTTTGACACCTGCAATGTGCTGCAAATGTGCTGCAAGAGGTAAGCACATACTGCCTCAGTCGTAACCACTAGCTATGTTTTACTGTGATTATTCGTGCTTCGGTGAGGCATGGGCGTGCAGAAGTGTTACAATCAAGCGAAACACTTACGACAAAAGTTTTACATGAACTGGAAATGGAGGAACTATGGCCAAGGGGAAGATAATCGCATTCTTTGTTGGGGGTGCCATTGGTGCCACTGTGGCATTACTGTTTGCACCTCGTAGCGGTAAGGAGACAAGGGCTATTATCACCGATAAAGCTGAAGAAGTGTGGGGCGAAGGCGCACAGCTCTATGCCCAGGGTTTTGAGAGAATCAAGACTGAGGCTGCCAATGTGCAAAAGACTGCGGCTCAAGCAAACGAAGAGCTCAGGTCAAAGATTGAAAATGCGCGCACTGCCATTGCCGAGCAAATAGCAAAGAACGCTCAGACCGCTCGCGATGCCATCAACTCTCGCATACCTCTCTCCGATGACAAGATCACCCAAGAGGCAGATGTTGTTAAAGGGCAATTAGATGATGCTGCCCAAAAGGTCAAAACTGCCGCCGCCGACTTGGCTGCTACTAACGCCGCTGCCATATCCAATGGTGCCGCTGCCGCTGCAGAGAAGGTTGAGAACAGAGCAGCTGGAGCCCAAGGAAAGCCCCAGGTCAAGCCTGCAGGCTCATAAGATTGCGCACAAACCCAAGACAACGATAGTTCTATGCTAGACGCAAAGTTTACGAGAGAACATATCCACACGGTAGAAGAAGCCCTGCTATCCCGAAATTATCAGTGGGATAGCAGTGCTTTTCTTGCTGCTGACGCACGCAGGCGTGAGCTGATAGCTCAAGCTGAGGCGCTTAAGGCTCAGCGTAATACCAGCTCCAAGCGCATTGGCGAGCTTATGAAAGCTGGTTGCAAAGAAGAGGCTGAGGCTGCCAAAGAAGAAGTACGTACCTGGGGAGAGCACATTGATACGCTGGATAAAGAGCTTACTGAGGTTGAAGCAAGTCTTTCGAGTGAGCTGCTCGACCTTCCCAATTTACCTTCTACTACCACACCAAAGGGCGTGGGCGAAGAAGACAACGTAGAGGTACGCCGCTGGGGCACCCCTCCTGCGTTTAACTTTGAGCCCGAGGCTCACTGGGATCTTGGCACCAATTTGGGCATCATCGACTTTGAGCGAGCAGTGAAGCTGGCTAAGTCGCGCTTTGTCCTTTTGGGAGGGCTGGGAGCCAGCCTCGAGCGTGCACTCATAAACTTTATGGCCGACACGCATATATCGCGTGGTTATAAAGAGTGGTGGGGCCCGGTGCTCGCCAATAGCGAGACCCTTACCGGCACGGGCAATCTTCCTAAGTTTGAATCCGATCTCTTCAAGACTACCGAGGGGCTTTATCTTATTCCCACTGCTGAGGTCATGCTCACCAATATTCATCGTGATGAGGTGTTGAGTGCTGCAGAGCTACCGCTGTGGTATTGCGCCTTTACGGCTTGCTTTAGAGAGGAAGCAGGCGCTGCCGGACGCGACACAAGAGGGCTTATTCGTGTTCATCAGTTTGATAAAGTGGAGATGGTCAAGTTTGCCCACCCCGATGACTCCTTTGACCAGCTCGAGTCCATGGTGGCCGACGCAGAAAACATCTTGCAGCTTTTGGGCTTGCCATACCGTGTCATAGAGCTCTGTACGGGTGACTTGGGCTTTGCTTCTACCAAGACCTATGATTTGGAAGTCTGGCTGCCTTCGTATCAAGACTATAAGGAGATATCCTCTTGTTCTAATTGTGGGGATTTTCAAGCCCGCCGTGCCAACATACGTATGCGCGATGAAGCTATGGGCAACAAGCCACAGTTTTTGCATACCTTAAATGGCAGTGGGCTTGCCGTGGGCAGGACAATGGCGGCTCTCCTGGAAAACTATCAGCGCGCGGATGGCTCGGTGGCTATTCCTGAGGTGTTGCAGCCCTATATGCGCGGCATCAAGGAAATACCATGCAAATAACCCCTCATGAGGTGCGAGAGACCTTGGCTATGGTTTCCGAGCAGCATCTCGACATACGTACGATAACCCTGGGTCTTTCGATTCGTGAGTGCGCACACGACGACATTGCTGTATGCTCCAAGCGCGTTTACGAGCGCCTCACTCGTGCGGCAGAAAACCTGGTGCCTATTGCCCAGCAGTTGGCTCGAGAATATGGCATTCCTATTATCAATAAACGCATCTCGGTGAGTCCGGTGGCCGAAGTTTGTGCTGCCCTGGTAAACACCGCAGAGGATTTTGTTCCTATTGCTGAGGCCATGGATAGAGCGGCACTTGAGGTGGGAGTCGATTTTATTGGCGGCTTTTCTGCCCTGGTGCAAAAGGGCATCAGCGCCACCGACTCCAAGCTCATCGCTTCAATTCCGCGTGCCTTGGCAAGTACCAAACGGGTATGCTCAAGCGTAAATGTGGGCAGCACACGCGCTGGTATCAATATGGACGCAGTGTTGCTTATGGCTCAGACCATGCTTGATACCGCTGCCTTGACCGCCTCAGAAGATTCTATCGGATGTGCCAAGCTGGTGGTCTTTGCCAATGCGGTAGAAGATAACCCCTTTATGGCAGGTGCCTTTCATGGCTCTGGCGAGGCAGAAGCAGTGGTTAACGTGGGGGTTTCGGGCCCGGGTGTAGTGCGTGCTGTTTTAAGAGACATGCCCACCGATGCCAACCTCACTCAAGTGGCCGAAAAGATTAAAGCAACTACTTTCAAAATAACCCGCGCTGGCGAACTGGTAGCGCGCGAAGCGTCCAAGCGCTTGGGCGTTGCTATGGGCATCCTCGACCTCTCCCTTGCTCCTACTCCTGCCGAGGGTGACTCGGTAGCAGAAATCATAGAGGCCATAGGTGTGGGAAAGTGCGGCGGCCCTGGCACCACAGCTGCCCTTGCTCTGCTCAACGATGCGGTTAAGAAGGGCGGCGTTATGGCATCTTCTTCTGTAGGCGGCCTTTCGGGTGCCTTTATTCCGGTGAGCGAGGATGCAGGTATGATCAGCTCAGTGGAGATGGGCGCACTTACGCTCGACAAGCTGGAGGCTATGACCAGTGTGTGCAGTGTAGGCCTTGACATGATTGCCATACCTGGAGATACCAGCGTAGAGACCATCTTTGGCATCATCGCCGACGAAATGGCCATAGGCGTGATTAATAACAAAACCACGGCGGTACGCTTGGTGCCTGCCATTGGTAAGAGTGTGGGGGAGCGCGTGGAGTATGGGGGCTTACTGGGATCTGCGCCTGTCATGGCGGTTAATCCCTTTGCCGGCGAGGTTCTTGCCCATCGCGGCGGTCGCTTTCCGGCACCACTCAGCAGCCTGCGCAACTAAAGCTCAAGGGGTGTCAGGGGAGCGTATAAGTAGACAGGGGGACGTATAAAGTGTCACATTTCCTTTTGGAAATGTGACACTTTATACGTCCCCCTGTCTACTTAGAGCAAGGAACCACGCGAGACTCTAAACAAGGATAAGAGTGATATAGTAATAACTAAGTAAATATAGAGTAATTAGTGCTTAAAAAGGCAGGATAAAGGGCAAAGCTTTACTTTGTGCAGAGTGTAATACTTAGGATAGGAGACATAATGGTACCAGAAGCGATTTCGTTGGTTAGCATAGGGATAGCAGCGGTCGTGTTTTACTTTGTGATAACTTACGCTGTTAGAAATGGTATTAATAAGTCAAATTTGTTTGAGGAAGATAGCAGTACAAGGCGCAAAATCTATATTGTAGAGGAGTTGGAGCGTATTGATAAAACTGTTTTTGGGAAAAAGGCAAATAGCAACAAAGACTTCCAGTGAGTCAGCCTAGCAAACTGCCAGTTTGCGGACAGCCCCACAATATATTGAATTTTAGGAAGCTGGAAGCATAGTGGTTGCCCTTGCTTACTGCAAAAAAAACGGATGGCCTACAAGCTACTCCGGCAGTTTAGACAGCACTGCATTCGAGATTATTATGTCAAAAAGACATTGGCAGTCGTGGCTATGATGGACAAGCCGGCGATTTCTGTGTAGGGCAGTGCCTCAATTGTTTAAGTTGCGTTAAGAGCAGGTGTCGGAACTATTTTTGTTTTTTGTGGCGGCGCCAGGCCACAAGCCCCTTTATGGCAATAATGCCTGCTGCAAGGCAAGCGAGTGCCGAGAGTAAAAGTCCTGCAAGATGAACGAGAGCAAATGTTGCTTCAGGTTCCGCCGCTATGGGAAGGGGCATCGGAGCTGGTGCGGGCATCGGAGCTGGCTCGTCGGGCATCGGAGCTGGTGCGGGCATCGGAGCTGGTGCCGGATAGGGGGTGGGTTCATCGTCTGATATGGGGTCGGAAGGTTCTTCCTCACCGGGGTCAAGCTCACCGGGCTCTGGCTCACCAGGTTCTTGTTCACCGGGCTCTGACTCACCGGGTTCTTGCTCAATGGGCTCGGAGCTACCAGGCTCGGAGTCACTCCCCCCAGGCTGGGTGGGCGTTTGAGGAGGAGGAGAGTAGGATAATTCTTCAAGGGTAGACACAAGCTGCGGTAGCACGGGAGGAATGATTGCGGCAAAGATAAGACAGGCAGCCAGTGGGAGGGCGTATCTCAAAAGGGAGAACTCGCGGGTACGCCGATTAGACAGCTTTTGTGTGCTGGCAGTTTCATGAGCAGCTAGGATGTTGTCGAGCATACGCTGACGTGCGTCGTCGTCTGGGCTCAGCTGCTCAAAGGCTTCTTTAAGCTTGTTGCTGCTCACGGTACTCACCACCTAACTGTTCTTTTAAGATCTTTCGGGCATCACTTAAGTAATTCCTTACTGTTGAGTGTGGTCGCTCTACAAGCTTTGCTATTTCCGAGGCATTGTAGCCTTCGTAGTAGAAAAGGTACACACAAATGCGAAGGTTCTCAGGTAGTGCCATGACATGTTCAATCGTGCTGTCAAAGGCATCCTCGGGCCTGGCATCCGGTGACACAGGCTCGGGAACACTCTCTATATCAAGGCGCTTGTTCCAGCTGCTTTTGAGTTGGTCTTTGCAGCGGTTGATTGCTACTCGGATAAGCCAGGCTTTTTCATGCTCTGCGCTTTTAAAGGCTGGCGGCTTGCTCAACACTTTGAGGAAGACATCCTGAGTAGCATCCTCAGTATCTACTGCGTGACGCAGGTGTGTGCGGCAAACACGAAACACCATGTCGACATGCCGCTCATAAAAAGCGGCAAACCACGCACTGTCTCGTGCATCAAGCGCAGTCAATACCACACCTCACTCATAATACGATCCAAACCTGCCAAGTGTCGGAAGTTATCCACTGCTAAGTATAAACAAAAAGGCGTCCCCTTGTGCTCTCGTCTTTGAGAACTGTCTTCGTGAGCTGCTATTGACATATTAATCTGAGCTTGTTAATATATCGAGAGACGATATAACAATAACCGATATAGCGTATGGCGATAGAGGATGCACTCACAAAACAGGCCAGAAGCACGAGGCAAGCAAGGAGCGTTAAATGACAGACAAGCAAACAGTACTCACCGAGGCAGCGTATTACATATTGCTGAGCCTGTATGAGCCCTTGCATGGTTACGGCATCATGCAAAAGGTGGCGCAGATGAGCGGCGGCCGAGTGCAGCTCGGAGCGGGCACGCTCTATGGGGCTTTGAGTTCGCTGGTTACAAAGGGGTGGATTGTAGAGGGAGCGCAATATGACCGGAAGAAGGAATATCAGATAAGCTCTCTGGGTCATTCTGTAATAAGCAACGAGACAGCTCGTTTGGCTGAGCTGCTCGCCAATGGCCAAAGAATTCTGCGTGATGCCGTAGAGGCCGATACGCAGGCAGACACAGAGGAAGGCTGATGATGATGTTTATGAGCAGTAGTATGAATGCAGCCTCCGCATCAGCGGAGCAGGCTACCCAAAAGGAATTCAAACTCCCAAAGTGGAAGAGTATTGCTGGCGAGGTGTACACCATGCACAACTGGGACTTGCAGTACGATCTTCTTGCGGCAGAGGAGTTCCTCAACAATATGCTCAGCTGTGGATGGCGACCCGTCTGTGTGAGTAGGGGCACCAAGTTCAGCTTTGTTCCTTGCGTGCCCGGTGAATATACCTGCCGCACCATCCTCACGGTGGGCACTTATGGCAGCTTTGACAAGAAAAAAGCAGGGGAGTTAGCAGAGCTGCTGGCGGCAGACGGAGCTTGCATTGTGCCCCAAGAAAAAACCTGGGGAGGACAAACTGGCCTAATTGCACTCAAGGCCAGCAGCCTGGGCAGCTTTGAGATTGTTTCTGACTTAGACTCACGCATTGAAGAGTATGCTTTGCGCAAAAAATACGCAGACAGCCTGGGAGCCCTCTTTCTTTTTGTAGGCGTTGCTCAGTTGGTGGCGGGTATAGGTGCGTTTTTATCATCCGATGTGCCGCTGCTGACGTTTTTTCCTCTCTCGGTTATTTGGTTCTCCCTTGCATACTACTACTATCGCCCAGCTCCTCGCTACAAAAAAATCCTTACTCGTCTCAAGGCCGAGCGCGACATCAGCGAAACATGATGAAGCAGAGCAGGGAGCCGTCCACTGTCTTATCCTGAAACAAAGAGCTTTGTTTGTTGTGCAAGCCGTACTACGTGCTATCAAATGCTGACCAAGATGGTACAATTTCCCTAACAAAACCAATGACTCAGGAGACTTGTGTACAACCAAAAAGAAAGAGATGCAAACTTGCTTGTGGTAGTTGCAGTTGAAGGCTAATCGATGAGGCATGACATCCCTGCATCAGAGGCTGTATTGCTATTTAGCAAGCATGGATTGTTTGAAGTGATCCGCTCAAACTACGAGACATTGCACACTCAAAGCCTTGAAGAGAGCGTGGCTTTTGCAGATGACATTCTGAATCGTTTAGGCGCTTGATAAATGCTTACGCTGTTTCATGGAAGCAATGTGCTGTTTACAACTCCTAGCTAGAGTTTTGCTCGAGACAAAAGGGATTTTGGAGTTGGTTTTTACACCACACTCCTTCGCAATCAGGCGTCAGAATGGGCAAGTAATATGCATGAGCGCTATGGCGGAGATGCCCCTTACCTCTACACATTTGAATTTGATGAGTCGGGGTTAAGCATAGTGGATTACCCTGAGATTTCTATTGAGTGGCTTGAGATGGTTAAGGCAAATCGCTTGCTTGGTGGGATGCAGCATAACCATGATGTAGTCATGGGGCCAGTAGCTAGCGACAATACCTTGCGAACTGTATCGCTCTATGTAGCTAGGGTATGATGCTGAAGATGCTATGAAGCGACTCAGATACTTCAAGGCTAATAATCAAGTCTCGTTGCACACTAAGGAAGCTATGGGGAGGCTGGTTTTGAAGGCGAGGGAAGAGATTGCCTAAAGCGATTATCTATCGAGATCAGGACATTACCCTAGACGTTATGATGAAGATTGAGCATGTCGTCACGCTCATCGCTGAGGCGGAGCATGTGAGCTTTGATAAAGCACTTTTGCTGTTTACCGTAACTCGCACTTATAGAAGCCTTATGAATACCGAGTCTTTGATGTGGTCTGAAAGTGCCGAGTTCTTACTTGACGAGTTTCTTCGAGAGAGGCAAATGCCTCAGTGTGAGTGCCGCAAAGACGGGTGCTCTAAAGCCGAATAACAAGCGAATAAAAAGTAGTGGGGAGACCCACAGCGTTAGTCCACTACTTGTAAGGTGTATTGTCAAAGGAGATTCCGTCTCGCTCCTCAATACTTAAGGCCTGTGAGCCAGTTAGTACAGGAGCAGCCCTCAGGATCTGTGTAAAGCCGTAGGACTTAAGCCAAATGTCACCAAAATTATGAAAGGACAAGTGCCATTCATAAACAGAAACACCTTTTTCTTGTTCAAATGAGCCTACTAACCCCAAGCTCTCAATTTCTGGCACCTGAAGTCTTCCGCCCACGTGTTCCGTTGCTATTTCTAAATCAAAGACATTCTTGAACACCAGCGTGCAGGGCGCCACCCAAAAGGAGAAGTTCATGTTTGGAGGAGTGGGACTGACCCACTTGAGAATATAATCAATGTCAAGCAAGAGGTTGTGATGCCACGTGCCTTCTTGCACTTGAATGGCAAAACCATGAACGGACACATCATGCCAGCACATGTGCTCATAATCAGCTTGTGTCCAGACAGCTTTATCTGGCTCATAGGATGACTCGATAATCACAGCTTGTTCCCTTCTCGGGTTCGAATCCCCGAACAACTTGCTACGGAAATAATGGCGGAGAGCCGGGGATTCGCGTGTATTTGCTGCGCAAATCCACACCCTGCTCACTCACTTCGTTCGTTCGCGAGCTCGGACTACGACGCGCCACTGGCGCCTCGCTTAACGCCCTCGCCCCTCTCGGGTTCGAATCCCCGAACAACTTGCTACGGAGATAATGGCGGAGAGCCGGGGATTCGAACCCCGGAACGGGTTATGCCCGTTACTCGCTTAGCAGGCGAGCACCTTCGGCCTCTCGGTCAGCTCTCCGCGCCAAAACGTATGCGCATACGTGTAGCGCATAATGATACCGCAATTCGCTTGCAGTGTCAGATAAAAATACATGGGCTGTGTAACCACAAATCGATAGGCTACGCTGTGTGCGCGTATTGGCAACTGCCCACCATGCACGATGAGCTAATGAGAATCAAGCGAATCGCATAACTAAGAGTAGCCAAGAGCAAGTAGACACGCTACGACTTCTTTTTGTTACTTTACTAAGCCGCTACCGCGGCCCAACTCATCCTATACCCTCATGTCGCCCTGTCGCGTTCGCTCGAAGAGCGAATGTTGCAGGGCCTACTAGCATTACAGACAGACCTGTAGTAGGTCCTGCAGCATTTTGCTGCGCAAAACGCGACACGACAACAGATGTGTGACTTTTTTTGGCGTACATACAAGCAGGCAGGCGGCAGGTTGACTTCTGAAGAGAAGGGCGCTATAGTTGCATTATTCGCCAGTGAGAATATATGCAGACGAGAGTAAAGATTGGCGACCCGAAGTGTTAATGAAGGCCCTGCACATTCATGGCCTTCGGCCAAACGCAGCAGGACGGCAGAGGTGTAAAGGAGAGGTAATGGTTTTTACCAGGACAAAAACAAAAAGTGTTAAAAAACGTGCAGGAGCCTTAGTGCTTTCTGTCATGTTACTGGCAGTATCTGCCATGGCTCTTGTTGCTTGTGGCGGCAACACTGCTACAGAGGCTCATAACGAGCCTGCAAACAATGAGGCTCAAGTAGAGGCAGTTGAGTTGCAAGTATTTGCTGCCAATTCGCTTGAAAGAGCGTTGCCAGAAGTGCAAGCGCTCTACACAGGGCAAAACCCTCACATTACTTTTAAGGATACGCAATTCAAGGGCTCCGGAGATTTGGTAACTGAGCTGCAGGGCGGTGCTCCGGCAGACATTCTTATAACCGCCTCTAGTTCTACCATGAATACCGCAGGAGAAAACGGCTCAATAGATGAGGCCACTCGAATAGACCTGTTTGTCAACGACCTTATAGTGGTTAAGCAAGAAGGTTCTGACATCACCCTGGGCTCACTTGCCGAGCTTCAAAGTGATGAAATTACCAAAGTAGCCATAGGAGATGCTGATGCTGTTCCGGCAGGTGCCTATGCCAATCAAAGCCTCTTTTCCGTGGATCTTTATTCGGATGAATCTGGCAAAGGTGGCGCCTATACGGGTGGATTTGAAACTAAGGTCATTATTCAATCGAGCGTTGGCAATGTTGCCAAGACGGTTTCTACCGGCGATGTTCAGATTGGATTCGTATACAGCAGCGACCTGTATCGTTACGACGGCATCGAGCAGCTCTTTGTGGTGCCAAGTGATACGCACAAGCCCATCATCTACCCAGGTGCTGTCGTTTCTGACTCTGCCAACGCTCAAGAAGCTGAGAGGTTCTTGGAGTTTTGCTTAAACGATCCTGAAGCACTCAAAATCTGGGCTCAATTCGGGTTTGAGCTCATTTAAGAAGCAACGACGGATTGCATAAGGAAATCTCAGACCAGTAGGCAGAGCCCTTCTCCCTTGCTCACCCGCTGCTCTTGCTCTCCTTATGCAATCCCCCGTAGCAGGGGGTGAGGGGCACCTGCCAAACACACCTGTTAATCAGGGTGTCTGGTTTCAAGTGTAAACAGAGGTATAATGCACGAATATGTCTAGCTGGCTCAAACGATTGGTAATTGCGCAAGTGGTGCTCACCTTAGTGATGAGTACTGTGTTAATAGCGCCGGTGTCCGCACAAGCCAATGAAGTGGTGAGCGTAGATGTTGAGGGCACGGCAGCGACTTGCGAGGGAGCCAGTTTTGGCATCAGCAACTTTGTACGCAATAACAAGGGGAGCGACCGGATCTATGAAGGGGAGTATCTAGGATACCGCTATCCTATGGCAGACGCTCAAGCCTTTGCTGTCATGGTCATGGAAGACAGAGTGTTTGTCTATGTACCGTGGCGTGTGCAGACATCGCTTGGCTTGGACTTTGGTAACGACTTTCTAGCTCAACAACAATTGCTCACCCTTCTTTTTGCGCTTGATGAGCATAATGCCAGAGGGGGCACCACTTTGGAGCAGCTCAAACTGCCCGTTAGCTTTATAAGCGGTGGGCCCGTAGGAAATGGCGAATGGATTATCGATTTTGCTGTTGAGGTAGAGCAAGGCTACTACTATGCAGCTCTAACCGTGGATCCTCTTGCAGAGACCAAGCCAGATACAAGCAAGTTAGCAGCCTTTATGCTGACGGGCATGCTCTTGCCAACCAGCGAGCTGACTGTTGAGCCTGCGCCCGAGGGCTGGGATGCATTCTGGGGATTTTTAAACAATATGGACTATCGCCCCTTTTGGGTCTCACTCAAAACTGCTCTGACCGCCTTGGTGTTTGTCTTTGTATTGGGGCTGGCAGCTGCACGTCTTACACTCAAGGTGTCAGACCGCATCAAAGACATTCTTGACGCCATCTTTACCATTCCCTTGGTTTTACCGCCTACCGTAATAGGCTTTTTGCTTTTGGTTACCTTTGGCAATTCTACTGCCTTGGGACGCTGGCTTATCGCCAACGGCATAGAGCTTGTGTTTTCTTGGCCTGCGGCTGTGCTTGCTGCCACGGTGGTGGCATTTCCACTGATGTATCGTACTGTTCGTGGAGCCTTTGAAGCGCAGGACTCTGAGATGTTAGACGCAGCTCGCACTTTAGGTTGGAATGAATCGCGCATCTTCTTTCGCTTGATGCTACCGCTTGCCTGGCCATCTATTGCGGCAGGCACTGTTTTGGCCTTTGCTCGTGCCATAGGAGAGTTTGGCGCTACGCTCTTTGTGGCAGGTAATTTTGCCGGTGTTACTCAGACAATGCCGCTGGCCATCTACTTTGAGTGGATGGGAGGGCGAACCGACGCAGCGGTTTTTTGGGTCGTCGTTGTCATACTCATGTCATTTGTCGTCATACTCTTTATTAACCTCTACGCTCGTCACACCCAAAAGTTCCGCTTGGGCACCGCTGCAAAAGAGGAGAGGGGTATACAATGAGCATCGAAGTTAACATCAAAAAAGTGCTGCCCACTTTTACGCTCGAGCTTGCCTTTTCTGCCGAGAGTGAGACCCTCGGCTTTTTGGGTGCTTCTGGCTCTGGTAAAAGTATGACCCTGCGTTCGATAGCAGGCTTGGTAACACCCGATGAAGGGCGTATTGTTGTAAACGGAGAGGTCTTTTTTGACTCTGCCAAGAAGATCGATCTTAAGCCCCAGGAGCGCAAGACAGCCCTGCTTTTTCAAGACTACAAACTCTTTCCTAACCTTACCGTGGCGGGCAATATTGCTGCAGGTATGCCTAAGGCTTTGAGCAAGGACGAGGTGCATCAACGGGTTAAGGAGCAGCTGGAGCGATTCAGGCTTAAGGGCTATGGATCACGTTATCCGGCGCGCCTCTCCGGCGGACAGCAGCAGCGCGTTGCCTTGGCGAGGATGCTGGCTGCTGAGCCAGGAATTCTCATGCTCGATGAGCCGTTTTCGGCCTTGGATGAGCATCTCAAGGCTGGCTTGGAAGAAGACCTTACTAATCTCTTTGAGCGCTACCAGGGTACTATTCTGTATGTTTCGCATGACATTGACGAGGCCTTTAGGTTTTGTGATCGCATTGCCGTACTAGACGAGGGAGAGATAGCGCAGATTGCCACGGTACCCGATCTGGTGTCAGCGCCCCAGACCCTGGCAAGCATTAAGGTTTCTGGAGTAAAGAACATCAGCGCGGCTTGCCGAATCGATGAGTATAAAGTGGAAGCTCAGGACTGGGGCATCATTTTGTCAACTACAGAGGCCGTACCTCAAGGGGCACAGTGGCTGGCGATACAGGCTAACTACCTCAGGCCAGCCCTGCCAGGCGAGACAGAAAACTGCTATGAGATGATAGTACGCTTTACCACCGACTCCAGGTTTAAACGCACAGCGATTCTCGACCCCGGAGGCCTTCGTTGGAATGCCGACAAGCATCAACTCAAGCCAGAAGAACTGCCCGTTAAAGGCAAGCCGCTGCGCATGCACATCCCACCACAGCATATCTATGTAGTCAATAGGTAACGCGATCTGCTGCAAGCCACTTCATGTTTTTTTAAGTGCAACTTGACTGCTCATCACCTGTCTTTTAGGTGCTCAGCTTTGCCAAACGCGCACGACAGCAGGAGCAAAGGGCAGCGTTTTTAAAGAGAAGGGGGGTGTGTCCATAAATTACCGTTATTCTTGCCAGCTCTACCTTGATCTATAGGGGGTGTGTCCATCCGCGTGGCTCTTATGGGAGCATTTTGGCTGAAAAAAGGCTAAAATACGAATAAAACCGGGTGTATCCCTTGACCAATTTGCTATTTCATATACTATAATTGTCCTGTATAATAATTCAGGTTGTCGTTTAGTTTAACCATACTCGTAATTGCAGCAATTACGACAACGAATGAAGGAGCACCATGTGGGACCAAGAAGGCAACGTAGGTCGTTCCGTCAGTAGCCTTGCGCTTATTAAGGTCGTAGGCGTTGGCGGCGGTGGCACTAATGCCGTTAACAGGATGATTGAAGCCGGCATAAAGGGCGTTGAGTTTGTGGTCATCAATACCGATGCCCAAGATCTCCTCATGTCAAATGCCGATCGCATCGTGCACATTGGTGAGAGTCTCACCAAGGGTCTGGGAGCTGGTGCAGATCCCGGCAAGGGAGCGCAGGCTGCAGAAGAATCACGAAAAGAGATAGTAGAGGCACTCGAGGGTGCAGACATGGTATTTGTCACTGCCGGAGAAGGCGGCGGTACGGGTACGGGAGCTTCGCCTATAGTGGCAGAAATTGCTCATGAGGTCATTGGTGCACTTACCGTAGGTGTGGTGACCAAGCCTTTTAGTTTTGAAGGTCGCAAGCGAATGGCGCAGGCAGAAGATGGCATCATGCTGCTTGCCCAAAATGTTGATGCTCTCATAGTCATTCCCAACGATCGCCTTTTGCAAATCGTAGAAAAAAAGACCACCATGCTTGATGCCTTCCGCATTGCCGATGATATTCTTCGTCAAGGCACGCAAGGCATTACCGATCTCATCACCATACCCGGTACCATCAATGTGGACTTTGCCGATGTGCGTGCGGTTATGAAGGATGCTGGAACTGCCATGATGGGCATAGGCTCTGCCTCTGGTGACAATCGAGCAGTGGAGGCGGCCACACAAGCCATCTCCAGCAAGTTGTTGGAGTCTTCCATCGTGGGAGCCAAGCGTATCTTGGTATCAGTGGCAGGTTCATCTGACATGGGTCTTGCCGAGGTGCAAGAAGCTGCAACCACGGTTACTGAGTCGGCCGACGCAGATGCAAACATCATCTTTGGATCGGTTATCGATGACACCCTGGGAGACCAAGTCAAGGTTACTGTCATAGCCACAGGCTTTGAAAAGGTTAACACCCAGTCTTCCATGGACTTTGATGACTACAGTCCTAATCTCACCCCGATGGTACAAGAGAGCCAAGCTCCCGACTACCAGCAGGCACGTTCTCAGCCCGGTTTTGGCAACCAACAGCAGGGCTTGTCTTTTGACGATGATTTCATTCCCGATTTTCTCAGGCGAGGACACTGAGATCATTGCAGAACTCAAAAAGAACTTACACGAGATACAGCTAGACATTAACTCCGCTGCCGCTTCTGTGGGCAGAGACCCAGCAGATGTGCTCATGGTGGCAGTGAGCAAGGCAGTTGACGTGCCCCAGGTACAAGCTGCTTTGGAGGCGGGGATTCATGACTTTGGCGAAAACCGTACCAAGGCACTGAGAGAGCGGCAGCAGGCCTTTCCCAGGCAAAACTGGCACTATATAGGACATATTCAGACCAATAAGCTTAAGGATGTGGTTGGAAGAGCCTGTCTTATTCATTCGGTAGCCAATGAGCGTGCGCTCGAAACTATTGGCAGGCTTGCCAAAGAGCAGGATGCTTGCCAAAGCGTGTTGCTAGAAGTAAACGTCTCTGGCGAGGAATCCAAGGACGGCGTAAGAGCAGATGAGTTGCCCCAGCTCCTTGAGAGAGCAAGCACAATCTCGCACATTGCGGTTAAGGGCCTGATGACGATGGCACCCCGGTTGCTCACTTCAGAAGATACAGTGGCGAGGCACACCTTTGTTGCACTGAGGGAGCTTCGCGACAAAATGGTATCGGTTTTTGATGGAGCGGAAAATATCAGTTTAAATGAGTTATCAATGGGTATGTCCAACGATTTTGTATACGCTATACAAGAAGGTGCTACCATTGTTCGTATTGGGCGCAGGCTTTGGAGTTGATTATGGGTGTATTAGACGCAATAAAAAACCGACTGGTAGGCGGAGGTCACGACGAGTACGTTGATGACGATCAGTATTATGACGACCAAGACAATCAAGGCGGCAACGATGCCTCGAATTACGACGAGTATGATCGTTACGACGACCGCAACCGCTACGACGACCGCGACCGCCCTGATGAGCGCGACCGTGGTCGCTCCTATGACGATGACCCTCTTGATGCTGCAAAGGTAGGCAAACGAAGATCCAGCGTCTTTAATGACTTTGCTCCCTTGGTTTCTATGAGCGACGTGCGCTCGCAAGAACTGCCGCGCCATGCGGCCGTCAATTCGGCAATCGCGTCCCCTGCACGCGCTGGGCAAAACGCAAGCGGGCAAACGGCATCGCAGTTCAAAACCAGCCTTCCCTTTGTGAGTGGTTCTTTGGATGTCTATCAAGAGCCCCCCGAAGACTCCTCGCGACTGAACACGGGCTCCTTTGGATCGGTAAACCAAAGAGAAACCGCAATCTATGCTGCAGAAGATGTTGCTGATCCTCTACACAAGAAGCATTCGCTCTCTAACACAGGTGATTTTTCTGCCACAAGCCCAGCTTATTATGCCAGCAGGAGTGGTGTTGGCCACGTACGGCCCGCCGGACAGGCACGCAGAAAATATAGATTCAGGGAGCTTGCCGTTGTTACCCCAACGAGCTACGCTGAGGCAGAGACCGTTGCCATAAACCTCAAGCGTGAGAATGCCGTAATCTTGGTGCTTACGCAAACACGCCCAGAACTAGCCAAGCGCATACTTGATTTTTCGTTTGGCGCTGCTGCTGTCTCGGACGCACAGGTGGTAACGGTTGACGAGCGCGTCTATGCATTTACCCCAAACCACCCCCTTACCAACGCAGAGCTCGAACTGCTTCAATCAAAAGGAATCATATGAGTAACACTGCCATACAACCAGAGATCTTTGAAAAACTAGGCAAGATTGCCCTCGTAGGCGGCGGCAAAATGGGAGAAGCAATCCTTGCCGGCTTGGTGCACGGCGCCTTGCTCGATGCTGATGCCATTGAAGTTGGCGAGCCCAGCGAAGAGCGCTCTGCCTACCTGAGCCAAACCTATGGCGTAAACTGCGTGGCTGATGCAGCAGAGATTGTGGGAGCTGCAACCGCCCTTATAGCTGTTAAGCCGCAGGTCTTTAGGCAGGTGGCTGAGCATTTGGCAGCCGCCGAAGGGTTTTCTCCCAAACGAGTGATTTCAATAGCCGCTGGCATTACAACTGAGACCATCGCCGAGCTTTTTCCTGAAGCTCAAGTTATCAGGGTCATGCCCAATGCTCCCCTTATGGCCTTGGCTGGCATGAGCGTGGTGGCTGTGGGTAAAGACACCGAGAATTCCGAAGGTGAGTTGGCAGTGGAGCTCTTTTCGCTTTTGGGAGAGGCGCTTCTGATTCCTGAGGACAAAATCAACGCAGCAACTGCGGTTTCTGGCTCTGGGCCTGCCTACTTTGCACTTCTGGTAGAGGAGCTTACGCGAGCGGGAGTACAGATGGGCCTTTCTGAGGAGCAATCTGGGCAGATGGCTTTGCAGACCATGATTGGCACTGGCCGCCAACTCCAGTTGACCGAAGAAAGCCCCTCGCAGTTGCGCGAGGCGGTAACCAGCCCCGGTGGCACCACACAGGCAGCTCTCGAATCGTTTGCCTCACAGGGATTCGGAGCCATAGTAGAGCAGGCGGTAAGAGCAGCCTGCAAACGAGCTGAAGAACTGGCGTGAGAAGTCTCACGCAAGAAGAGAGAATTAAGAATGAGAACCGAGATATACATGGTTTGGGGGCACAAAAGCGGTAGAATGTCCAAAGACATCTAGGCTATGGCAAGCAAGGAGAGTGTTTGATGAAAAAAGAGCGGTGGCAGTAATGGGCGCACCTTTAGTGATGACACTAAGCATGATCATCAACTTTTACTGTGTGATCATTTTTGTCTGGGTGATTCTGTCGTGGTTTAAGAGTTCAAGCAAAATCGTCACTGATATCTATAATGTGCTGGATACGGTTGCTTCGCCCTACGTTAATCTGTTTCGCAAGTTCATTCCCCCCATGGGAGGACTTGATATTTCTCCGCTTGTCGCACTCATTTGTTTACAATTGGTAGCCAGGTTGCTTTTTGGTCTTCTGGTCTGAGTGTGATAGCATAAGGGGACACCAAAATTCAATCGTCTAATTGACGAGCTGTGTACGTTTTTGCATGTATCTAAACGAAAGGAACTATCGTGGCAATTACCAAGCATGATATAGACAACGTATCTCTTAAGATTGTTCAAGAGGGCTATGATCCAGAAGAAGTTGACCTGCTGCTTGAGCGTATTGCCGAAGAAGTAGACGCTTTCAATCGCGCCCTTATTGAGGCTGCCTCTCGTATAGATGCTGCCGAGGCTCGTGCCCGTGCCGCAGAGCAGCAAGCAGCTCAGAGCGCTCATGTGGCTCAGTCCTCCCAAAACTCTGCGCAAACGGCTGCAAATGAACGCCAAATAGCCCAAGCCCTCATAGCTGCGCAAAAAAGCGCCGATGAGCTGCGTGAGGCAGCTAAGGTTGAGTCAGAAAACACCTGCTGCGAGGCAGAGAAACGTGCACGTGACATTGTGCGTGAGGCACTTTCAGAAAAACAGCGCATCATCGACGAAGTTGACCGCTTGCGTGAGTCCACCGAATCATTTAGATCCGAATACATTGCGGTGCTGAGCCGCTTTACTACCGAAGCGCAAAAGGTTATGCCTAAGCTGGAAGAAGCCAGGCCAAATATTGAGGCTGAAAAAAAGTCCACTGCTGAGGTTATGCAAGCTATCAAAGAAGGCGATGCAAGCGCTGCGACTCGCGAGCCAGAGGCAATTGATTTTGCTGGCGCATCTGCCACGCAAGATCCGCCTGCGCGCTCTGACAACTATGGCAAAACGCCTCCTTCTCGTCCTGCTCAATCTGCATTTGAGATAGACGAGGATTTGGATATAGACATAGAAGAAATAGACTAGTTTCTGTTAAGACATTAAGATGAGCGCCCAAGATGAGCGCTCAAAATGCCCATGTACCCAGCTTTGTTCAAGGAGTAATCTATGCCATATACTATTATCACGGACTCTTCCAGTAATCTGCCAGAACACCTTATCGATGCCCATGGTCTCAAAGTACTTCCGTTGGAGTTCATGGTAGACGGACAGGTCTATTACAGCTACCTCAAGGGATCGGTGACCGACCTCTCAAAGTTCTACACTATGATGCGCGAAGGAAAAATCATAACTACCAGCCTGCCTCCGCTTGAAGACGTAAATGCAATAATTCGCGAGGAGTTTGAAGCGGGCAACGATATTCTCTATCTGGGTTTTGACTCTGCGCTGAGCGGTACCTACGATAACTGCACCTCGTATATCGAGCGGGTGCGTTCGGAGGATTATCCCGAGCGCAAGTTTGAATGTGTGGACACCAAGGCAGCGGCCTTAGGACAGGGACTCTTTGTGCTCAGCGTTGTTAAGGTGCGCGATGAAGGCAAAAGTCTTGAGGAGACTGCCCAGTGGGCGCGCGACAATACCCTGACCTTTGCCCACTGGTTTACTGTTGAAGACCTCAAGTACCTGCAGCGCGGTGGCCGCCTTTCTAAGGGAGCCGCCTTTGCGGGCTCTCTCCTCAGCATCAAGCCTGTTTTACATGTAGACGACATCGGTAGGCTGATTCCTCGCGAGAAGATCAGAGGCCGTAAGAAATCTTTGCAGACTCTCATTGATAAGTTTAAAGAGGCAGCCTCAGAGCCTAAGTCGGAGCAAATGGTTTGCATCAGTCATGGAGACTGTCTTGAGGACGCTCAATTTGTAGGAAATCAGATTGCCGAACAGTTTGGCGTAACCAACATCCTCATCAACATCCTTGACCCCGTCATAGGTGCCCACTCTGGACCAGGAACCGTAGCACTCTTCTTTATTACCGATAAAGAACGCTAAAGGTTTCCAAGAAAGTTGACAGGAGGATACAGGGGGGATACAGGGGGGATAGGGGGATACAGGGGGACGTATAACTCGTATCATTTCAACGAAATGATACGAGTTATACGTCCCCCTGTATCCCCCCTGTATCCCCCTGTGTCCCCCTGTCACGTCCCCCTGTATCCTCCTGTCAAAGATTGTTCCGACACTAAGCAAATCTGATTCGTATTATTGGTAAGGTGGCTACCCAAACTGGCAGCAGAAGGACTCTTTCCAGGGTCGACACTATAACAGGAGGAGCAATAGATGAATAACGAAAAAGAGACAAGTGGATCACAGGCTAGTTGGATTGTGCCTGATGCGGCAGACATATCAGATGCGTCGATTGCTGTGCAATCGTCACCCCCACCCCCACCTACTGGTCAACCTGTTGCCATGCCATGCCCAACAGGCGTGCCGGTTGATGTACCGCCACCAACAGGAGTGCCAGTTGATGCACTGCCACCTGCAGGATTGCCGGTTGATGCGCCGCTACCTACAGGTTTGCCAATAGCCGTTTTGAAAGCTCCCGCTCCATTGCCTTACGCTCAACAGGTGCAGAGCCCTCCTGTGGCACAGCCAGCAGGATCTCATTATTATCATAGTGCCCCACCGCAGCAGGCCAAGAAGGGTTTGAGCGCTGGTGCTATTGTGGGCATTGTTTTGGGAGCAGTGTTTCTTTTGGGCCTTCTCATTGTTGGGGTGATTTTTGTGACTTCTATCATGAGCACTTACAGTATGGAAATTGCTGAAAGTATGGAAACTGCTGAAAGCACACAAAGCTCCACCAGCAGCCTCCCAGACTCAAATTCAAGCCCTGGAATCACAGCTGAGCAGGATATTACCCTGCTATCTCTTGGCGAGACAGTTGTTTACAACGGAATGGCGATAACTTTCGTGAGCATGGAGTACTCAGCAAACGGTGGCACCAATCCATGGCTGGCTACATTCACCGTAAAAAATCAAACCTCCAGTTCTTTTGACGAGCTTGGGCTTGGTAGTTTCATCTGGAGTGGAATTTCTGCCGAGCTTGAGAGTGTGAGATGTTATACCACGATGAGCTTTGGCGACGCCGACGCAAGCAACAAAGAAGACTCGGATCCACATTCAACTGCTCATTATGTAGTGGCCTTTGTAGAAAAACCTCTTGTTGTTGGGTTTGAAGACAGTGCCAATAGCCCTAAGGGTCACCTCTGGGTAGTAGAATAGCCGTTTACGTTAGTTTGTGAGCAGGTATGTTGCCCCTCGTTGTGATTTGCGATGCAGACACCGTTTCCACAGCTCTCGAAGTACAGCTAGTGGTCTGTTACAACTAAAAAGCAGCTTTATGGGTGAGGATTTTCTTCGTTAGGCAAGGCGGGGTTATGTGGCACTACTTGCGGTAATGCCACATAACCCTTACGCAGCATAACGGAGAA